>Ga0114972_10001911_pt1 | contig 15563 bp, 9 predicted proteins | sample M_140807_EF_Meta_FD_87354 | JGI IMG/M metagenome (GOLD analysis project Ga0114972, IMG submission 87354) | Freshwater microbial communities from Lake Montjoie, Canada to study carbon cycling - M_140807_EF_MetaG | ecosystem: Environmental > Aquatic > Freshwater > Lake | place: Lake Montjoie... | reverse complement strand
TCCATCAGCTCATCGAGGCTGCGCAGCGTGTTCTCCTGGTTCGGGTGCCAGAACCAGAATTGTTTGCGCAGCGGCACGTCGCATTCGGCCGGTTCCCAGACCTGGCCGTCGGGGTGGCCCGCACCTTCGTCACGATGGCGCGTGACAGTGGACCAGTTTGGATAGCTCGTGACTCCATTCTCGTTGCCCGGCCAACGGGTGTTGCCGGCGGGCGCGTCTGCGGGCCCTTGGAAAGCCACCGTGCGCGGTTGGAGTTTCTTGAACACCGGCACGATGTCCGGCCCGCCCTTGGCCGGCGGCACGGCACCGCCGTCAAACCAGACGTAGTCCAGCGCGCCGTAACGCCCCCACAACTCACCCAGCATCGCCTCCACCGTCTTGCAGTATTGGGCGCGCTTCGCATCGTCGCCGAAGATTTGATTGGAGTTGTTGCCGTCCCATTGAATCACCTTGAGGTGCGCGTTGGCGTTCATCGAGCAATACAGGCCGGGCTTGACGCCCTGCTTCTTGCATGAGGCGATGTAGTCCTTGACCACGTCGCCCTTGCCATCGCGCCACGTGCTTTGTTTCACCCCGTACGGATAGAGATCGCTCTGCCACGACAGGAAACCGGTGCAGTGCTTGGCCACAAATACCGAGTATTTGGCCCCCAACGCCTTGGCCGCTTCCATCCATTGATCGGTGCTGAGCTTGGCCGGGTTGTACAGGCTGGGGTCGAGCCCGCCTTGGTTCTGCCACGCCCCCTCACCGGCATCCGTGAACACATTGATGTCAAAATGATAGAACATCCCGATTTCCAAATCCTGCCAGGCCGCCTGTTCGGGCGTCGGCTTGACCAGCGCCGGCGGGGCGGGATTCGGCGGTTCGGCGGCCGGTGCCTGCTGGTTAAACAGCGCTGCGATCATGAGCATCATGCGTGTTGTTTGCTTGTTCATGGTATGGTTTTTAAAATTGATTTAACGTGAGTGCGGGTGATCTGTCAGTCTGCTGATTCATCAAGTCACAGCCGCCTCAGTTCCCGGGAGCAAGGGTGCCATCGTCGGAAATCCTGGCGGGGACTTTCCCTTGCGGCGTGTCGAAGGCAACCCGGGCGAGTTGCGTCGGGGTCAAGCCATTGGCGGACTTGCCAAAGCGCACGGTTCCCTCGCCCTTGATGGTCAGAGCCTTGGTCAGGTCCCACGTTTGCTTGGATGAGTCGGCGAAGCTGATGCCACCCTTTTGATCCTTGTTGCCGCCCAGATCAATGAAGGTGTCGGTTTGTACCGTTAGAGTCCCGAGTGTTTCGGACTGGCCCTGCAGCAGGAGCGTGGCGCGCTGGTTTTTCACATCCTTGCCGAGTGGCAGCGTAATGATCGAGGACGTGTCCGCCAATTGATCGGGCTTGTCCCAGGCGAGGAACGATTCATTCAAGCCGTCGGCACCGCCCATTTCGATATCACCCGCATGGGCGGTCACACCGGGGGGCTTGCGCAGCAGCATGAATCCATGGCGCACGTGGAAAACTCCCGTGAAGGTATTGGGTGTGTCACCTCGCAGGTCGGAGGGATAGGACACCCACCCGCCCTGATAGCCGCCGTCCCAGTTGATCCTGCCGCCCTTGCCAATGAAAGTGATGCCAACGGCGGTGCCGTTGCCACCGCCGGTGGACCAGTTAAGCGTTTGTCCATTCATATCAAGCACGCCCGAAGCGCCGCCGCATTGCCAGCCAAAGTCGGTCACGCCGACCAGCTTGCAGTTGAATTGCGGGCCCCACGTCTCGTTGATCAGGTCCCAGGACCCGTCAAGAGGCGCGGGAGCCATGCTGGCGTTTTCCGAGCGCGCGATGAATTGCAGGTCCGCTCGTAATTCGGCATTGAGTTCTTCTTGGGTGCTCGGACTGCCTGGGACTCCGGGTTTTTGGTCGGGGCCGTAAGCGCGCAGTTCGGCGATCTCCACGCCTTTGGAGCGGTTGTTGCCCAGCACGGTGGCGCGCAGGTAGCGGGCCTTGGACGCGTCGAAGGTATGGGCATAGCCGTTGGCGGTGGCCACGACGGTGTTGTTAGACCCATCGGCGGCGGTGGTCCATGTCTTGTTATCTTCCGACAACTCGATGGTATATTGATAGGCGCGGCCTTCATCCGTATTCCAGAAGGTATGAAGAACGACCCGGTTCACCTGCAGCACCTTGCCCAGGTCAACCGTTAAAGCCTGCTTCACATCGCTGGCGTTGAGGCATTCGTTCTTGTCCACCATGCCATCGACGGCCAGCTCCACAAATTCCTTCACGCCCACAGTGGCGACGGCTTCCTTTTTGTAAGTCAGGCTGTAGGGATCGAAGTCGACCTCACGTGCCAGCATTCTCCACGGAACACCCTTCGCACGGCCAGTTTCGTCGAAGTACTGAAAAGTCACCGTGGCATCCTCACCGATGCGGAAGGGTTTGGTAAACTGAGTTGAGTGTGTGGTCACCGGACCGTTGATCTGATAGCGCACCATCCCGGTCTTGAGATGTTGGGTCAGATCAAACGCCATCGCTCCGGAAAAGCGGGGATCGCCATTGCGGATAGCCCCCACCACCCTGACGGTGAAGGGATTGTTATGAAACTCGCGGATCAAGGTTTTGCCGAGGGGTTTGCCTGCCTTGTCGAAGAGCCGGGCCTTGAAAATGGTGGTGCTGCCGATTTCGGCCTTGACCGCTTTCAGGACTTCCGGGGCATAGATCGGCGATTGGGCGTCGGGCATCTTCAAACTCTCCTTGTCCTCAAGCAGGTAATGAATCGTCGCGTCAGGAATGGAAGAGAGGAGCGTCCCGTCCAACTGCCCGTTGTATTCATAAACCGGACCGAGGAATTCCTTGCCGCCGGCATTCATCCAATCGCCCAGCGAACCAACGTTGGCGCCCATGTTGATTTCCAATCCCGTGGCGACCCGGTCGAACTGGTCCTGACTGCGGGCGAAACGACCGACAAACTTGGGATAGGTATCGGGGCATTTCGGGTTATACGTCACCTCGTTGCGGATGGGAGCCCGGTAGCGCAGGATCCGGAGGGCGACATTGCCATTGTTCTGCCACAACACCATTTCCGAGCCGAGCATGCCCTCCCGTGCGTATTGCATTTGCTTGCCATAGGGACGCCAGTCATACAACCCGTCCAACGGGTCGCCGATCCACGGCCGCCAGGTGACTTGGACCACGGGCCGGCCGCCTTTCAGGGTGTTGTCCGTCTCGCCATGCTTGTCCTCGCCATACTTGCTGGTGATATTCCAGACCGTGCTTATGACATCCTTATCATTGCTGTTGCATTCCCATGCCATGGTCCTTTTGCCATACTTCTTGACGATCGCGTTCATTTTGTCCACGTGCCAGGCGAACAACTCGCCCTCGTTCTTGAGGTTGTTGTCTTGCAAAAACTTTTGATCCTTCGTACCCACCCTGGCTTCATCACAGCCGATGTGGAAATACGGGGAACTTTTGAATACGGCGGAGATCTCCCTGACCATGACATCGAGCGTCTCATAGACCTTAGGTAGCGTAACGTCCATTCCCGGCCCCTTGCCGAAGACCTCCGGTAGCCGGTTGCACAGGAACGTGGAGTGTCCGGGAGTTTCCAATTCCGGCACGAGGGTCACACCCCGTTCATCGGCATATCGTACCAGATCCTTGATCTCATCCAGCTTCCAGGTGCGTCCCCCGTAGGTCACCTGGGGAAATGCCTCAAACGGAAACAAACATGCCTGGTCATCCGAGAAGTGCAGCCGGAAATAGCGGATTTTGTAGAAACGGCACAGGTCAATGACGTCGCGCAGTACTTCCAGCGAATGGTCCTCGCGGGCAATGTCCAGCATCAGGCCGCTGTATTCCGCGAAACACCAATCCTTCACGACATAAGCAGGCACCACGATTTCACCTTTCTCGTTCCGGCTCATGCTTTGCAGCAGCGTCGCCGTGCCCATGGCCACTGCATTGTAGTTCTGGCCGACCACCAGAATGCCTCTATCCGTCACAGTGAGCACATAGCTTTCCTTGGCAAGTTTGTTGTCCAGGCTCAGAGCGATTTCATGGGTCGCGGCCTTGCCCTGCGCGGCGGACATCAAGACAGCCGTCGCCATGCGAATGTCGTTTGCCAGGATGGCGGCCAACGGCGCGAGTGACTGGTCTTCATAAACAACGCGCTTGCCATTGCCGATCACGCAAGTTCCTGTTCCGGCTTGGTAATCCTGCGGCCAAGGCACGAACGCGGGTCGTTGGTCCGGCTCCGCAATGGCGACACCGGTGAAGAGCGTGAAAAGTAGCGCAGCCAGGCACCCCCCCAGGAAGGAAGCGTGGCGGTGGTCGTCGCCTATGGATCGCAAGGGCATTTGGTCATTTCTATTTGGTTGCATGATGATTTCATTGATTGCGGATCCTGCATCGCGCGCTACTCGTGCAGCCTCAACAGCAGGCCCTTGCCGCTTGGAATCCTGATTTCTCCTGTCAGCTTGTAATCGATACCGGATTGCAGATTTTCCATCGGCAGAGCTCTGATCGAAGCCGTGTCCGCCACTTGATCGGACTGATCGCAAGCTGGAAACGATTCATTCAAGCCGTCGGCCCCTCCCATTTCGACATCACCCACCAGGGCGACATCGCCCGGTGCCTGGCGCGGCAGCAGGCAATCACGACGCAGGGAGAAAATGCCGCTGGAGGTGATGGGCCCAGTACCTCTCGGATCAGAGGGTTCTTGGTTGGATGTTTGTCTGATTGCCATGGTCTCAAGTTTGGACGACCAGCTTGCCCTTGTTTTCCAGGCATTTTTGGGTGGCGGCGGTGCAGGTACCGGCAGGATTTTCAACATTGTCAAGTGGTGCGGGGTTGCTGATGGCGAATCGCATTACGGGAAGAAGGCCGTGAAGAAGATGGGGGCGGGTGAGCCGAGTGCAAAGCCGGAAAACCAGCCATTGCGGTATACAAGGTTTGCATAACTGGCCGTGTTTCATCGAAGGCGGTCGACATGCCTTGCTTGCTCAACGGATCGCGGGTCTAACAACCCGTGGCACCCTACGCGCCAGATCGGGGCTGCTGAAGGCGAATTTCCCCAACCCCTGCGGTGGAAAGATATCCAAACACTGAACACCCGATACGCCCTTTCTTTCCTTGCGCCATGCCCTGAAATCGGAATCCTTCCCCATGCATGAACGAGTGCAACCGTTCATGTCCTACCACCAGCCCCAATACCATGAAAATACTGAAAACAATATATTACTCAACCGCCATGGCCGCCGCCGCGACCCTGGCGTTATTAGCAATCGGCTTGACAAGCACCGCGCAGGCTGCACCAGTCATGGTGTTCCAAGCGGACCTCAACGGCAACCGCGGTACCGCCAATACCGGGCCGGTTCAGTCCGGTTGGACCGGGATCTCCGGAACCAATACGTCCGGCCCATGGACGAATACCTATACCATCAATGGCATCACCATCGCTTTGACGACAGGAAGCGGCAATGCGGGTTGGCGGAATGACCGCACTCAATTGACCGTCCCCAATGTCGGTCCGCTCGCTCCCATGTACAATTCCAGCGTGTTCGCGGCTGCCGGATTCGATGTGAAGATGACCGGACTCACGGCGGGCACCACGTACAATTTCATCCTCTACGCATCGGACACCGGCAACAATGTCGGCGATGTCCACTGGAACTACAGCCTTGCCGGCAACAAGTCCAACCCGGTCGACGCCGGTTGGGTAAATCAACCCGGCTCCACCGCATTTACTCCCACTGCCAACACGGGCATCACGATTGGCACCAAGGGAATCGCCATGCTATCGACGACCTTCACTGCGACCGGCACCTCAGTGGATTTCTTCTCCCTCGCAGGCACAGTTGCCGTCCTCAACGGCTTCGAACTTTATTCGATTCCGGCCAACCAGCCGTTGGCCGCCGATGCCGGTGCGGACAAGTCCGTCAGCCCGGTCGCGCCCTCGGTCGCAATCGGCGCCAACCCGGTCGCCAGCGGCGGCACCGGTCCCTACACTTACAGCTGGTCGCCCGCCACCGGCCTCAGCAGCAGCACCGTCGCCAATCCCACCGCCTCGCCGACCAGCACCACCGTTTACACCGTCACAGTAACCGACTCGCTGAGCGCTACCGCGACCGACTCGGTGACCGTCAGCTATCCCTTGGCCGCCGATGCCGGTGCTGACAAGCTCTGCACCCCGAGTTCTCCTTCGGTCACGATTGGTGCCACCTCGACCGCCAACGGCGGCACCGGTCCTTATACCTATCTATGGTCTCCAAGCACCGGCCTGAGCAGCACCACGGTCGCCAATCCCACCGCCTCACCCACCACCACCACGACCTACACCGTGCAGGTGACCGACTCACTGAGCGCGACCTCCAGCGACTCTGTGGTTGTCACCTATGCGGTGCCGGACCCGAGCCTGATCAGCGTGGACTTCGTCTATTCGAGCGGCAGCACAGTTGCATCGGGCAACACCGTGCTCACGGCACCCGCCAATCCGGCAACTGATCCTAACATAAAGAACGCCGCTGGCGAAATATACACCGGCCAGGTCGGGCCCTGGAATGCCATCAATACCGGCGGCAACAACGCCAACACCTCGAGTGCTTCCAAAACCAACTTGCTCGACGGTGCCGGAAACGCGACGACGGTTGCCTTCAAAATGGGCACGGCCACCAGCGCGGGAGGGTCCGGCGGCGGTTGGCGCAACAATGGTATCGGAACCTTTATCGCCGGCAGCCTGCGCCATGAGCAATGCTACATTTATTATCCCACGCTTACCGGCAACCATTACAATTGGGAGCTGACCGGACTCGAACCTGGCGCTCACTATCGCCTGACTTTGTTCGGCAATGGCGGCCCCACGTATACCAACATCGCCAACTCGGTGGCCGGAGTGCTGGATGCGGAAGGCGACTGGAATTGGTCTGACATTGCCGCCAACAGCTCAGGGGTGATTACGGGCGATTACCTGAACACCGCCAGCAACAACGATGTTCGTGGCCTTTACGGTCTTCAACTCTACAAACTGGCGATCCCGCTGGCCGCCAGTGCGGGACCTGACAAAAACGTCTCCGCAGGTGTGCCCACCGCCCAGATCGGCGGGAGCCCGACCGCGACCGGCGGCACTGGTCCGTATACTTACCTTTGGTCGCCCGCCACGGGTCTGGATGATCCGACGCTGGCCAACCCCATGGCCTCGCCGGGCACCACGAGGACCTACACCGTGACCGTGACCGACTCATCCTCGCCGACCCCGGCCACCGCCACCGATAGCGTTTTGGTCACCTTTACGGCGCCACCCTTGGTGGCCGATGCCGGTCCCGACAAGAGCCTGACTCCGGGAGCACCTTCGGCCCAAATCGGTGGCAGCCCGAGCGCCAGCGGTGCCTTCCCGCCCTATACCTACAGCTGGACTCCTTCCACGGGCTTGGATGACCCATCCGCCGCCAATCCCATCGCCTCGCCCTCGTCGCCGACAACCTACACTCTAACAGTTACCGATGCCCAAAGCACACAGACTACCGACACGGTGACCGTCGATTACCCTCTGGTGGTCGATGCAGGGGCGGACCAAATTGTCACCCCGGGCTCACCATCGGTGCAAATTGGCGGCTTCCCGCTCACTTATGGTGGCACTCCGCCGTTCACCTACAGCTGGGATCCAAGCACCGGCTTGGATGACGCGACGGCTGCCAATCCGAGCGCTTCGCCGACAACCACCACGACCTATACCGTGACCGTGACCGACTCGCTGAGCGTGGTGGCAAGTGACGAAGTGACCGTCACCTACGCCGTGCCGAACGCCAACCTGATCAGCGTTGACTTCAAGCAGGGTAGCGGGACCACTTGTGTGGGCAACACCACCCTGACCGGCACCACCATGAAGAACGCCGTGGGCAATGTCTTCACCGGTCAGGTGGGTAACTGGAACGCCATGAACATCGGAACCTACGGTCAGAACAGCGCCATCAGCGGTTTCCTCAACAACGCCGCCGGCACCGCGACCACCGTCAAACTGGCTCTGGGACGCGCGACCGGGCTGGACAATACCGCCGCAGGCGCTTGGCGCTGCAATCCGAATGAAGGTGCTCTCGGCGGCCCCGATCAATTGCGCTCGGAAACCGCTTATCTCTACTACCCTGCATTGACCGGTGATCATTATGCATGGGCGTTGACGGGCTTGATACCGAATGGCCACTACCGGCTGACTCTCTTCGGCAGCGGCACGAACACCTTTACCAACGTCGCGAACAGCGTGGCAGGCACTGCGGATGCGGAAGGCGACTGGAACTGGGAGGATATCACCGCAGACGGCTTAGGCGTGATTCTCGGCACCTTGTTGACGACCGGCAACAACCAGACCTTCGGCCTTTACGGCCTCCAGATTGAGTCGCTCGGCACGCCTCCCTCCGGCTATGCCACCTGGGCTGACACCTACGCAGGCGGCGGCACGGCGGGCGAAGATTACAACAGTGACGGAGTGGAGAACGGCATCGCCTACTTCATGGGCATGAATGGCCTCGCCACCAATCCGGGCGTGGTCGGCGGTTCGGTCACCTGGCCTTATGTCAATGCCGTCTCGTCTTACACGGTGCAGACCTCCGATGATCTCACTCCCTCGGGGTGGACCGATGTGCTACCGGACGATCCGAGGCTCCACGACACCGGTGTCGGCGGATCGGTCACCTATGACCTGCTGCCCCCCGGACCCGGCAAGCGGTTTGTGCGTATGGTGGTCACTCCCTAACGACAACGATTCGCAGACCGGAGGGCGGTATCGTCCTCCGGTCTTTTTTTTTGGGGCTTCACGGTTTCAACAGTCGTGCGGATTATGCCATTAGGAGTCACTACATCGCCAAGTTCCCGATGTTTGGGGTGCGAAACCCGCGTACGGCGAAGAAGCCCAAAAAGGCAACAAAAAGGGAGCCCGGAGGCTCCCTGATCGTTGACACTGAAATGGTGGGCAGAGATGGATTCGAACCAACGTAGGCGTGAGCCAGCAGATTTACAGTCTGCCCCCTTTAGCCACTCGGGCATCTACCCCTTATTTCGGTGGACGGCGAATGTGCCCTTGACGGCGGCTATTTGGCAAGGAGAAAAATCAATCCCGCGAAAAATTGTGCTTTTTTCGTGCGATGATCATTTCACCTCGATGATCACCCGGCCCTTGGCCTCGGGGTCTTTCTCCGCATCGTGACACCACAATACAAAAAATCCTTCCATCGGGCATGAGGAAATGCCGCGCGGATTTTCCATCCTCATGAGCCCCGGACCCTCGAGATCGAACTTGAAGCGCTTGCCCGCAAAAGGCTTCATGTCCACCTCCACATTGGTGAGTCCCTTGCCGAAAACTTTTTCATCCGAAAATTTCGCCGCCTTGTAGCTGCCAATCCTCCCGCGCTGCTTGTCGTCCCTGATGAACTCGATCCGGTCCCGATCCGTTTCATCCTTGAGTTTCTCTTTGTCGGTGTACATGTACACATTCTGAATCTTGGTGCGGACCTGAAACTCCAGCGGTTTTTTCAAGGCCCCCGGATTGAGGATGCGACCGCCCAGTTTCACTTTGTCGCCATCAAACGCCACGTTCATCTCGAATTCGGCACCCTCCGTGACCTTGCCGCGATAGCTGATTTTCTCCGCCTTGAGATTGGGTTTGTCCGGTGAAACCAGCGACTTTTCATCGATCTTCTTCACGATCGACCGCGGCCCGACCACCTCACAGACCGACGGCGTGATCAGGATGGTTTTGACCGTGCCCATGGCCACGCCCTTGTCATTAATGACTTCAATTTTCATCGTCCCATCCTGAAGCACGCTGAATTGGAAATCGCGCCGTTCGTGAGCTGCGAAATGACCGAGCCATTTTTTATCCTGGAGCGACGGCAACTGCGAGGCACCGGGAAGGCAGAGGGCGACTAGAAAAAAAGTACAAAGCTGTTTTGACATATACATGTCGAAATTTTATAACGAGTCTCTCAAATATCCGGAAATTTTCATGGAGAAATCATGACTGCGGAAGAACTCATTGAATCGATCCGGACAGAAGCGGAGCCGCCCGCGCCGTTGAACCCGTCGTTGCGGGCCCTGTGGCTGAGCAAAGCCGGTCGGTGGGATGAGGCGCATGAAGCCTGTCAACTCATCGCCGACCCCATCGGTGCATGGATTCACGCCCACCTGCATCGCGAGGAAGGCGACCATGGCAATGCGGCGTATTGGTATCATCGCGCCGGAAAACCGGTGCCGCCGCGCTCGCTGGTCATCGCCGAAGAGTGGTCGCAACTGGTCCAGCAACTCGGGTAATTCCGATCACGGCCGCACCGCGATGCCATGCTCGGCGAAATGTTTTTTCGCCTCGCCCACGGTGAATTTGCCGAAATGAAAAATCGATGCGGCCAATACGGCGTCGGCATGCCCCTTCTCGAGGACCTCGACCATGTGATCGAGGCTCCCCGCTCCGCCGCTGGCGATCACCGGTATGCCGACCGCGCGCGACACGGCAGCGGTGAGTTCGATGTCGTAGCCATTTTGCGTGCCGTCGGCATCCATGCTGGTGAGTAGAATTTCCCCGGCACCGCGTTCGTAGACTTCCTTCGCCCAGGCCACGGCATCCAGTCCGACCGGAGTTCGCCCGCCATGGGTATAAACGCCCCATTTGCCCGGGCCCTCGCGTTTCGCATCGATGGCCACGACAATACACTGACTCCCAAAGGCCTTGGCTCCGGCATCGACCAGCGACGGTTGTTTGACCGCAGCGGTGTTGATGCCCACTTTGTCGGCCCCGGCGTGCAGCATCAAGCGCATGTCATCGACCGTGCGAATGCCGCCGCCGACGGTGAGCGGGATGAAACAGTGCGCGGCGGTGCGATGCACCACATCCGCCATGGTCGCGCGGTTGTCCGACGATGCGGTGATGTCGAGAAACACCAGCTCATCGGCCTTCTGGGCATTGTAGGCCATCGCGCACTCGACCGGATCACCGGCATCGATCAGATCGACGAAATTGACCCCCTTTACCACCCGACCGCCGGTGACATCGAGGCAGGGAATGATGCGTTTTGCCAGCACGCCGCAAATGCAATGCCAAAGAACGCCTTCTGGCAAGCCATGATTTATCGGGAAAAGAATTGACCATTGTGCTTTCCAGGTGCGTGGAATTCGCTAGGCTCGGACCGCCATGAACTTTCCTTTATCGCTCCGTTTCAAACTTTTCGCGTTTTCACCGCAAATTTTCGTGTCCGATGCCGCGAACGCACCGGTGTTGTTCGTGAAACAAAAACTCTTCAAACTGCGTGAAAAAATCGAAGTGTTTCGCGATGAATCGAGGAGTCAATTGATCTGCACCATCCAGGCCGACCGCATCATCGACTGGTCGGCGCGCTATCATTTCACCGCAGCCGACGGCAGCGCGCTCGGTTCGGTCGGACGCAAGGGCATGCGCTCAATCTGGCGGGCTCATTATGAAATTTTCAACCCCGGCGATGCGGTCAGTGATTTTGAAATCAAAGAAGAAAACCCGTGGGCCAAGGTGGGCGACAGCTTCTTCGGGGAAATTCCGATCCTCGGCATGTTTGCCGGTTATCTCTTTCATCCGCGGTATCTGATCACCCGCAAGGCGACGGGGCAGCCGGTGTTCCGCTTGAGCAAACAAAGCGCCTTTTGGGAAGGCCGGTTTTTGATCGAAAAATTCGGCGAGGCGAGCGAGAAGGAGGAAACGACACTCACCCTATCGCTGTTGATGTTGGTCTTGCTGGAAAAAAACCGCGGCTGATGCTCAGCGACCGATGTCGTAGACCAGCACTTTTTTAGTCAGCGGCAGCAGCACCTCGTTGACTTCCTTCATGTGGCGGGGGTCCTTTTCATAAGCGTGCAGCGCCGCGACACTTTCGAAGCGGACGAGCAGACCGAAATCAAATGAGTCGTCCACCACCGGGCGATCGCTCGGCACGGCCTTGCCGTAATCCAGCGAATGAATGCCGCCGATCACCCGCAGGCGATTGGTCGCGTCGACGATTTTCTGGCGTTCCACCGGATTGTTCGGATGTTTCATCCAGAAGAACACACAATGGTCGACCGTGCCCGGGGACGCGGGCGGGGCGATTCCCGCACAGGAGGAAAAAACAACAGCGGCACAGAGCAGGATGATTTTTTTCATGATATAGATCAATTGTCTAGGGCACGATGACAAGCAAGCCTGCTTTTGGCGAGAACGAAATTCATCAACAGTCATGGACGTGCGGGTTTCTGGAAATCCCCCAACAACGTCCAGATCGACCAAGATGGGGAACTTTTTGACATGCCGCAGTCAAAAGGAGGGGAAAGCACTCCGGGCGTTCCGGAAGCGGGCGGACCGCGCAACACGCGTTCGCGAAATACACTCACCCTGCATCTGTCTCCGCAGTCAGCATCGATGAGCAGGAAAAATGTTTCATGATCAAAATCCCCTCTCCTATCAGGTGCTTTTGGCGAAAAATACCCTTGGTGCCGATGCTTCGCCAGCCCGATCGCCGCAATCGGAAAAGGTGCTTTTGTCACTCGACAATCAATTCGTCTCCCACTAGCTTGCGCCCGCCATGGCAAAATTCCGCGTTCTCGTTTCCGATCCCATTTCTGAAAAAGGTGTTGAAGCGCTCGCTTCCGCCCCGGAAATTTCCGTCGATTTCATCACGGGGCTGCCGCCTGAGGAACTGCTGAAAATCATCGGCGACTACCACGGCCTGGTGGTGCGTTCACAAACGAAGGTCACCGCCGAAGTATTCGCCGCCGCCAAAAATCTCAAAGCCATCGGCCGGGCCGGCGTGGGCGTAGACAACATCGATCGGCAGGCCGCCACCGATCACGGTGTCGTGGTCATGAACACCCCCAGCGGCAATACCATTTCGACCGCTGAACACGCCTTCACCCTGATGCTCTCGCTGGCCCGCAACATCCCCCAGGCCCATGCCTCGATGATCGCCGGAAAATGGGATCGCAAATCCTTCGAAGGCAGCGAAATCAACGGCAAACGCCTCACCATTCTCGGCATGGGGCGAATCGGCACGGAGTTCGCCAAACGGGCCCAGGCCTTCGGCATGCATGTCACTGCCTACGATCCATTCTTCACTGCCGCACGCGCTCATGCGCTGAAGGTTGAGCTGGCGGAGACGGTCGAGCAGGCTTTAACGGGTGCCGATGTCGTCACACTGCACATCCCCTTGAACGACGAGACCAAACACATCCTCAACGCCTCCCGTATGGCACTGATGAACAAAGGCGCGCTGGTGGTCAACTGCGCCCGCGGTGGTCTGGTGGACGAAGCCGCCGCCAAGGACGCGCTCGATTCGGGGCAACTGTCCGGGATCGCGCTCGATGTCTATGAGGTGGAACCTCCGCCCGCCGATCTTCCGTTGTTCGCCGCCAGGCACACCGTATTTACCCCCCACCTCGGGGCCTCCACGGCGGAAGCCCAGGAAAATGTCGGCATCGAGGTCGCCTACCAAGTGCGCGATTTCCTCATCAGCGGCGAAATCCGCAATGCGGTGAACATGCCGAACCTCGATGCGAAGACCATCGCGGAAGTGGGCAAATACATGGACCTCGCGGCTTCGTTAGGCAAACTCGCCGCCAAAATCGGTCCCGGCCAGGCCGATGCGATCCGGGTGTCGTTCGCCGGACCCGTGGCGGAGCTGGACACCGAACTGATCACCCGCTCGGTGTTGACCGGCTATCTCTCGTCGGCCCGCAACGAAGCCCAGGTCAACCTGATCAACTCGCCCGCTGTCGCCAAGGCCTTGGGACTGGTGGTGCAAAAATCATCCGTCGCGATCAACACGCCCTACAACGAATTGATCGAGGTGGACATCATCAAGGGCAGTGAGGAAATCGCCGTCGCCGGAACATTCCTCGGCACCCAGGCCCGCATCGTTCATATCGCCGGCCACAACGTGGAAACCAACGTCTCGGGGCAGTTCCTGTTTGTCGAAAACGACGACCGCCCGGGCATGGTCGGCACCGTGGGCACTCTGCTCGGCGCCGCCTCGGTCAACATCGCCAACATGGCGCTGTCCCGCACTGCCGACCGCGCGCGCGCGGTGACCGTCATCGAAGTGGATTCGGAGCCCCCGGCAACCCTGCTGGAAACCCTCCGCAACACCCCGGGAATCCTGCGCGTGCTGGTGATGTCGTTCTAATAGTATCTAGGAACTCAACGATATCCGCTGAAAAGATTACAAACTGGTTGAAATTCAACTACTCGGTAACTTCCTAATTCAACCATTACCAAAATGATCCAACGTTATGTTCTCAGAAATCACATCATGAGGAATCAGACCATAAATCCAGGGTTTCCCCTTATGCTTCGATGCGTATTCTGACGCGTTTTTACACCACGTCAATGCAGCCTCCTTTTTAGCAATCACATCGGCATCATTCAAAGCTGTCCGTTTCTTTGGCTCCAACATGTAAACTGCATCCTTCGTTTCCGCGACAAAGTCCGGTTGATATTCCGGATGCTCCGCGCCTAACTTGTAAAATATCTGGAACTGGCCTTTTGCCGGCTTGAACCATTTGTCTGCTTCGCGGTCTAAGATCACCGCAAGAATTCTTTCGGCTTCGGAATCGAATTTCTGCACTGGATAGAGGCATCGCTTGAATCCTCCGAACAGATACTTCGCCATATTGCTCTTGTCATTAGGTGAAACTTTGAAGTCTAACGGTTTATCGGTGGCGGACGCTGTATAAGCACTTGATTTCAGCTCAGTGAATCCCTTGCTGACGACCACTTCATAGTCAACTTTATCGTCTTCCCAGAAATGTTGTTGCATCTGGGCGTGAATGAAAGCGGCGATTTCCTTTTGGTGACGCCAAAGGATTTTACCAGCATCTTCTACAGAGAGGTAACTCTTGAAATGGTTCACCGTTTGGCTAGCTAGATCGTAAAGTAAGTCTGAGTGCTTTTCGTAATCGATATCGTCATAATCCACCAGACCGCTTACGACGTAGTTCTCTAGGCGCTTTTCCTTGATTCCCCCTTTTCCTAGGCCGATGATTTCGGTCACTCCAGTTCGGAGAAACTGCACCCAAAGTTCTTCCGAGATCGGTTGGAAACTCAGGCCAAAAAGCTCTAGGTTGAATGCGTGGAAGCCTGACTTCACTTCCCCTTTCGGAACAACAAGAATACGAGGTATGTCGATGGTTTGCTGAACGACCAACTCGACCGTCTTTTTGACGATAGCCGCGATGTCTGGTTTTTCGATTACACTTTCCAATTCCATTTGTGTCGGAGCTAAGAAAGCCTCTAATTCTTGCACCATTGCATTTTGGATTTCCGGGCTGGAAAGATAGCTAGATGTCGGCACGCGCCCTGGCTGGCTTTCTAGCTTCCTAATGAAAGTATAGGCAGCCTGTGCGACTTTCTGTTCACCTGGAGTTGAAAACACCAGAACTTGCTTTATCTCCGCCACATTTGTGGAGGCAGTGGCCTGAGCGGGTACAGTGCCGAGTTGACTCGCGAGTGTACTCTGCGAAATAACTGTCTTGGTCTTTTTCTCTAGTTCATCCGGATCAAGAACCACGGTCTGCATGCGAATGGCAGAGTCCGGGCGATTTG
>Ga0114972_10001910_pt1 | contig 15565 bp, 12 predicted proteins | sample M_140807_EF_Meta_FD_87354 | JGI IMG/M metagenome (GOLD analysis project Ga0114972, IMG submission 87354) | Freshwater microbial communities from Lake Montjoie, Canada to study carbon cycling - M_140807_EF_MetaG | ecosystem: Environmental > Aquatic > Freshwater > Lake | place: Lake Montjoie... | reverse complement strand
GGCTTCGTTCCGCCCCGTGATCTGGAAGGGGAACGTCTTGATGCCGTACTGCTGGTTGAGCTCTTCCTCGAGGTCCGGGTCCTGGTTCGGGTCGGCGTACTCGACGACGATCTTCCCGTGGCCCCGGATCTCATACTCCTTGAGGAAGTCCCGAATCTGCGGCACCAGCGGCGCCAGGTAGGGGTGGGTCTTCTCCGAGAAGTAGCCGGAGATCGTGAGCGGCTCCGCCAGGTTCTCGAGGATGTCCTCGGTGACGGGGCTGATGCTGTAGTCACCGTTGCGTGTCAGGTCTGCACGCAGCGCGCTGACAGGCGCGAGCCACAGGTTGCCCATGACCACGTTCGCGCCTGCGAGCAGGACGATCGTCGTCAGCGCGCCGGCGCGGACGTTCTGGACGCCCGTCGCCCGGTCGAGGCGCTTCTGCTCCAAGAAGTAGCCGTTGAGCGCCAAGAAGAACGCCGTGAGGCTGGCGTAGTAGAACAGGTCGCGCAGATCGAGCACGCCGCGCTCGATGCTGGCGAAGCGGCTGCCTGAGCCGAGCGCGCGCGCCACCTCGGCGCCCTGATTGCCCAGGAAGCCCGTGACGGTGTCCGACCCGAGCGCGTAGAGCACGCTGCAGATGATCGCGGTCACGAGCAGCGACACGACCTGATTGTCGGTGCGGCTGCTCACGCACAGGCCAATCGCCATGTAGGTCGAGCCGAGCAACAGCGCGGCGATATAGCCACCGAAGACAGGGCCCCAGTCCATCTGACCGAGCATCGACACCGTCATGGGGAGGGGGAGCGTGAGGGCGAGCGCCAGCGCCACGAGCCCCATGCCCGCCACAAACTTGCCGAGCACGAGGTCTCGCGTCCGCACGGGCAGCGTGAGCAGGATCTCGAGCGTGCCCATCTTCTGCTCCTCGCTCCACTGCCGCATGGTCACGGCCGCGACGAGGAAGATGAGGAGGAACGGCAGCGACTGAAAGAGCGGCCGCACGTCCGCCAAGTTTCGGACAAAGAACTTCGAGTAGTAGAAGAAGTCGACGAGGACGACGATCAGGAAGAGCGCCAGGAAGATGAGCGCGACCGGCGACAAGAAATAGGAGCGGAGCTCCTTGCGCGCCGTGGTCATGATGCCACTGGTGTTCATGCGGCCTTCTCCGGGGCGCCGGTCGCAGCGCGGGTAGCGTGGTCGGACATGAGCTGTCGAAAGACGGTCTCGAGGCTCGGAACCTCGGGGGCGATCGCGCCGAGGCCAAGGCCTGCGGCCTGCGCGGCCTCGATGAGCGCGGTGACGGGCGGCTCGGCAGCGTCGTACTCGCAGATCCACTGGTCGTAGCCCGTCAGGTCAGCGTCCGCGCCACGGCGGGTGACGCGGGTGACCCCCGCCGTGCGTCCGAGCGTCGTGCCGACGTCGGCCCCGCCCGCCTTCAGGCTCACGCGCACGCGGCGGCTGCGGAGCAGGTCGACGAGCGTCGAGTCGGCGGCGAGCTCGCCGTTGATGAGGACGACGACGCGGTTACACACCGCCTCGATCTCTTGCAGGATGTGCGTCGACAGGATGATCGTGGCGTTCTGCGCGAGCCGCTTGATGAGCGCGCGAATCTCCAAGATCTGCACTGGGTCGAGGCCGTTCGTGGGCTCATCGAGCACGAGGACGTCCGGCTTGTGCAGGATCGCCTGTGCGAGCCCGACGCGCTGCCGGTAGCCCTTGGACAGCTCGGCGATGGGGCGGACGAGGAACTTGCCGAGGCCCGTCGCGACGACGGCCTCTTGCACCGCAGCGACCCGCTTGTCTGCCGGGATGCTGCGGAGCTCCGCCATCATCATCAGGTACTCTTGAACGAGCATCTCGGGGTAGAGAGGCGCGTTCTCGGGCAGGTACCCGATCTGGCGCTGGACCCCGAGACGGTCCTGAAGCACGTCGACCCCGCCGACCGTGACCGTGCCCGACGTCGGCTCGATGTAGCCCGTCAGGATCTTCATCACGGTGGTCTTGCCGGCGCCGTTCTGGCCGAGCAGGCCAACGATGTCGCCCCGATTCACCTCGAAGTCGACGTCCTTGACGGCGCGAAACTCGCCGTAGCGTTTCTCAAGTTTTTTCACAGATATCATGGACTTGTAGCTCCCTGTGCACGCCCGGTCGCTCGCCCGGGTCAGATTCGACGGCGTGTCAACGCTTCGCGGCGTCGGTATATTCCCCGCGGTCGAAGGATTGTCAATCGCGCCCGGATTCGCGCGCCGCGTTCACCTTGCGTAGATTGCAGCCATGGATACGGGACGCGGGGGCGGGCGATGTCGCTGACGGGGCCGGAGCTCGACGCTCTGCTCGGCGGGCTCGTACATGCGCTCGCCAACGCGCAGACGCCGCTCGCCACCAACCTGTCGAGCCTGCGACGCGATGTGGCGGGCCTCGTGGCGCTCGTCGAGGCGTGGACCGCTGCGGCGCAGCGGCCGGGTGGACTCACCGCCGCCGACTTGGCTGCGCTGCAGGCTCAACGCGAGGCGCTCTATCTCGAGCCGCTCGGGCCGACACTCGACGGCTTGATGTCGGATATGGGTGAGGGGCTCAGACGCTCCCAGACCCTCCTGCGTGCCGCGCGACCTCTCGGTCGCTGGTGGGCGCCCGCAGGCATCGTTTTCGACCTCGCCGAGTGGTGGTCGAGGCTGCCGACCGCGGGCGCGCCGTGGCCGGGCGTCGAGGTGAGCTTCTCGCCGCCGGCCGAGGCGTCGGTGGTCGGAGAGACGCGCGTGTTCGGGGACCCAGCGCACTTGACCGAGGCCGTGTCGCAGCTCGTGCGGAACGCGCAGCGCGCGACGGCTGAGCGCGCCGGCGCGGGGGTTCAGGTCGCGCTGACCGTGGAGGTCGACGCCTGGCATGTGCGTGTGACGGACCAAGGACCGGGGAAGACGCCCGCGCTGATCACCGCCCTCGCTGTGCCGTTCGGCGCCGCAGCGGCAGACCGGGTCGGAATCGGCTTGACACTCGTGCAGTGGGTCGCAAGAACGCACGGCGGTTGTCTGACGCTCAACGACGCCGCGACGGGCGGGCTTGAGGCGTGTCTGTCGCTGAGCCGTGGGGGAGCATCGTGGAGCGAGCCAAGGTCCTGATCGTCGATGACGAGCCGGCGACGCGCGGCGCGGTCGCACACGCGCTGCGACGCCGCTTCGATGTCCTCGGCGCGGGCGACGGCGACGAGGCCCTCGCGCTGCTCGCGGCGCACGAGGTGGCGGTCGTCCTGTGCGACCAACGGCTCCCTGGGCTCTCGGGCGAGCACCTGGTGACCGAGATTCGGCAGCGACACCCCGACGTCGTCCGGCTCTTGGTCACCGGCCACTACGACGACACTGCTTTTGCACACGCGGTGAACCACGGGCAGATCTTCGGCTTCTTGCGCAAGCCGTGGAACGAGGACGAGCTCGAGCGGACGATTGACTCTGCGGTGGCGTGGCGGCGTCTGCGGCAAGAGAACGCGCGCATCGGGCGCGAGCTCGAGGCGAGCAACGAGCGGTTGACGCGTCTGAACGCCGAGCTGCGCCACTTCACGCACGCGGTGGCGCACGACCTCAAGGAGCCGCTGCGGACGATCCAGGCCTTCTCGCAGTTCTTGACGGACGACCTCGGTGACCGTGTGGACGAAGACGGCGCACAGTACCTGAGCGGCATCGGTCGGTGCACGGGGCACCTGATGCTGCTCGTCGACGATCTGCTTCGCCTGAGTGAGCTCGAGAACGTGCCGATGCGCATCGCCGAGACGCCGCTCGATGAGGTCTTCGCGCAGGTCCGGAGCCTTTTGCACAGCGCCGTTGAGGACCGCGGTGGCGCGTTGCGCGTGGCGACCTCGATGCCGGTCCTTCAGGGAGACTCGGGCCGTCTGGTGACGCTGTTCCAGAACCTGGTCGCCAATGGCCTCAAATTCAACACCGCGCCGATCCCCACGGTCGAGGTCACAGCGTGCGCCATCGACTCGGACTGCGTGGAGATCGCCGTCCGCGACAATGGCATCGGGATCCCCGCCGAGCATCAGACGCGCATCTTCAACATCTTCCATCGGCTCCACAGACGTTCGGAGTACCCCGGCACGGGCGCGGGGCTCGCGATCGTGCGCAAGATCGTCGAGGCGCACAGGGGGTCGGTCCACGTCGACTCCGCCGAGGGTGAAGGGGCAGTCTTCAGGGTGCGCTTGCCGTTGCGCCACACCGCGTAACTGCGGGCGCGCGGCGCCCCTCGCGCTTTCGCCCCGACCTGATATGATCGCGGGGTGAAGACCAAGGCATACAAGCTCGCCGCTGAGCTCGGCCTCGACGAGGACGCGGTCCTCGAATGGCTGCGCACGAACGGCTACCCGAACGCGCGGCGCGCCGACACCATCCGCGCAGAGGTGGCCGTCGCCGCGCGCAAGGCGCTGACTCGGGTTGGCGGCGCGCCGCGGCCGAGCGCAGGGACTCGGAGTCACGCCGCTCCGCCCGTGAGCCCGCGCGGCGCCGCGCCCCACGGCGGCGGGCGCGACAACCTGAAACTCAGCTTCGCGGAGCTGTTCGAGGGGCAGGCGGAGCGACCCATCGAGCGGACAGACGACGCGCCGGGTGACCGGCCCGAGGCACGGCTCAAGCGGGCGGAGGAGGAGCGCGACGCGCAGCGCACCGCGGCGGACGAGTGGCGCGTGCGCTTCAACCGTGCCCGCAGTGAGCGCGACGAGGCTGTGGCTGAGGCGGCGCGGATGCGTCAAGACGCGGGGGACGCGCCGGCGCTGCGTGCCGAGCGCGACCAGCTCGCCGAGGCGCTCGCGCAGACGACGCGCGCGTTGAAGTCCGCGCTCGACGAGCGGGCGACCCTGGAATCGACCTGCGCCGAGCTCCAGACCGAGCTGAGCGAGACGCGCGCGGCGTTGGTCACCGTTGAAGGGCGCGTGCAGGAGCGCGACCAGACAGGGCAGGAGCTGGCCGCGGCCGTGCAGCGCGAGGTCGCGTGGCGGGCGCGGGCGCTGGAGCTGGAGCGCGCGGCCATGTCGGGCGTCGCGCTCTCCACGCTGCTGGCGCGGGTGGGCATGGCGGATGTGGAGTCGCAGGCACAGGTCGTGATGGCCGCGCTCGGGCAGCGTGAGGCCGCTCAGGCGCTGCTGCGCCTGCTCCGGCCGAGCGACGGTGACCAGTGTGTTCGGCTGCTCACCGAGCGCGTGCGCCGCTGCTGTGTCGACCCGCTGTGCAACCAAGTCGTGGCCAACCAGAACCTGATCGCCCTGCGGGTCGACGCTGAGTCGGCCTGCGAGGTGTGCCATGGCAACAACGAGCGGCGCTGGTTCCTGCGGATGACGCAGGAGTGTGAGCGCGCGGGCGTGCGTCGTTTGCTGCTCGTCGGTGGCACAGACGCTGTGCATGAGCAGGTCCGCGGCCTTTGCCAAGGGCTGCGCGTGGACTTTCGGATCGTAGGCGCTCACGAGGAGCTGGTCGCAGCCCGGATTCAGGGGCGCGTCGAGGGCTGTGACATGCTCGTCCTGTGGGGGCCGGAGCTCGTCGACGCCGCCATGAGCGCCGCCTATGGTGAGGCGGCGCAGTCGCAGGACCGGCCTGTGGCCTATGTGATTGGACCGCGCTGCTCGGTGTACGCGCTCGCGCGCGCTGTGACGAATCGTGTGACCCGAAGCTTGGTCTTGACGACGCTGTGAGCGACGCCATCGCGAGCGAGGCCGAGGCCGCGCAGGGTCGGGCGGCAGCGACGGCGCTCGGTCGGGGGGTCGAGGCGAACCTGAACCTCGTCGTCCTCGGCAAGGCGGCGGCGACGCGCCTGGCCGCGGTCGCGCTGCTCGCCGAGGGGCACCTGCTGATCGAGGACGTGCCCGGCGTCGGCAAGACGCTCTTGGCGCGGACATTGGCGTCTGCGCTCGAGCTGACCTACCGCCGCGTGCAGCTCACCCCGGACTTGATGCCCGCGGATATCGTGGGGGCCTCGGTCTGGCTGCCGGGCGAGGGCAAGTTCGAGTTCCGCGGGGGGCCCGTCTTCACGAACGTCCTGGTCGCAGACGAGCTGAACCGTGCCTCGCCGCGCACGCAGTCCGCGCTGCTCGAGGCGATGGGTGAGCGTCAGGCGACCGTCGATGGCCTGACGTATGGCTTGTCGCGACCGTTCTTCGTGGTGGCCACGCAGAACCCCACCGACGCTGAGGGGACTTACCCGCTCCCCGAGGCCCAGCTCGACCGCTTCATGCTGCGGTTAGAGCTGGGCTATCCCGACGCCACCCACGAGCTCGAAATGCTCTTCGGACGAGGCGGGTTCGAGAATTTCAAGCATCAGGACCGTCTGCCCAAGCGCGGGAACGCCGATGCGCTCGTCGCAGCGCAGCGCGCGGTCCAGACCGTTCAGGTGCGGCCCGCCGTCGGTCGGTATGTTGTTGACCTGGTGCGTGCGACGCGGAACCACACGGACGTTCTGCTCGGTGTCAGTCCGAGAGGCGCGCAGGCGCTCTTTCGTGCGGCTCAGGCCTTCGCGCTCCTCGATGGCCGAGACTATGCGCGACCCGAGGACGTTCAGGCGCTCGCAGGCAGCGTATTGGCGCACCGCATCACGCTGCGGGCGCAATCGTCGAGCGGTCGCGACGCGCTGGCCTTCATCGAGGAGGTCGTCCGGCGCACGCCGGTGCCGATGTGAACCTTCGGGAGCTCAACTACATCCTGATCCCTCGGGCTCAGGAGAGCTGGGAGCGCCTTGAGAGGTCGCGGCAGTTTCGCTTTGTGTGGCCCCTCGTCGACCTCCTGCGCGCCGTCACGCTCGAGGGTCAGGTCGTGGCCGTCGCGATGCTCGTCGCTGCGGCGGCCGGTGTCGATGTGCGCGGTTCGAGCCTGTACTTGGTGTTCTGCGCGCTCTTCTCCCTGCTCTTCGTGGCGCTCGTGATGCGGCCATCGACGCACCTGCGGCCGACTGATGCGGCGGTGCGCGTCTGCGGGGTCGCGCGCGTCGTCGCCGGTGGCGTCGCCGTCATCGAGCTCGAGGTCGAGAACTTGAGCACACGGCCGCTTGACGGCCTGCGTGTCGTGGGCCCGTTCCTGCCGTGGGACGCGCGCTGGGTGGGGCCGCTTCCAGGCCTCTCTACGCTGGCGCCGGGGGAGGGGCGTCGCGTCTTCGCCCGCGTCGAGCTCCTGCTCCGGGGCGATCGAACCCTGGGTCGCTTCGAGGTGGCCCGCGCAGGCGCGTTGGGCTTGGTTCTGGGGCGGAGCGTTCGGTCCGAGGCCGCTCGAGTCCTTGTCCTGCCGCGATCGCACGTCGAGCCGGTCGACGCCCTCGGTGAGCGAGCCGAGGTGCTCGAGGGGGTGCGTGGACGCTCATCGACCAGCGCATCGGGGTTTGAGCTGCTGGGCGCGCGCCCCTACCGCACCGGTGACCGACCCAAGGACATCGTCATGCGCGCGTGGGCGAGGCACGGTGAGCTCATCGTTCGGGAGCGGGGTGAGCGAGACGCCGAGCAACGCGCAGTCGTGCTTGACCTGCGGGGGCGTGGGTGGCGCGCCGAGGTCGAGGTCGCCGTCGCGCTCACCGCGGGTGTGCTGAGCGCCTGGTCGCAGGGGGCCGGGCGTCTGCGACTCGTCCTGCTCGGGCAGCATACGATGAGCCTCGACGTCTCCGATATCCCCGCTCTGGGGCGCGCGATGGACGCGTTGGCGGCTCTGACCGCCTCGCCGGCCGCAGACCGCGGCCACGACGCCCGCCTCGACCTGCGGACGCTGTCGAGCGCTGCTCGGCGCGTGGTCGTCGTCGCTCTGCATGACGCGCCGCTCGCGGGCCCGGATGCCGCAGCGGCTCTCGGGTCGCGGCTCGAGGTCGCGTGGCTCGTCGCGCGCGACTCCGAGCGTGTCGCTGAGACACCCAGGGCGCGCGTGGTCGACGCGTCGCGCTTGGCGCGCGCCCTGGGCGTGCCGACGTGACCCGCGCTCGACCGCCCCTTGCCGTCGGGGTCCCCGCCGCGCTGGCGCTCTCGCAAGGCGGCGGGCTCGCGGTCTTTGGCGCCGTCGCACTGGGCGTGCTGCTCTGGCGACGTCGCCTCGGGGACGCCCCGGAAGAGAGCGGTCCCGCGTTGACTGCGCAGGCCGTCGCGCAGCTCGTCGGCTTCGCCCTCGCCCTGGGCGCGTGGCTCTGGTGCGTTCAGGCGGGCCTCGGCGCACCTCGCGCGCGCTTTGGCGCAGGCGTGACCGCGTGCGCGCTCGGCGTCGTCGCCGTGCGCTGCCTCTGGCGCGTCGGCACCGCGGGGCACGTCGGCACGCTTGGGATCGCGCTGGTCGCACTGATGGGGATGTCGCGGCTCGTCAGTGCGCCCCTCTTCGGCGTCGCGACGGGCGTTTGTCTGGCCCTCGGCCTGGCATCACTCCTGGCGCGGGACGACGCGTTCGAGGCGCTCGGCGCGCGCAAGACGCGACAGTCCCTCGCGTACCTGCGCGCCTGGGGTCTGGTCGCGACGCTCACCCTTGCGCTGGGGCTCGCGCTCCCGGCGGCCGAACCGCGCGTGAGCGAGTACATCGAGCCCTACCTGGGCGAGGGCGCGCTCGCGAACGCAGGCTACCAGGACGGCAACGCCCCGATCGGCGGGCTGTCCAAGGTTCTCGACTCCAGCGACGTGTGGCTGCGAATCTTTACCCCCGACGCCCGCCCGCTGGCCGTGGACCGCTTGCGGGCGCAAGTCTACCGAGATTACCGCGACGGGACTTGGCGCGCCCCCGCGGCGCGGCCTCCGAGCGCCGCGCCGCCTCTGCGGGACGCGGAGCCCGCGGTCGTCGTGGAGCACACCGACCGCCTGCTCCGAACGCTGCCCGTATCCGTCGCAGCCACGCGACTGGGCGGCACGCTGCCAGGGGCGACCCTCAACGATCTGGGCGTCGCGCGGCGCGCCGACAACGACGAGGGCGTGCGGTTCGCCTTCGCGCCCGTGCCTCACCCGGGCCTTCAGGATGCCGGCCCGGTGCGGGCGGCCCCCGACGTGAGCGATGTCTTCGTGCCGCAGACGCTCCGACGACCTCTCGAGGCGTGGCTCACGGCGCATCACATACCGCGGGCGCCGGAGCAGGCCGTCGTCGCCGCGCTGACGAAGGCGCTCGACGCGTACGCCTACCGACTCGAGTTCGGCGACGAATGGTCTGAGGCCGACCCCGTCATCGACTTCCTGGAGCGCATCAAGGGTGGTCACTGCGAGCTCTTCGCGAGCGCCTTTGTACTGCTCGCGCGGTCTCGCGGTGTGCCCGCGCGCTATGTCACGGGCTTCCGTGTCAACGAGTACAACCCGTGGGGCCAGTGGTCTGTGGTGCGCGGCCGAGACGCGCACGCGTGGGCCGAGGTCGCGCTTGAGGGCGACTGGGTCGAGGTCGATCCGACGCCCGCCGGCGCGTTCGAGCAGGGCGAAGGGGGGCTGATGGGTCCCTGGGCGACGGCGCTGGACGTGGCCGCACGCTCGGCGTCACGAGCGTTCACGCGCCTACAAGCGCTCTCCGACGCGGAGCTCGCGACCGCGTTGCTACTCGCGGGCGTGCTGGGCGCGACGCTGTTGTGGGTGCGCGCTCGTCGCGCGCGCTCGAGTGGCTCACCACACCGCGAGAAGCGAGACGCCCTGGTCGTCGCGCTCGATAGCGCGCTTGAGCGCCTGGGGTGCCCTCGACCGCCTCACGTCGGGCCCTTCACACACGCCACGACGTGCGAGGCCAACGGTTTGGGCGATGCGGCGCAGGCGCTCCGGGCGCTCGATGCCCTGGTCTACTCTGGGCGGGGCGACGCGGACGCGCTCGCGCGCGCCATCACCGCGCTCGCGCCCCTGCGCGCGACGAGGCGCTAGCGATACTCCGGGAGCGAGGGCAACGTCGGCGGCTCGGTCGGCGTCGGTCCGGATGGACGCCGGGGCGGGCGCGCCGGCCTGGGAGACGGCGCGCGAGGGGTCGGCGGGGCGGCCTGCGGTGGGTCGAGTGGTGCGAGTCGCACCACCCGCTCAACGCCCGCCGGCGCCTCGACAGCGCTCAGCGTGAACCCACCGTGGTCACCGATGTTCAGCGGGCGACCGTCCAGGTTCGCGCCCTCCGCGAGCACGACCGAGACCGCCGAGAGCGCGAGGGCGCGGGCTTGCGGCCAACCGCGCGCGGTTTCCGGGACGACCTCGAGCTCGTACCCCGTAAACCGCGCCAGGCCGCGGGTCACGAGGCTCCCATTGAGCGCCTCCACGCCGAAGAAGCGCTCGGGGTCGAGCGCACCAGGTCGAGCACCTGCGCGAAACTCAACCGCGTCAAACGTGCGGCCCAGGTCCAAGTCCATCAGTCGGGTGGCGCCCGCGCGCAGGCAGTTCAGCGCCCCGGCATGGGCGCGCAGCGGCGCGCTGCTCGGCGAGTCGAGCGGCGTCACGACGTCCAAGCGCCCGCTCTCGAGCGCCGTCAAGACGAGCGGTGAGGCGGCGGGCGACCACATGGCCGTCAGCGAATCGGGCCTTGCCTGCGAGACCGTCACGGGCGCGTCCAGCTGGGCCTCGAGACAGGCCGCGAAGGTGCCTGCAGGCGGCAGTTCGACGCCCTGTACGCGCCATCGGAGCGCGGCGCGGTCAGGTCGGGCAGGCGCGGCGCGCTCGGGCGGGGCTTGCGTCGGTGGGGCGCTCGACGGCTCGCTGGCCTGTGCAGACGCTGCGGGGTGTGACCTGAGCCGCAGGGCGACGATCGTCGAGAACGCCGCCGTCACACCGAGCGCCCACAGGAGCGGGGCCCTGCCCCTGCGGGCGCGACGTCGCGTCACTCGCCGCTCGGGTTCGTGCCCACCGTGGGCCGCGGGCTCGGGCCGAAGCCGATGAAGTCCGCGCCGGGCGTCAGGTCGACGTGAAAGTGGTTGTCGTGCGCTGCGTTGTACTCGGGCGTCAGCACGATGTTGAAGACGCCGCGCTCGAGCATCTGGTGCGCGATCTCGTAGAGCAAGCGGCCCTTGTCGGTCATGGGGCTGACGACGCCGTCCTCCCAGTCGTTCAGGACGGAGTACTCCACGCCTTGCGCGTCGACGAAGCCCGCGATGTCAATGGCGAGCCCGAGCCCGTGCATGCTCAGGCTGTCCGACCCCGCGATCGTGCGGCAGTTGTATGTGCCCATGTGGGCGACGCGTACGATGTCGAGCTCGCTGAGATAGTCCGCGAGGGCGGCCAGCGCGACGGCGAGCTCGCAGCGCATGAACATCGGTGACGACGCGCCCGAGAAGGACGACGCATAGGTCACGCCGCGCACGGGGCTACTCAGCCGGATGGCGCCCTCGACTTCGCAGGTGAGGTCCGGACGGCCCGCGGGGTGCTCCATCGGGTTCTCCGCGGCGAGGTAGGACAGGCCGAGACGGGCGAGCTCGCCGTCGCAGGCCAGGTCGGGCGACGGCGCGGCCTCGCCCGGTGTGCAGACCTCGCGGCGCACCTCGGGCTCGGCGAAGCGCGCGCGCGGTCGGCAGCCGTAGCCTGGGCGGCAGCCTGTCGTCGGGTAGGCGCCAAAGTCGCACTGCTGCACGCACGCGCCCCCCGCGACGACCTCCGCGATGCAGAAGGTCGTCGACGCGCCGCCTCTGTCTGGGCAGAAACGGTCGCAGTCGAGGCTGCACGTGCCGTTGGGCCAGCCCTCGGCGGGGCTCAAGCAGAAAGCGTCGGCGTAGTTGCAGGCGTCGTCGCTCAGGCAGCTCGCGCCGATCCAGCCAGCGTTGCCGGGCGCATCCCCGGGGGGGGTCGGGGGCGGCGCCTCGCTGGGTGGGGGCGGGTCGGACGCAGGCGGCGGAGGCGGCGACGCATCTGCGGGCAGGCCCCCGTCGGCGGGCGCAGCGTCCGTCGGTCGCGGCGCGGCGTCCCTCACGGCGTCAACGTCTTGCGCGGGCTCGGTCGGCGGCGCGATGACCACGCCAGTGTCCACCGCACCGAGCCCAGTGTCCGTAGGTCGAGCGTCTCGAGGCGCATCGTCGCCGCACGCCGCGGCGACCCAGAGCCCCACCGCCGCCAGCGCAGCGTGTGCGGGGCGCCTCACGTCGCGCCGCCGCCCAAGACGACGGCCATCGCGTCGATCATCCGCTGCACGTCGCCGCTCGCCGAGAGCTCTCGAATCGAGTGCATCGAGAGCATCGGGTTGCCGACGTCCACGGTCCGGAGCCCAAGCCGTGCCGACGAGATGGGCCCAATCGTGGTCCCGCACGCGAGGTCGGGGCGGTTCACGAACTCCTGACACGGCACGCCCGCGTCTCGGCACGCGCGCCGAAAGACCGCCGCGCTGTCACCGTCCGAGGCGTACCGCTGGTTGAAGTTCGTCTTGATGACGGGGCCGCAGTCGAGCACCGGCATGTGCTCGCGGTCATGCAGGTCGGCGTAGTGCGGGTGGACCGCGTGCGCCATGTCGGCGCTCACCATGAAGCTCCGCGCGATCGCTCGAGGCAGCGCGTCGTGCTCGGGGCCCGCCAGTCGCCCGAGGACGTCCTCGAGCAGGTTGCCGTCCGCGCCACGGGCCGTCAGGCTCCCGACCTCCTCGTGGTCGAAGAGCGCAGCGACGGCGGTCGCGTCTGACTCGGACGCGGCGAGGAGCGCCTCGAGCGCGGCGTGGCACATCGCCAGATTGTCGAGGCGCGGCGCGAGCACGAAGGCGTCTGCCTCGCCGCCGAGCCGCGGGGCTTGCAGGTCAAAGAGCGACAAGTCTTGGCCGAGGACCTTGTCGGGTGTGGTGCCGGCCGCCGCCGCGATGCGTTCGAGCGCGCGAACGCGCGCCGCAGCAGTATCTCCGCCGAGCCCAAACGCGGGCCCAAGGTGCTGGTGCTTGTTGACGACCAAGCCCTTGTCATTGACCTCGCGGTTGAGGTGAATCGCCAAGTTCGAGATGCGCGCGGCGGGAGACTCCAGCCGCAGCAAGCGCGCCTCGATGCGGCCGTCCACGTCGACGAGGACGCGACCCGCGATGCCCAGGTCCCGGTCTGTCCAGGTGGCCAGGAGCACCCCGCCGTAAACGTCCACATCGTAGAGGGCGTACCCCTCTCGGGCCCGCGCGAGCCTGGGCTTGAGGCGCAGATTCGGTGAGTCCGTGTGTGCGCCGACGACCCGAAAGCCGCCGCGCGTCGGGGCTACGCGCCCGCAGCGCCAAGCGATGATGGAGCCGCCACCGCGAACGACGAAGCCACGCTCGCCGGGGCTGTGACCGAACGGCTCGGCCTCGTCGAAGGCTTTGAAGCCTGCGGCTCGGAGCGCTGCGGCCGTCGTCTCGACGGCATGGAACGCGGTCGGGGAGCGCTCGATGTAGCGCACGAGGGCGTGCGCGGCGGTGCGGTCAGTCGGGTCCGTCTGCATAGCCTTGACAGTCTAGCACCGGCTGCGCGGGCGTTGCGTCTCGAAACGGGTCGCGGCTTAATCGGGGCGTGAGAGCACCACTGAGCAGTCGGCTCGCGCCCTTTGGCACGAGCATCTTCAGCGAGATGACGCAGCGCGCTCAGGCCGCCGCCGCGATCAACCTCGCGCAGGGTTTTCCAGACTTTGACGGGCCAGCGGCGTTGGTCGACGCGCTTGAGCGGGCAGCGCGGGGCGGCGAGAATCAGTACGCGCGCTCGCAGGGGCACCCTCGGCTCGTCCGCGCGCTCGCGGCGCGCTACGCGAAGACGCACGGCCTCACTCTGGACCCGATGACTCACATCGGCGTGTTCAGCGGCTGTACCGAGGCGATCTTTTGCGCCTTGGTCGGATTGCTGGAGCCCGGCGACGAGGTCATCCTGTTCGAGCCGTTCTACGACAGCTACCCCGTCGGCGTGGCATGCGCCGGCGCCGTCGCCAAGTTCTGCACGCTGCGCGCGCCGGACTTCCGACTCGACGCGGCCGAGGTCGAGCGCCTCGTCACACCGAGGACGCGCGTCGTCCTGCTCAATACGCCGCACAACCCGACCGGGCGCGTCTTCAGTCGCACCGAGCTCGAGGCGCTGGCAGAGGTCTGCGAGCGCCATGACCTGTGGCTCATTTCGGACGAGGTCTACGAGCACCTGACCTACGGGGTCGACTTTGTGCCGCCGGCGACTCTGCCGGCCTTGCGGGACCGCACGCTCACCCTCTCCAGCGCGGGAAAGACGTTCTCCATGACGGGCTGGAAGGTCGGCTGGAGCATGGGCCCCGCGCCGATGGTCGCGGCGGCTCAGGCGGCGCATCAGTACGTCACGTTCGCGACACACACACCGACGCAAGTCGCGCTCGCCGAGGTCCTTGAGACGCTCGACGAGGGCTTCTACGACACCCTTCGCGAGACGTATCGCGCCCGTCGAGACTTCGTGGTCGACGCCCTTGCGCAGGCGGGTTTCGAACCCCTGTGCCCCGAAGGGGCCTATTTTGTTCTCGCGCGCTTCGGGCGTCATGCGGGCGCGGGCGTCGACGACCGCGCGCTTGCGCTGCGCCTCGTATCGGAAGCGGGCGTGGCCGCGATTCCACCGAGCCCCTTCTATTCGGCATCGGCCGACGGCAGAGGGATGCTGAGGTTCGCTTTCTGCAAGCGTTCGGAGACGCTCACGGCCGCTGCGGAGCGGCTGCATCGATGGTCTGCAGCACAGTCGGGGGGGCACGCATGAGAGTCTGCGGTGTGCAGATGGACATCGACTGGGAGGCGCCCGAGGCGAACTTGGCGCGCGCCGACGTGCATGTCGCGCGCGCAGCGGCGGACGGGGCGGGTCTGGTTGTCTTACCCGAGATGTTCGCGACGGGCTTCTCGATGCGTGCTGATGAGATGGCGGCCCACGAGGGCGTGATCGTTGAGGGCGTCCGCACCCTCGCGCGGCGGCATGGCGTGTTCTTGGTCGCGGGCTTCGCGGACCGGGGGCCGGCGCGCCCGCGCAACGCCGCGGGCGTCTTCGATCCAGCGGGGAGCGAGCGCGCGCGGTACCATAAGCTCCACCCCTTCTCGCTCGCGAACGAGCACGCACATTTCGACGCGGGCGAGGCCCTGCACACGGTGACCGTCGATGCTGAGCGCGGGCCGCTGCGCGTGACCCCGCTCGTCTGCTATGACCTGCGGTTCCCCGAGCCATTTAGAGTCGCCGCTCTACAAACGGACCTCTTCGTGGTGATCGCGAACTGGCCGGAGGCGCGTCGCGAGGCCTGGCGTGCGCTCCTGCGAGCGCGCGCCATCGAGAATCAATGCTACGTGCTCGGCGTGAACCGCGTGGGCGCGGGGAACAGCCTGAGTTACTCGGGCGACTCCGCGCTGCTCTCGCCCTTCGGCGAGGTCATCAGCGAGGCCTCGGGGACCGAGGCGTTGATTCGGGGTGAGGTCGATTCAGAGGCTGTCCGCGAGGCACGCGCTCGCTTTGGCTTCTTGGCGGACCGTCGCCCGGCGCTCTACCGCGCCTTAGGTCACTGAATGCCCTTCCAGACCCAGTAGCGCGTGCCGTTCGCGTCCTGCAGGGTGTCATACGGGACCTTCACGCCCTGCTTGGGCGCCCAGCGCGCCATCGCGCCGGTCAGACCGCCCATCGCCTTGGGGTTATCGAGCTGGAGCTGAACCACGGCCTCGGGCAGCGTGAGGCGGCCCTTCTCCTTGAGCAGGTCCAAGAAGCGCTGCGAGTTGACCGGCAGCTCCTTGAAGTACGCCGCCCAGCGGTC
>Ga0114972_10001908_pt1 | contig 15569 bp, 14 predicted proteins | sample M_140807_EF_Meta_FD_87354 | JGI IMG/M metagenome (GOLD analysis project Ga0114972, IMG submission 87354) | Freshwater microbial communities from Lake Montjoie, Canada to study carbon cycling - M_140807_EF_MetaG | ecosystem: Environmental > Aquatic > Freshwater > Lake | place: Lake Montjoie... | reverse complement strand
TTCAATTAGATAATTTAGAATTGGAAACAATTATACCTTCTTATGTTAAAAGTCGAGGTTATATTCGAGATTATTTGATGGGATTTTTTTGCGGAATAGACTTTGGAGAAAATATTATTGATCAAAATATAATTCGAGATATTAATTGTATTGAATTGAAAGGGTCTTATCAAGAAAAAGTAGCCCTCTGGAAAGATTTATTCAAAATGATTTTTGAAAATTTCAATATTTCATGGGACAGTGTTACATTTGATGAAGAAGAAATTATGAAATTTTATGTGCAATTGACAGACACCAATATTATAAATTATATTGATACGTTTGGTTTTTTTTACAATGGAGAATCTGAAAAAAATATATTTATTTATCGTGATTTTTTATATGCTCGTGGGCACAATAGAAACTTGGAGTTTCTGGATTTTTTGAGTGAAATTAGAGTTTATAATCAGCGAATTACATTTTATCCCATTCAATCGATCCATAGAATTCCAATAGAATTAACAATGGATTTTACAACCGTCAGTGAGGATCATAATTTTATTGCCAACGGGTTTGTCACACACAACTCGGCAGGAATTGTCAAAAATATGACCATGACCACTCAGCTTAGCACAAAATTAAATTCTGTATTTTTAAGAATGGTTTTGGAGGAAATTAAAGAAATTAACATGTCCTTTGATTTTGCAAGTTTTACCAAAGATTTTGAAGGAGAAGAATATTACAAAGTCTTTATGGATGGAAATTGGGTTGGTTGTAGCTTGAGTGATCAAGTCTATCATAAAATTTATGATTATAAAAATAATGGCCGATTTTCGCCATTCATGTCTGTATCCATTAATAAAAATGAACGAGAAATCTTAATGTTTACGGATGAAGGTCGTATGCTTCGTCCTTTATGGAATGCTAAAAAATTTCCAACGATGGAAGAAATGAAAGCCAAATCTATTGAAACAATGATTCAAGATCGAAACATTGTTATTATTGATTCTTATGAAATTGAAAATAATATAATTGCCATGACTCCCGACGAATTAACCAAACATGACTTTTATACGCTATGTGAAATTCATCCATGCTTAATGGTTGGTCTGTGTGTTGGTTTAATTCCTTACTCTGATCATACGCAAGCTCCTCGTATTACCTATCACGCCTCTATGGGTAAACAAGCAATTGGTGTCTATGCTAGTACGAATAATATTCGATCCGATACTATTGTCCATGTTTTACATTATCCTGAAAGACCCCTTGTTCAAACTCATTTGGGCAAAGTTTCTGGATGCGATGATATGGTTTTTGGAATGAATTTAATTGTAGCGGTAGCCATGTATACAGGATTTAATCAAGAAGACTCGGTTATTTTGAATCAATCGGCATTGGATCGAGGACTTTTTCGCTCCTTTGCTTTTAGAACCATTCATGTGGAAGAAAGAAAAAAATCTACGACTCACACCGAGGATATTATGTTACCGCAAATGGAAATTCGAGCCAAGAGTTATAATTATTCTAAACTAAATTCGAATGGTATTATCAAGGCAGGAATTTTTGTAGGACCTAGTGATGTAATTGTTGGTAGAGTGCAAACAAAAAATATTAAAACAGGAGGAGAAGAAAAAATAGATACAAGTGTTTGTATTAAAAGTGGAGAAGAAGGTTATATAGATCGTGTGTTTATTAGCACTTCCCCCGAAGGATATAAAATGGTCAAGGTAAAAATTAGAAGTTTGAAAATTCCAGAAATTGGTGATAAAGTAGCTTCGAGAGCGGCTCAAAAAGGAACTGTAGGAATGGTGTATCGACAAGAAGACATGCCTTTTTGTGCCGAATCAGGAATTGTCCCCGATATTATTATTAATCCTTTATGTCTCCCTTCTCGAATGACCATTAATCAAATTATAGAATGTATAGCCTCTAAATCATCCGCACAAGAAGGAAAATACCGTTTTGGAACTCCTTTTACAAGTCATAGCACAGATGTTGTAGAAACATTGTGCGGTGATTTAATTAAAAATGGGTTTTCAAGCGATGGAAAAGATATCATGTGTAATGGATTTACTGGAGAACAATTCGAAGCCAGAATTTTTATGGGACCTACTTATTATCATCGACTCAAACATTTAGTCAGTGCCAAAATACATGCTCGTAATCACGGATCACTTCAAGCATTAACTCGACAACCCGTTGAAGGTCGCTCAAGAGATGGTGGACTGCGGTTCGGAGAGATGGAAAGAGACTGTATGATTAGTCATGGCGTTTCTAGATTTTTAACAGAACGTCTTTTTGACATGTCGGATGTATTCTCTGTACCATTGTGTGCTGAATGCGGAGCCATGCCTCATTCTCATGATATTTGTAATGTCTGTGATTGCACTAATATTCGTCGAGTATTAATTCCCTATGCTTGTAAATTATTGTTTCAAGAACTAATGGCAATGGGTATCAAGATTAATTTATTCCCTGATGAAGATAAAAAATACAAGACTCTTGAGATGAAATCGTAAAAATTGATGTATTTTTATTTTTTTTCATTCAAGAATAACTTTTATACACAAGACAAGACCAACAATTTTTATTCAAAACTTTTAAAATAAATCATGGAACAACTTGAACGAATTGCCGAAATCACAATTTCAAAGCATTGCCAAACTTTGAAATGGAAGCGAGACTCGAAAACTCTTTACAAGGTATTAGGAAAAAATGGTAAACCTATTGGACAACCCTTTGAAAAAAATAAAAGTGCTTTTAAAAGGCATTTGGTGTTGGGAAATGCCATGATTAAGCTAGCTAAAAATGAAAAAAAGGGAGACAATAAAAAGTATTCTTGTGCTTTGGATGCATTTCTAACTCCTTGTCACAAAAATTGTGGAAAGAAATTTTGTGCCTACGACAAGCTTCGTTCTCAAGGACACTCTATTCCTAAATCGAGTAGTGAAGCCATTTTATTTGCCTTGTCAAATAAAAGTCTTTGGGATTGCTTTGCAAATGAAAATAATTATGCTCCAACCAAGGTTGTCATTAAACTGTTGCAAAACAATTTTGATTTTATGACTCGGCTCAAAAACCTTGTGCCCAAAAAAATTCCTTGGATTCCAATTATTCCTTTGCCTTTGCCTATTGACTTTTCAATGAGAAATTATTGTACGGATTTGATTGTTTACAAGTCAAATTTTACTGACAGTGATGCTTTGATTGTTTACAAGTCAAATTTGACTGTTTATGAGCCAATAACTAATAATTTAACCCATTTGGTTCTTTACGAACCTTTTTCCAATTTACCAACAAATTTCTTGAATACACCTTCATATTTTCCTATAATTTTAACCATTCTTTTCATGTTTTTTATTAGATTTTTACAACGTTCAAAATTTGTTTGATCAAATGATATAATACATTTACCGACATACTATTTCCTGCTTGTTTATAAATAAAACGATCTGAAACACATTGTTTAAAAGAATCTGGAAAGCCTTGTAAGCGTAAGTATTCCCTTGGAGATAACCGTCTTTTAATACTAGTTAGATAATAAATACAATTACCACCTTCTCCGGCTAATAAACAAGGACAAATATTTTTACGTGCTCCTGTTCTTGTATAGTTTGAAACATTCAAATTAACCAACCACGGTTCTTTTAAAGAATCTATTTTTCCATGTTGTAATAATTCATGTAGTAAATTTATTTTGTGCGGGGTTAATTCTTGTAATTTAGGATTGGTTGGTTTTTTTTCCAAAATACTGGTGATTGTTTTTTTTAAAGGAAAAGGCAAAGGAAATTCAAAAGTATCGTGGGGCGTTTTTATTCCAACAATGTAAATTCTTTCTCTGTTTTGTGGTAATCCATAATCTCTTGTATTTAAAACTTTGTGGTATATTTTATAACCCTTTAATTTATTCAAATAAAGCATAATCATTTCAAAAGTTTTTCCATGATCATGATTTAAGAGTCCTTTTACATTTTCCAATATAAATACTTTGGGCTTGGATTGTTGAATGGTTTTGTAACACTCGAAAAAAATAATTCCTCGTTGTTGTTCGTCAAAAAATCCTTCTCGCTTTCCCAACGTTGAAAAAGTTTGACAAGGAAATCCGGCTACATAAAAATCAATATTTGGTAATTTTTTATGATTTCTTTTAAAAATATCGGTATATAATGTTTGTGGATGATAATTACCTTGTATACTTTTTTGTGCCATGGGATCAATTTCTGAAGACCAGATATGATCAAATGGAACTTTTAATAAATCAAGAGCTTGAATAGGAGCCTCGATACCACTACAATCGGTTGCAACACAAAGTCTTTTCATTTATACTACTAAAAATTTTTTCTTTAAAAGTTTTGTAAAAGAATTTTATGTCCATAACTAACATTATTATCGAGAACTCCACGAACTAGTTCCAATGTTTCTTCGTCCCCTATAAAAGTCATAAGAAATAACAATAAATGAAAATCAAGCAAGAGACTTTCAAATGTCCAACCTTGTCGATTTATTTCTCTTAATTGGTTTTTTACATGTTGCACTGTTGGAATGTCGTCATTTCGATTAAATTTTGGAAATTTATAAACAAATTTGGAATCACATTCATATCCAATTGGAACATTAGTAAGAAAAAAATTAACGTCTACATTTTCAGCTTTTTTACCCTCGACTATTGCAGTAAATTGTTGCTCAACTTTTAAATTTGTAGACACATTTCCTTCTTCAATGATTGCCCCCTTTTTAATCATTTCAATAAATTGTTGACTCAATTCAAAACTATCCATTTGTACATTGGACTTATCCATGGTAACTCGAATTATGACAAATGGTTGTTTTTCATTGTGTTCAAACTGTAGCAAAGCCAAACTTAACAATTCAGAGCCTGTAAATAAAGTTTCATCATTTCGTAAAGGTATTCCTAAAATACAGCCAACTCTAACGAGTTTTAATTCTTGGGCTAATTTTTCAACCTTTAGTAAGTTGGGATCTTCAAGTATTTCCAAATTTTCTTGACAAGGTTCGTAAATATTGAAAACATTTACTACTTTATTTTCATCGACCGTTCCATAAAGATATCCTAATCTATATTGATGAAAAGACTGTTTGCGTAAATAAGATTGAAAATCGTTTGCCAAGTCTGGAGCTATATTTAATTTTTTACAAATAGATTCTTTTTGAGCTTTAATGACGTATTCAAATTGATTGTCCATTAATTTAAAATCAGTCAATGTCCATTGATTTTTAATAGTGGACAAAGATTGTAATCCAGGTCTAAATCCTTGTTTGAAATAAATTTCTTCCAAAGTCTTGTTGACAATATTTCCATCTTTTGTAATTTTTTTTTCAACTTGATTATTCAAAATTACATCGTCCCCTATTTGTAAATACATTCTTGAACCATTACTTAATTTACACTTTCTTACTGTAAAGTCTTGGTTTAGAATTTCTTTTCCTTGAGGATCAAAACTTAGATAATAACAATCTTTAAAATCTAGATTAAATTCTTGACAAGACTTTTCTAAAATTTGTTTAATTTTACAGGTAGATTTAATATCATATAAACGCTTGGTTCCAGCTTTGGACGTAATTCTTACAATATCCACATTTGGTTTTAAATAAAAAAAATAGTAAAAAAATAAAATTCAATTTTTTTAGTTAAGAAAAAAATAACTAAATTAAAAATGACATTTAATTTAGGTATTCAAAATGCAATCAAAATTGGAATTTTTACTTCTTTATATTTTATTCCCGAAATTGTAAACCACATAAAAAACCCATTTTTGGGGATTTTATCTTTTGGAATTCAAGTAGTGCACGATGCAGTTTGTATTTTGTTTGTTATTTTATTTTATAGAACGATACGACATCGTTCTTCTTATTACTTGATAAATTTGAACATGTTTCATTGTATAGTGATGATGTTTTTTTGTTACTACAAGAGATGTATTTTGACACTAATTTATAATGATCTACTAGGATTAGAATCATGTGTTAGATATATACCTATTTGGCAACGAGGATATAATTTACTTTATCTCGATTCTCAAATTTGTAATAAAGATACATATCATAATACCTATTTATGGTTAAATAATCATATCTTACAATCGTTTATTGTTTTCTTGACAAATTTATATCTATACAAAGTATCAATAACATAACCATGACCCCGCTGTACCTGAACTAGAGCATTCCAATGGATTTTTGTTAGCATCAGCTAATCCTCCTATACATATCATATTTTTATTGGTATTATTAGGGTTTCCCCAAACTCCTTGACAAAATGTATTTCCAGATACTGAACCATCATTTCCAATATATTGAGGCTTTTGACAAAACCAAGAACCAGCCGTTCCTGTAGAATTACATGCCAAAGGATTTCCATTAAGATCCATACCTTGAACACAAACCATATTTTTATCTTGACCGTCTCCACTACCCCAAGTGCCTTGACAAAATCTGTGTCCAGACACACTTCCATTATTTCCTGTATATGGAGGAATTGCACAATAATAGCCTCCCGGTATGCCTGTTTGACCACAGGACAAACGGTTTCCTGAAGAATCTAATCCATAAAGACAAACCAAATTTTTATTAATGTTATCTGGATTTCCAGCAGAAGCTTGACAGAATTTTGTTCCTGTAATAGAACCATTATTACCAGAAACATAAAGATAAGGTGAGGGTGGAGGTTGTGCAGGATTTGCTGGATAGATATAGGCACTGTTTAAAGGAAAATAAGTAGCAGGGGATGAATTTACAACTTGAAAAACATTATAGGCTCCAGTGCTACCACAAAAATTTCCAGAATTATCTCCACAAGAATTTGTGCATGCATTTTTAAAACCTTGAGAAATCAAAGAAGCATTTGGTAATGCATTTCCATTTTGTAATGCGCTGGATACAGATTGAATAAGAGTAGCGTTAGGTTCAGTATACAAGCAAGAAACTCCAGTAGAAGCAGGAGCCACGGCAAAAATAGGACTATTAGCTTCAGCAGCTTTTTTTGCACATTTACTATACATAGAATCAGAACCGCTTGTATAGGTAATATTTGTATTTCGAGTAAAAGCAGTTGAATTATTTTTATAACAATTATCATTAGTCCAACCCATAATCACACTTTGACCATTCCCAGATAAAAATGTTCCTGGAGAACCAATAGGTCCTTGAACTCCATAATTTCCTACATAACCAATAGGACCTTGAATGCCTTGGTTTCCGGTAGGGCCTTGAGTTCCAATCGGTCCTTCAATTCCAGTAATACCTTGAATCCCTTGGATACCCTGAGGGCCAGGCAACCCAATAGGACCTTGGCTACCTATTGGACCTATAATTCCTTCTAAACCCTGATTACCTATTGGTCCCCTAGAACCTTGCGGACCATCTGGACCTTGAGGGCCAGGCATCCCTTGAATTCCTGGAATACCCTTGGGCCCTTGTTGACCTTGTGGACCTTGAGATCCAGTTGGCCCAATTGATGGAGAATTTCCCATAATGTATTTTATAGAAAATAAGATTTTTTTTAATTTTTTTTTGACCCATATTCAATTTTCTTTTAACCACTGATCCATTAACGGTGTTCTAGATCCACATAATAAACAAACTTTTTGAGGTTTTGAATTCACTTTGGCTAATATTGCACTTAATTGTTTACACGATGATTCTTCACAATAATAATAATGTTTGAAAAAAATTTTTACAACCCTGTCCAATTTCTGTTTAAGTCTTTTGGTTTTAATATGAACCTCTATAACATTATTCAAACAATTTACAAGATTACTTGTTAAACCATAAACATACGCAATATATGGAACTATAACCTTTTCTAAACTATAAACACGGAGAAAACTAAGATCCTTGTTTATAATTATTTGATCCACCATTTCTTGATATTGTAAAAAATTTACCCAGAAAATTTTACCTGGATCATAATGAATTTGTAAATCTGGAAACTTTATTTTGGAATTTTCTTCCAGAACAATATTTTGAATTAAATTTTCTAGTTTTAAATTGCTGGTATCAAAATCTATTGACTCAGAGTCATTTATAATTTCAATTTTTTCAAAATCGTCAGGTAACGATTCCATAAATTGTCCATAATCGCTTGGAAATTTAATAGAAACTTTGTTTTTATTGGAGCTCGCATTTACAATACTACCAATTCCAAAAACTGTAATAGAAGAGTCTACCAATGCAATTAATGGAATTTTAGACAAATTTACACAATAAATAGGTCTTTCTAATTTAATAGAAAATGTTCCACTTTCATTTTGAGCTTTTACATTAGCTACAATCGGTTTACTATTGGCTACAATCACAATCTTTTTTTTGATTTCCAACTTGAAAGTAGGAATTAAAAACTCTATATTAATATCTAAATAATAACTATAGTGTGTTGGATCAATAAAAAGATTTATATTTTTTTTACAAAGCTTGAATAAATTATTTCCTAATAAATCATCTTGCTTACAAATTCCAGGATCACAATCTAATCCTATTCCAATCAATCCTCCTGAAAATGCAATGTCTAATGAATCTTTTTCTGATTTTAATGATTCAACTGTTGAAAAAATTGGACGAATAACCCATTCTTTTGTCTCTTTACATTGAATACAATGTCCAGGAAAAATTCCAATCTTATCTCCAATTTCAATGTATCCTGATACAATAGAACCACCGACAATCCCCCCATTTAAATTTTCCAGTTTGGTGCCAACAGAATTGATATGAAATGATCTTAAAATATTCATTTGAAATTGTTCATTAACTTTTTCAATTATACTATTATTTTGAATATTACATAAAAATTCTAAAATAGAATCTATATTTTGTTTCTTACTGGCACAAATTGGAATCACAGGTTTGTTAATTAACGATGGATTAGAGTCTATAAATAATTGTAATTCTTTAATTTTTTGTTCTGTCTCTATTTGATCTTTCAATAAATCTATTTTATTAAGAACAATAAGAATGTCTTGAATGGATGTAAAAGGTAACATTTGAGTATGCTTTAAAGTTTGAGGGGAAGGAATTTCGCTATTACTTGCAATAACCAGTAGTGCCGCATCAAAAACTTTAGAACCAGAGATCATGGTAGCAATATATGCATTATGACCAGGACAGTCAACAAAACTAATATGATTAATTAATTTATAACCAGTTTCATCTAAAATTTTGTCCGAATATTTAAATTCTTGATTTTGATCATTATAATAAATTCTTAAATTTGCAAATCCCAATTGAATCGTAATATTTCTTTCAATTTCATCAGAACGTCTAGGTGTATGTTTACCAGTAAACGCTTTTACAAGCGTGGATTTTCCATGAGAAACATGACCTATCGTTCCTATATTCACAATGGGTTGATTTTTTTTAATTTGAGAAACAGTAAAGGTTTTTGTCATTTACTCTTGAATCGAAATTAAAAAGTTATTTCAATTTTTTATGGAAATATTTTTTTCAATGGAATATTCAATATCTGGATTTTTTAAAATAGTATCAAAGTCATTTTCTATGGATTCAAATAATTTTTCCATTTGATCTTTTTGATGACTTTTAACTATAAAAGTATATTGAGGAGAATTAATAAATAATTTACAATTTTGAATTTTATCTTGTAGTTGAGTGCATACATTTTTTAGTTGGTCCAAGCTTTTTGAGGATAAGCTTTTTATTGTTACTTTTACACTTATTTCAATTTCATAAAAAATTTGTGTATTGATAATTTTTTTAAAATCCAGTAAAAAATTTTCCGTAACTAGACTCGACAGATCTGGAAAAATATCAAGAATTGTTTTTTTATCTGTTTTAATATCCATAAAATGATCATAAATATCTCCCAAAGGATATTTCCATAAAGTAAGCTCCATTATTTGATTCCAATTTTCATCAGTAATGTCCTTAAACATTTTCATCATCCATGCTTTCATAATCTTTATAAGAATAGCATATTTATCTAATCGATCAATATCATCTTGAACCTTGTTTAAATATTTATTACTTAGGTCTACATACCCAGTTTTTTCATCTACTTTGGTAACCAATACTGGTCGAATATCATTTTCTTTAAAAATAGATTTAACTGTTTTTATACGTTTAGAGCTAACTTGATTTAGAGCCATTAATGCTCCCAAATTTGAATAATCTAGTATTTGAAAAAATACTCCATTTGCATCGATAGATTTAACTTGACCGATTACAATCGTATCCTCGGTTGGAAATTTATTTTTGTGCCATTTGTGTTTATAAAGTTCGATTTTTGAAAAATTAGACATGTTGTTTTATCATTGAAAAATTATTCCATAAACAATTTTTCAATTTAAAATTAGCTTAATTACATTATAAATGGAAAAAAGACCAATTCAAGAATTTCTAAATGAATTTTCTATTGAAGAAAGAATACCATACTTTGGAAAAGCACGTCTTTATAGTATTCCTATTTCTTTTTTTGACAAATCCCCTTTTCAAATACCAAAAGAAATATTTCATTTTGTAACCGCTATTTATATAATTGATTCGAATAAAGATAATGTTTATACATTGAATATAAATACTTTTAAAAAAGTAATCGATTGTTCTTATTTTTCAACAATTTCTCAGCAAGATAATAATAGAAAAAACTTGTTGACCGATCCTATATTTTTAGGATTAAATACATTTGTAAATTTGGAAAGAGAAAAAACAGAACATACAGATGTCAAAGCTTCCATGAATGTTTTGGTAGAATATGGAAAAATTTCGCCTGATTTGTATCAACAATTACATCAAAATCAAATCGTGTTAGTTTCGAAACAAGATGATAAAGAAATTTTACAATTTAGAGGAAATTCTCCTTGAATTTAAAGTTTGAAAAATAATTGCTTATTATTTGTTTAATTCTTGGAAATAAACGTTGTCTCACAAATGGATTCGGGTTGTGCTGTGGATACGTTTCATTCCAAATTTTTGGTAAATATTCTTCCAAAATTGATCTATCTAATTCTAAATTGGTAATCAAATCTTTGATTATGATTTCTTTATTTCTATTCATAAAATTGACAAATAAATTATTAGATGAGGGTTCGGTCATTTCTACAAGCAATAAATCCGAATTTTCGTTGCGTAGAACCATTTTTTGTAACAAATAAGTAAACGCTGCTTTAATTCGTTCATGTTCTGATATTTCAATGGTAATAAGAGGATGATATCCTACCAACACATTGATTAGTCTAGATAAATGACCAGACGCACACGTTCCACTCATATCTTGTACTTCTTCCAAAAAACGTTTAAAAAGTTCTTGTTGAGTATTTTCTGGCTGACGAGAAATGTAAGAAAAAATGTATTTTAGCACTGTTTTTAAATTGATGGTTAAATTATCACGAGAAAATAAACTTCGGTCTGTTTCAATTCTTAAAATTGCACTATGATGATGATATTCAAACCTTAGTAAACGTTTCATTGATTCACAGTCCTCATCGGTAATAGGAAATTCATTAAATTCTTCTTGTAAAATTTTAATATTTTTCCAAACAGAATCATTAATTTGGGTGTCATGAACATTTTGTTGATCATTATATACAGAATTAAAATTGTCTGCCGCATTTGGTATGCCAACTGCCACTACATTATTTTCTTGTCGATATCTATTTTGTTGCATCCATCCATACATTAATTCTCTTTGTTCTCTGTTTAAGACAAATGGATATCGATGTAATATATCAAACGCATCCCAATCATTGTCTTCTTGCATCCAAGTCATTAATAACTGAGTCATTTCTGGAACAATATATTCATGACTAAACAAAAATGAAATTGCAATTCGTTTTGATCTTTTAAGACTATTTGGATTTTCATAAATTTTTGAATAAAGATCTATTGTCACTTGTTGTTTCCAATCTTTAGTTTTATAAAGCATGTGAGGCAATAAACCATTGTCTAAATCTATAAATCGACTAATAAACTGTAATTTTTCATTATCCAATTCTAGTTGTTGCAAGTATTCAATCGCTTGTTCTTTGAATTTATTAGCATGATTATCAAACGTATAAGTGACGAGATGATTTTTCAAGTCCGAAAACCAATTGTCCATTTATTAATAAAAAATTGAATCTTTAACCAATTTTCCAAAATTGGTTAAAAAAATGTATACATGGACAATTGAAAACGATGATATGACTTTAGCTCAAATTGTCACCCGAGAACTTTTAAACAATTCAAAAGTTACGTTTGCTGCTTGCAAGAAAAGACACCCTTTGGAAAACAATATTGATATTACATTTTCAGTAAATGAATCTGAACATCCTAATAAAATATTAAAAGAATCAATCGAAAATTTAAAAGTAATAATTTCCAAATTGAAAAATTTCTAGATCTTGCATTAAAAAAATTAAATTTTTTTTATATAGAAGAAATGTCATTATACAAAACCTATTATTTATCGGAATCATCATCGGTTATAAAACCCTGTAATCAGGCTACCATTAACTTTTATCCTACTGCTTGTGCTCTTATTTACTCTGTTGTTTTATGCTACAATAATACATCACTCTTAGGTACCGGAACGCTTTCATTAAATAATGTTCCCGTTGTCACCATCCAATTTGATGGAGTAACAAACGCTACCGTACAACTTAATGCAGATTATTCAGCAGGAACTATTCAAATTATTCAACCTGTGTGGCAAGATCCTAAAGCAATTACAACATTATTCCTCAACAGTAGACTCAGCTACAACTAAGGGCTCAGGATTTTCAATTCTACCTTCCTTGATAAGATCTTCTTTTTTAGCAAGTTCAAGTTCCGCTAATTCTTTACTCAATTCCATGTTGATTTCGTTTTCATCAAATTTAGAAAGAGGTTCTGGGATTTCCATTTGAGGTATGGAACCACCAAGATTACCTCCCGTCATGGACCCAATAACTCCTAAAATATTAGACATCATGGGAGCCATATCCATGATGGGTGAACTTGGTTGAGGTGCAGACTCGACAGGAGGAGGGGAATGTGGTCGTGTAGTTACAGGTCGCATGGGAATGTGACGAACTGGGGTAGTTGAAATTTCAGGGATGCCAGGGCCTAATAAATGACGAAACATTTTATCATGGCCTTCTAAAATTTTTTGTTGATCCAAAATTTGGTTTTGTAAGGATTCAATTGCACTCATTAAATATTGAGTCTTTTTATTAAAATAATAAAAGACGGCAAAAATTAAAACCGCAAATGCTATACATTGAATTATGAATAAAGAACTTTGTTGCATTTTTTTATTCTAAATCCATAATACTTAAATAGTTTTTTTGTTTATTTAATAAACCAAAAATGTCCTGTTTAATGTCAATAGGCACAGAATTAGAAACTCAATTTTTATGCCCAGTTTTGGTGAATCAAAACAAAATAGTAGGAGTTGGAAAGGATTTTGAAACTTTAATGAGATACGAAATTTTAAATACACCTACTCATATTTTTGAAATGTATGGAGATGCTTTTGCAGATTCGGCATTTGCAAGAACTACACGAAAATTTAAAGAAACAGAAATTTCTTTTGGAGACAAAATTAATCGTTCCGCAAGAACTACATTAAGCTTAGATTATGATGAATTATATGCTGATGCTGAATTTGTAAATACATTTCCAGAAAATGTTTCCGTTTTACTTTCAAAAACACATATTGTTCACTATATTTTACAGCATGTAAAAAGAAGTGCTCAAGAGATTATTAATTATCTTGATTCATATTCTAAAATATTACTTTGTCAAAATCGTTCTTTTCCTTATCGTTATTTGGCAATTGATAATGAAGAAAAATTCGTTACGGAGGCACATTCCGCTCAAAAAATATCAAAAATAAAAATATTACAACAACGTTTGAAAATTATTAATCAATACAAGGAACGAGTTGATGAAAGTCAATTGGAGGATTTAGAAACATTACAAGAACAAACAATTGGAAAATTGCAAAAATTACAACGAGTAGATTATGCGAATAGTCAACATTTCAAAATGGGATTTCTTTCTACAGAACCCTATAAAGAAATAGTTAAAAAAGCTAGATTTGTGCCTCAATGTACGTTGGGATTTCCTATTACAAATTCATATCTAGTTTTTAATTTACTATATGAATGGACCAGAGAATATTTAGAAAGCGCCGATGAAATTGTAATTTTTAAAAAAATTAAACAAGAATTTGAAACAATTTATCCAACTATTGAAACTAGAATGATTGAAGAACAAATACCTTTGAATAGATTTGAACTAATTGTAAATTATTGTTTTTTATTTATTTATTCCATGTCGACTAGATTTATTCGAAAAATAGGTTCTATTTTTATTATGCGAAATAGTTTTCAAGATTTGGCTCACTTACTTACGAATCAAGAAAAAAGATTAATTTATTTATTAATTCAAGAAAAGTACACTGAATTATTTTGGGATATCCATTTTAGTAAAACTCATTTACTAGCATCACGAAAAATGTATCGTCAAAGACTAGGACAAGTTTCATTAATTACGGATCAACAATTAAAAAAAGTAGTAAACAAAATATATACTCCAGAACAAGCAAATCTTATAGCTTTGTCATTACCAGACATTAAAATTTATGTTGAATTTAGGTTATTAAATCCTGTTATTTGTGGAATGTTGGGTGTTGAAAATTTAACATTGGATATGCTTTCAAAATTAAAAGTTTAACACCATTTTTTCATTTTATTAATTTCTTCTTGTTGTTGTTTTACAATTTGTCCAGCAAATATTCGTTGATAACTAGCTACACGTTTTCGTTCTAGTAATTTTCGACTCATTAAAATTGCCATTGAATGATGTGGAATCATTCCCATGGCATATTGACATACTGTTACTCCTATTTGTAGCCGAATAAAAACCAAAAATAGAAATCCAAATAAAGCTCCGATAACAGCATCAATCCATTGTAATGTAAAAATACCCATAAACATAAACATCCACCCTGTCATCATTCCAATCATATAAAAGTCATTTAAACTTAATCTTACATCAGAAAAACGGTTTGCCCAAATATTCATCGTTGAAAAAAGACCAGCTAAAATAGAAGCAAATAACATTGGTAATCTAGAATGTTGCATTTTCATTTTTATTAAAGAAAAATTTAATATTGATCGTCAATACTAAATTGCTCTTTAATACTCAAATCATTAATAATTGAAGCTTACAACTCGAAAAAATTTTTAAATGAATATATAAAAATGGATTCTGTTCAAGGATTATATCAAAGACATGCTGATTTGTATCAAGCTCAAATTCTTGATTCGATAAATGAAGAAATCGAAGTTGTTGATGATGTTTATTATCATCGAAATTTTATAAAAGCATATAACTTGTATAATTTGATTGAAACTAAAATTTATGAAAAGTTTGGTACAGAACATCCAATGTTTTGGCTTATTGAGTATAAATTGGCAAATTGTGCAATTTGGGTAGATCAAGAAATGGCTGATGAAATATATCAAGATATATATACGCATTTTAAAGATGCTGAACAAAAACCAGAATACTTTGATTTTGCAGAAGCTTGTAAACTTTATTTAAGCAAACAAAATTTTCCAAGAGCGATCTTTTTGCTGGCACAAGAATTAAGG
>Ga0114972_10001906_pt1 | contig 15572 bp, 8 predicted proteins | sample M_140807_EF_Meta_FD_87354 | JGI IMG/M metagenome (GOLD analysis project Ga0114972, IMG submission 87354) | Freshwater microbial communities from Lake Montjoie, Canada to study carbon cycling - M_140807_EF_MetaG | ecosystem: Environmental > Aquatic > Freshwater > Lake | place: Lake Montjoie... | reverse complement strand
ATATAGATATATGTGTGTGTGTGTGTGTGTGTGTGTGTGTGTGTGTGTGTGTGTGTGTGTGTATATAGAAGCGCATTCGAAGCATTGCGTGCGACACATCGCACCTGAGCTTCGGTGATAAATGAAAGATATAGATAGAGACGTAGAGACAGAGGGATACATGGATAAATAGATAGAAAGAGAGAGACAAAAAATAGAGAGAGAGAAACATTATCATAGTACCCTGAGCATTCGTCTATACCAATTATTAGAAGAACTTATGTGATTGGGCACAGAGTCTTGCAGGAGTTCTGGACCAATGCACCACGCTGACTCTCCTCCTGTCTAGGGAATGTCTGTAAACATGCAAATTGTCCAACATTTGATGCACACACACACACACACACGCACACACACACACACACACACACCAATTCTTAGAAGAATGTATGTAGTGTGTGTGGGTAAAAATATCACAGTGACATGAGTATGTCACAAAATATTAGAAGAACTTATGTGTGTGTGTGTGTGTCTGTATAAAAGTATCAGAGTGACCTGTGTAGTTTTCTGTGCCAATCATGAGAAGAACTTATGTTGCCTGTGCGTCTATGTGTGTTCCACTCAAAAACTCCACTATGTCGTCGTCTGCACTATATGTCGATTCTGTGTATGAGAGTTCTTCCGAGGACTCTGCGGCCACCTCTGCACCAGTGGCATCTTCGTCATCAGTTTCACGTTCATTAGGAATCACTTCTTCATCAGTCATGATATCTTCATCCAGACTGTCATAATTTACCATTTCCCGGTGCCAGAAGAGCTTAAAGCAAGTCCTGACAGTTTCTGGTTGTTCCAGAAAGGTGAACCCCACATTAACGCAACAATACAGACAGTGTACTGTCAAGAGTCCAGGCTTGAGATTGTTATGGGCATATACCTTCTTGTGACAGACACATGACTTGGAGATTTGCTTCAGTGACTTGGGCGATCCGTCCTTTGTCTCATCGTCCAAATATCTCTTCGCCGAGAGAAACTTACCAGCGCTTTTGCGTACTGGGTTGTTGGGAAACCACTCTCCTGTTACCAACCACGAGTCACTGTTCGGATAGTTCAAACACTGTTTGACGGTTGGCGTGTGTCTAGGAAGAATGTTTGTCCGTGTTGATTTCAACGAATCGTCCACAATCTTAACAATGAGCTCCAAAAGCGCCCGACATTCAGCGGACAAGGACTGTTCTGCACGGGATGCACCTGGAGAAACCTTGTTGGGGTGATTCAGGTCAAAATCCACAATTTCCCGGACGTGTTGTCCACTTTTTTCTCTCACCGCAGCCAGGTCCTCGAGATTACATGTTTCTTTGGTCAGCATCTCCTTCAACGCCACGGAATATGTCGGGAACAAGAACTGTATTTCCGGGTTCCGTGAGCACCAATTCGAGAATACGTTCCACACTGATTTACAATCCGACGACAAGCGTACTTGCGTGTCAAACTTAATTGCGTGCAGCTTATCCAGTTTCACCGGCTCCCAGAACTCTTCAGTCTGTTCAAAGGATGGGCGTTCCGACCTCGCAGCCCGTTTAGTAGGATCTTTCGTTTCCAGGCGAATCAGCCACAGCACTGCCTCTCTGTTTTGTTCTTTGAGATGATCCACCAATTCCTGGTGTTTCTGCGCCCAGTCGAACTCCTCAAAATCATTGCTAGACGTCATCTTTAGCATACTCGAAAGTGCTTCCTTGTGCAGAGGGGCTATCATTTGACGTCTGTCACTGGAGACGGGGTTGTGCCAGCGCCATTCGCAATCCTCAGCAGGGTTTTCATAGGGGCGACAAATAAAAGAGTGTTTTCCACCCTGAGGAAGGTTGATGCCGTCAACGCCGAAAAGTTTACCTGGTTTTGTCCTCTGCAAGTCATGCATTTTGCCCTTCTTGTATTTCTCAAGTTGCAAGCGTACCATCTGCAACTTATTTTCCTGGGCATGCCAATACCGAAAAGTATTCATCATTCTAGGCTGACATTCACTCGACACCAGTGCTTCTAGTGTTCGTTCCCTGCTGTTCTTTTGTTCAATTAAGTTCCCACTGTAGGTACCAGGAGTGTGCAATCCAGCGTTGATCATGTTGGTGCCTGGTCCACAATTGCGGTGACCCTTTCCTGAACCACCGTGCTCATGATGGAAATTGTCACATTGTAGGGAGTAGTTCTTGAAGAATGATGGTTCCCGATTTTGTATGAAGATGACAAGGTTGCACGCATTGTCGTAGACGATTGTACCTTTACTATCGTCCTCAAAGTTACAACGACAACGAAACAGGTCAGGCCAACCAATGTTCAACAGTGTAATATACCCGTGGACAGCGTGACTGAAATTAGTTTTGATTTGTTTCAGGGGGTCCGCAGATGAAGTGCTCGATTGAAGGACAACAGGAAACATTTCCCGCAGGGTATCACACATATCAATACACCCCTCCCATGTTTCTTCCATCGCGTTTACAAATCTACTATAATTCGTCGGTTGCAAACGGAGTTCCTTCAGGTATTTGCGAATAAGTTCCCACGTGAACAAGTACTTGTCGTTGACGTTCATGACTGCATCATTATTGCCGTCATACGGACAGTCAATTCTAGCAGCTACTACACCACCAAGGTGGAATAGGGCAGCAGTCTTATAAGTGCGTTTGTCTCCACCTTCACTGAGAGGATCACCTGTGCGTAGGTCCGTCAAACCCTCGGCAGGGACCCAGGGACCCCCGCCCGGCTTGCGACGATTTATAGCCTCAATCTGATGTGTGTTGTACTTGTTTGTCTCATTTAGTGTGTAGAGAATCTGAGAGTCTAGTGGAATGAGAATGGGGTTCAATAGCCGGGCGACCGGCAACTCGGGCACATCGGGAATAGGTATTTTTGACATCACCTTCAACTTAAGGTCCACCGGTCCTTCAGGTCCTTCTATCGTGTAATCATTGAGGACTTCCTGAAAGGAGGTTGCCGTGTGACTTCCCTTCACATTAACTGTGCCACCAAGTCTGGCCGACACACAAAACCCGAGTTGACGTTCATGATGACAACGAGCGTGACCTGTGCAGGTTTTGCAACGAAAAACAGTTAAGCTGTTCGGTTCTCGGGTGATCTTCTTTACAAAGCCACACGATTTAGCACCTATCATTCCAACTTGAATCAACCAGCCTTTTGGATGTTCGCGAAAAGTATTTGTCCTCGTCTCCTCCTCCCCACCCTCCAGTTCGCTGATTTCAGACACCGGCCATCCCGTGTTTTCTCTGTATAATTCTCCATGCAATGACTGTGCAACCTCCCACATATCTGTGCTGGTTGGCGTACGATTACATTTCTTACTGGGAATCGATAATAACGCAAAAGCACATACACAGAGCGGCTTAAACGACTCTGTGGGTGCCGTTCGACCATGTCGTTCCGGCATCTGGAACCCAAGGGATTGCTCGCAGACCTGTATCCCACGAAAGTGGGATTTGGGCCAAAAGCCAGAAAGTTTGTCGCACTTGCTGCAGACAACGGCACACTTTTTGTTATGAAATTGGCCGATGTGAATGAAAATTGGTTCTTGTTCATCGTAAATCATTTCTCCAGTTTCACGACATTCCGTCCAGGACGGTATGCAAAAAACCACGGTCTCGACGTCCTTATAAACAGGACACAAATGCTTTGATTCCCGGAGCCAAATATTGGTCAGGTGGTCGGCATACGCATCTCTCAAGTTTGTTTCATGGACCTCTTCATCTGTCATTCCCGGTATTGTTGATGCAAAATCCACGACCGAAGATTCGCCGTCCTCCATGTCATCGGGACAACTTTCAGCATTTTCTGGCATTTCGGAGGTACACAGCGGTCGTGCTTTCTGTGGGAGGGTTTTCAGCTGTTTTTGTCTTTTTGGGGGTTCACGGCGAGTGTCCCTATCAAGGGAGTTCCAAAGTTTCAATATGTTGGCTACGGTCGGTTTATGAGCTCTTGGGAGTCGATGAACTTCAAATTTAATCGTGAGTTCTCTTGCCAAGATTCGGGCATCCTTGTGAGACATGTGAGAAAGATTGACGATATGGTCACTCCATGGAAGACTAGACAGGTCTGTAAATTTTGCCTTGTCCCCGGAACCACGAGGACGTCCCCCCTTGTCCTTGATTTGGAGTACTGTAGCCTCGTCCGGGAGTACTGTAACCTCGCCCGGGTAGCGGTCGCTTATGAGGTATGCGCGGTTCGAATGTAATTTTTGCCGTCCTGTTCCTAGACCACACATACCAATGCTGGAGCCCACAGGAGCACTTTCAATAGTTTTCATGGCTCTATTCTGGAAAATCAAAAAAAGTACGACTCGGTCCGTTGATCCTTTCAGTTTACACATCCAAAATTGTTTAAAATTTATATCTGTGCGTGGTTCTTTCCACGTCAACTTGCCATGCGTTACATGCACAAATTTCGAGGAATCCAACACCTCGCCTTTCGTTAGCTCTTCAAGACTGACTGCGGCAACTTTCTTGGACCACCATTCCCGAGGAAGGGCGTGATTTTCCCACAGGTGTTCGATCCAATCCCTCACAGACTGTGGAACCTCTTGAAAACAAGAACTATTCATCTTTTTGACAATGTTGCGACATGTAAATGGAGTTGAACCGAAAGCAATAACCGATGCCGCACAGTCCTGGTGGTTCAACAATCTTTCTTGAGTTTTCCTTTGAGCCCACTGCACCAGTCGTTGATAAGACTCTTCAGTGTGACTGACACACTCGTCTTTTTGGCACCAATTTGCTTTCGTGCGCTCTGTATTCCTCCGATCATCGGTAGTCTCCTCCCTTTTTTCGGCGGTCTCTGTGGAGTATTTCTCCTGCATTCTGCTTACAATCGCTACGCATTTGTGTTCCTCGTGCACGTTTCGACTGTCGACCGCGTCATCTTCCAAGATGACTTTGTCGTCGTCATCGGCCATGGTGTCTTTGTTGTCCGCCTCCTCATGGTCGGCATTTTCAAACAAGGCTGTTGCAGAACACAATCACACGTTAGCTATCTCACGATTTGAAGTGCTTAGTTCTGGGTCTGGGTCTGGGACTCATGATCATGACGCACCTTTGAGGAGTTCAACACTTATGCCGTCTTCAAAGCCATCTTCAAGGCCATCTTCACTGATAGCGTCTCCTCTGCCATCCTGGCTGTTCCCGTCTTGAAGACTTCTGGGACTGATGCCGGTGGCCTTATGTTCTTCATCGACATTTTCTGAGAAACTGAGTGGAAGAGACAGATCGTCAAGTCCCGCCCCTTCCGTCCGAGAAGCAGTCGTATCAAGTTTCTTTGTAGCCATCCTTGCCGCTCTCATCGGTGGTTAGGGACACGGTAGGACTGCTCCCGCAAGGTGTCGGCTATGGTCCTATGGGTAGGCCCACCCGTGTGTCGGGACGAGCACGTTTCCAAAAGCCTTAGAGGTAGAAAAAACAACACTGCTTTTTGTTTTTTAAAAAAGCTGAAAACCCCCCCCCATCTTGATCTAGATGTGGTTTTCTGGAAAACAATTTTTGTTTACCGTTTTTTTTAAATGTTTTGAAGTCCTTCCGAGGAGACACACATCTGGCGAGACTCCGACGCCCTTCTGGCGAGGGCCCTCCCCTTCTTGCGAGAGACCCACCCCCTTCGGAGAATGGACGGGACCACATCTAGCGGTGGGGGGCTAGCATCTGAGGAGGAGGAGAGGAAGCGTCAAGACACGGTTCCAGAGCTATTGCCCTCCACAACTGCGCAGGCCGGCAACTCTTGGCTGAGACAGGACGCACCAGAGCATGCGTGCCACGCCGAGGACGGAGGTCGTGTCCTCGCAGATCTCATGCGCACGTACGCATCCCCGTCCCCGTCGCCCTCGCTCTCACCAACGCACCCACATGGTGTGTCACCATGTGGTGTGTCAAAACGTCGTGAAAGCCATGGAGATGTCTCGGCAGCTGGTGAGGAGGACGAGGACGAGGATCACGAGGGCAACGCGGCCACGAATAACAAAGCGAGGTAGGGAGCATGTTGATACCTTGTTACTTGAATATATGGATTGCATTGTGTCGTCCCCTTCATTGTACATGTTTTCTCATACGTATAAGCACTTATTTACGCACCTGTATCTACAGATGTCTGCGGAACACGGCTGCCACAAATTGCAGGAATGGAAGCAAAAGACCTCGAGATACAAGCATGCTGCTTTGCGATGCCCAAAAGCATGCCAGGGATCCTAGAAGGAGTCATCCGCAGGATGAAGTCGCCGATTACATGGTTATTCGGTACGCACACACACTCATCCATAGGATTGTTGTTTAATATAAATCGATACAGCGAGAGCTATAAAGAAGACTAATATATGAACGTCGGTGCGATGGAAGACTAAAAACTAAACCTAAGCGGTCTACACGCCTCGCATACACTGGGTTGCTCGGGGGACTGGAACACCTAATGATATAGACGAGGTTAATAGACGAGATGTTTGCGAGTGTGATGGGTGAGTATTTGTTCTTGAAGTGAGAGGCGCCCCATAATTAGATAATTTATTATAGCGGATGCTAGCGGGGAATATATAAAGTAGATGATTCATTATAGCGGGTAAAGCTAGAGGTAGTGACAATATATCAGGAGGGGTATCAACATTTATATAAAATTTCCAGAACTGATAACTCTAAATTTTCCAGAATTGATAAGTCTGGACAAAACACACGTCCGGGTCAGAAATTCCAGTTGCCCGGCTTGGAAAAAGATCCCGAAGTGCAACGTGTCTTCGAACAGGAAGGGTTTTCGAAGATTCTGGCACAATTGGCAGCTGCACAGCGGAAGGCGTTTGCCCTCCCTACGGCCAGCAGTCATGCTCAGTTTGATCCCTCTGAGACCTTGCTGAGTCAGATTAAAACACTGGTCAATGCATGTCGAAAGGTCCCACTGTTCTCCGGCGAGAAGTCGGGGTACAAGGACCTGCTGACGGCATTGGCTCGGGTGACCCTAGGAGAGCTACTGTGTGAGGTCTTCTTGAGTTCTGGTGCTGCGGAAATGGGATGCTCTTCCGAGATGTACGATGCGGGTCTTAGGTACATTGCGGAACGGGAGAAGACTGTTAACAGTAGAGCAAAACACAGCTCTTCAAAAGGAAGCGCGTACGGCACAGCTCTTGGACAGAACTTGCGGCCAAACGTGACGGATTTTCTGCGATGTGGCTTAACAGCCGTGTGCAAAAAAGCGGATTCCTGGCGGGACCAGGCGGCTTTCACGAATTTCGTTGCCGTTTTTGTTTTCTCCATCGTCAAGGGGGTAGACTGCGAATGCCTGGACCAGTTGAATCTCAGCGAGTCTGAGTTGGTTTCATTAAAGATCAAGAGACATGACGGTGTATCAAAAGCAACAACGCATGAGGATGGGGCTGCAAAAGCAGGGACACAGGACCCGGCGAATGAGGTAAATTGCGATGCGAGTGCAATCAGTGGGCAGAAGAATGAAGAGGTCAAGAAGCCAGTCAAGAAAGCAGCGGTGAAGAAAGACATAATAGAAGTATGGCCTCAGGGCCGGAGGTTGTTCAAGGACTGGAACGACGATAAGATAAGTCAGATTTTTATTGATTGTCTGGAGATACTGGCTGCAGGTCATTTTGAGTTACTGGTCAGCGCTTCTTTCTCGGAATTCGAACAAAACAAGTTGCGCGTCTCTAACACTGAAAAGCGAGAGTCTGTGATGATGTCCAACATTTTCAAGTTCGTTTCCCAAAGATTGTCGAAAGAAAAGGAGGATGTCCCTGGGAGCTCTGATCACGTAAGCAGAGGGTCATCTAGAGGGGGGTTTTGCTGGGATGCAGGGAACTTCTGGACAGATTCTAAAAATGCCAGCTCAGTCGCAGAATTTTTTTCCAGAAACAAAGGGGTTGAGGAACAAAGGCAAGGGTGTCGGAGGATAAATGTTGATCCGGCGCGTTGCGGTAGAGCTCTTGGATTCTGCACGCAGAACATGCTTCACTTTCTCGAAAAAAATTTGGATGTCTTGGATTCAAAGATGACCGACCAAGAATGTGCAGAGGATGAGATTGTGGCAGCTGTCAAGGAGGCAAGGGAGCACTTGGAGAAAGTGCGTCGTTGTGTGATTCCGATAGTTAACTTTGTGTGCAGCTTACCTTCGCCCATCATTCTTGGGAATAGAATGTTGGAATTGCCGGCCCCACAGAGCAGACGTCGGTCAAAGCAGCGTGCCTCCCGGGGCGACAAATCACTGCCCGAATTGGCATCTGTGTCATCGAGTGGTGCTGCAGTTGCTGCTGCGGCAATTGTTAAAGGTCAGGGAAGGATACGTTCAGAGGCACAGATTGTGGAAGAGCCGTTGAGTTTACCCAATGCGCAGCAGTGTGGGGATTTTCAGAGAAATATCTGTGCTGTCCAAGATGCAGGTAGTTTCGTAGTCCTGATAGAGCGCCTGTGTTGTGCAGACGAGAGTTCCATTTTCTCTAAAAATGTTTCAAGCGCAACGCTCTTCGCTGTTTTTTCTTTCGAGGAGACAAGTTTGGGGAAGGTGCCTTTGGTTGTCCTCCCGTGCGTGGGCACAGAGCAAAGTGATATGGTTCAATACACTCTGGGTTCTCCCGTCTTCTTTAATCAACGAAGGCCTTGCCGGGAAAGTTGGGCCGTTGTCACTGGTAAAGCAGTGAAGGACAAAAAGAGGGTGAATACGGAGAAAAGTGTCTTTTGGTTTGTTGACGCGGTAGTGAAGCAACAAGTGTTGTCTGTACTGCAATCGGATGGAATGGCTGAAAAATGGAAGCAGTGTCTCAGTTATGAGCGCTTGTTCCGAAAAGATAATATTGGGTCTCCCCATGATGAGACCACGTGGATGATTGAGGCAGGTCCTGCAGGCGCAAGCCTCGTAGCCGGTGATTTTAGAAAGGGTTTCATACAAGCTCAGATGCTTGTTCAGCTCGCCGTCGCAGTAAACTCCCAAGAATTGCAGCTAGGTACTTGGCCTGTTGAGATGCACAGCGGGGTTCTTCGTGACAGGTTTGGAAACTTTCGCGGCAGAGACTTAAACTCAGTGTTGAAGTCAGTGGAGCAAACTGAAGCGCCACTAGCGTTTTGCGTGGAACTTCTCAACGTCCCGTCGTTGAGGACAATCATGCAGGGCGATTCGTCCGAACGGCCTTCATGTGTGTCTGTATGCTCTGTCGTTCTCGATAAAGTCACTGGAAGCATGTCTGATGTTCAGTTTTTTGTGCCATCATGGGATTCTGGTTTCAGATGTACAGTGAATGGATCGTTCATTGTAATGATTCTTGAGAAGGAGGATGTCGAGCAGAAGTTTAATCTTCTCACGTTGGTGCCCCGCATCGACGGACGCTCGGAGGCGATGCAGAAGCAGATGCAGTGCAGAAGTGTGATTCAGGGGAGCTTGTTGGCGCGATATGCGTCGCACTTGTGGGGACACATGACGAGCAATTTGGTTTCCATCCGGCGCTTCTCTTCCCGGCAACTGCCCATGGCTCCCTCTGCTTTTTTGGACGTGTTCCCGTGGCATGGCAGTACCCACGCTTGGAGTTTGGAACAAGAGTTAACTTCGTTAAAAGTGCCAGGAAATGGTGACTGTTGGATCACTTCAATGTTGGTATCTGCTGCAATCTTGGCATGGTCGAAGGAAGCAGAAGCTTGGCCGACGAACAAAGCTTGGGTGCATCGGAATGCCCCGGTTGTCAACATGGTCCGTCAATGCGTGGCTTCGGTTCTGTTCACCATTCAAGATGAGTTCGTGAAGACATATGGGGATAATTGCGATGTCGCATCCCTCCTTTTCGAAGAAACCCAGGTTCAGGCCCGTTGGAAGGATATAATTGCAAGAAAAAGAGATTTCAACCCGTGGATCCCTGGCAACTATGGCGGTGAACCCGAGATGGCTGTCCTTGCGTGGCTTATTCAAGTCAACTTCAACGTTCTGACCAGCAAAGGACAGTCGTGGGGTGACCTGAATCAGGAGAAAGTCAGGGCCTACCACTTTGACCGCTCAGCCCAACCGTTCCTGACTTTGACTGGACGTATGCCGCCGCTCCAGGGGCGCTCTAGTTGCGATGAAGAGCTTCCAAAGTTTTGCGATTTTGTGCGTTTCACCGTGAAACTCGACCAGAACAAGCCACCACGCTTTTACGAGTTATTTGCTTTTGTTTTTCACCCCAAGGATGCGGATGTGCCTTTCGAGCATCTCAGCGTCGTCATCGCAAAACAATTGTTGCAGGCAAAATTTTGCGAGACAGCAGAGATGTCAAGCGTTTTTATTGTGCATAATGGGGAAATTGGGAAATTATCACACTTTGATTCAATCATGTCCTGCCGTGAGAAGCCTCTGAGACTTCCACCGGCAGAAAGGTTGAATGTCATCACCCACCGGTTGAATTTTGGTGCCACCACATTCGTAAGGCATTTGCTTGAAGTTGCGCTTGGGATCTACCTTGAGGACGGAGATCATGCTCCTGGCGAAAACCTTTTCACAGTGCACTGCTGTAGAGAGAACGAAACCGTTATGGATGTTTGCAAAGTTTTTGACACGACATACAACATTGGGATCTGTGTTGACGACATTCACAATGCGAACATCGACGCTCTGGCACCACCTCTCAAAGGATATTTGACGCAGGGCCAGATTGGAGTTTCTTCTACGGGATCTATTGCTTCCGGCAACAGTGCAAATGCATTCAGAAAGCAAAGGGACAGATTGAAGGGAGGATTTAGGCTTCTGGTGCCACTTAAGAAGGAGTGGTTTCGCGATTGGCTCAAAGAAGCCGGTTCATTGTCAGAAATGAACCATGCGCAAAAAAAGCATTTTCATTCGGCGATGACTATGATGTGCCACCAAGCTGGCCTTGAGGCCAAGCGCCTTCATCACGACGCACGGGTTCATGTCTTTGGCTATTTAGAATCAGTGCAGGCGCATGAAGGCGTTGTGATAAACTCACGTGCTGAGGAAAAGGCTCACTCCTTCGAAGCAGCCATTGTAGTTAGCGCAATGACGAAAAAGCTAAACGAAATAGACTCAAAAGATGGCAAAAAAGCAGATTCAGAATCCTCCAATGTCGGATCTTCCATGGTGGTCGACACCACCATCGAAATTGCTTCTGTGGTTAGCGCAATGTTCCAGGTTTACACGTCACTGCAGCGCCTGGTTTCTTTCCTGTGCCAAGGCACAGAGGAGGCGAATGACTATGTCGCAGGATGCGCTATGTTATTGGTGGCAGGCAAAGGTTTATTTGGACCTGGTACCCTACCAAGCGACCTGTGGAGGGCAGCTTTCTATGCACACTGCAGCACGCGATTTCAAATCACGCATGGGTATTTGAGCCTCCCCATCCGGGCTACCATAGTCCCTGCTTCCAGGCAGGAATTTTATGGGACAGTGGACAACAAAGTGGAGGTGCGGGAAAGAAAGATAAAGCCGGACCGTTCAAAAGTTGAAGATGTTCGGTTGCCACGTCTGTTGCACTACATTTCCTTGCATGGTGGATGGGGGGTATTCACACTCGAGAACAACGCTCAAGGCCATTGGCTGACTGAATACGGCGGACGTGTTGTTGAACAAGCAGAGGCGACTCGGATGATCAAGGCTGGGGAGGCAACCCACCTGCGGACTGTCAATGGCATGACGGCGCACATTGATGGGCGTGTACGAGGCCAATGGGATATGAATTACTACGTCACAGGACACATGGTACGTTTTGGGAATAGGTTTTCATTCTCATTTCTTCATAGTCGATGGTTGTATGGTATTATGACAATGGGTTACATGTTCTGCAACAGCTCGGCAGTTTTTTCAACGACTATCGCGGAGGTCTTGCCTCCGCTCCGACCGCCAAGTACGTTGGTGTGGACGCCTCCCACATCAATGGGAAAGGTCACTACCACCCGTATGAAGGCAGCCTGGAATGTAAGCATGTAACCAGGCGTGTCTTTTTGCAAGCAACGCTTCCATCGGAACCGGGCACCGAGCTGACTGCCTGCTATGGTTCGAAGTTCAAAGTAACAACGCAAGGTCATGGAGTGTGGACGCACCATCCGGTGTGTGTGTGTGTGTGTGTGTGTGTGTGTGTGGACGTGTCTATGTGTGGAGAATGCGAGGGATTGGAGCGAATACGGTTCCATTTTTTTCCCGTGCCAGAAGTACCTTGCACACGCTGACGGGACATGTGTCAGGACTCGCAGGAGTGCGGCTCAATGGACACGGACAATGTGGTCGAGAGAGCCAGCACAATCGCCATGGTCGATAGAGGTGGGTACGAGGAGACGCCTGGCGGGAGCAGTGAGCAAGCAGTATCTCGCAGAGATGACGGTCGGAAAAGCCAAGATGCAAAGACTGAGCTGGGAACAGCTACAGACACTGGCCTGCTGGGCGCCGGAGACGGTGAGGGAGATAATGCGAAGAGGAAGCAGGAAGGATCTGTCACTGAAGAGGAGGCAGGAAGGTCTGTCTCTGCGAGGGCTCTGCAGGAGGATGCAGATGCTGTCTTGGCACGCGCACTACAGAAGGAAGAGGAGGAAGGAATGTCTGCCTCTGCCGACAAGACGCAGCGGCAAGTTCAGGAGAAGGCGCCCGAGGCAGCCGCCCCCGAAGTGGGGGCACGTCAGGTAATAGTCTTCATGCACACACGCAGACACACACACACGCCAATGTCACCAATGACCGCAAAACAAGCCTATTGACCGTCATGCTGGCAAAGCAGGCGGAAATTCCTAAGTCATCGGTGCCCACGTTTTTGGATCTACGCACAGAGCTGGAATCCGAGGGCATCTTGGTGTCTGGCGTGCCGGACCCTTACAGTTTCCTCAACGGTCGCTACACCTGCAACGACGGCAAGACCTGCAACCAGCGCCCCTTGTTCCGCAAACAACAAGCTTCTGGTGTGCCTGATAACGTGTATCTGCGACGCCTGAGGAAAGGCATGTGGGCGTTCAACTCGCGTTACGCCGGTCACGACCCCAAACTTGCATGCGTCAGCAGCGCTCAGTCGGACAAGCCGTGGCCCCAAGACGTCACCACTTGGAACGTTGTCGACAACAATAACAGGTTGAAGGAGGTGGCTGGCATGACTTGCACACGCATTTCCGCAGCAACTGTGCAGGACATCATTCCCCCAGGAACCCTAAAGGCCGGCACCAAACACAATGCCGATGACGACGCCAATGTCACCAATGACCGCAAAACAAGCCTATTGACCGTCATGCTGGCAAAGCAGGCGGAAATTCCTGAGTCATCGGTGTCCACGGGTTTGGCTCTACGCACAGAGCTAGAATCCGAGGGCGGTCTGGGCGGGTGCTGCGGCGCGTCCTCCTCAAAGCAGCACCCAAGCGCACGGCAAGAAGCCCCAGAGCGATGTGCCTTCCAATGCTTTTTTCGTGACTATTTTATGAGGGAACACAAGATTCCCGGTGACGGGAACTGCTTTTTTGTCTCCGTCGCCCATGCAACGATCATGCAAAAGAAGATTGAAACCCTCGACCAAACTGCCATCGACCGCGAGGTTCGCGAGGCGTTGTCACACGAAATCCGTCTTAAGGCGGTGCAATACATGAAGTCCAATGAAGATGAGTTCGCGCCTTGGTTCGGCACTGGTGGGAAGCAAGATGACCTTTACAGCTCATCCGCTAGCACCTTCGCGGATTACTTAACCAGGATGCGGGACTTTTCTGCACATGCGGACGGGATGGTCGTGAAGGCCGTTGCGAAGCTCCGTACAGTCGACATCCAAGTGTACAAGTTCGACGACACCGATGGCATAGTCGTGAATGTCTTTAGCGGCGTTCCCGCGGCAAAGGGCCAGGATGACCAGGATGTGGGCGTTGACCAAGACGTCACGACAGAGCTGCTCGAGACACCAAACACGCTGAGAGTTGCATATTATGCACACCAGCAACCGTACGGAAATGGCCACTACAATTGCATCATCGCGCAGAAGGTATGCGAGCGTAGTTTAGACCCATGTCTGAGGCTCACATGCGTTGATACGGATATTTGTCTGTGTACGTGAATTTATAGACAGTCATACGGGAAGGATGACAACACTTTGTGGTGCTGGCATTGATTGGTGCTACCTTGATTGTTTATGTGTTGTTATTACTTTATCGTTACTTACGATGACAGCAGCACCCCAACCTGGCCGTACGCGGGGCCCCGCGTGATCGTACGAGAACGGCTAATGGCGGCACCAAGAGAGCAGGCAAGTCTTAATTCGCCACTTGTAATTCGCCACTTGTGTGTGTTGTCAGTCCTGTGCTATGTCAGCAGAGCTTGTAAGCACAAGCTCTGCATGCAACAAGCGTCCGGTGGACACTGGTCTGTCTCCACGTACTTGAATATAATGTATTCGGGTGCCGCAATGAATATTTCAATATTCATTGCGGCACCCGTATTTTACTGTGAATGTGATGAACAGCGGGTGTGTAAATGGAATTGACATTGAAAGCTCTGTGGGTGCGATTGACAGCAGGAGATGGAGCTGGAGGCAGCCCTGCGCTCAAGCAGACGAAAAAGAAGGCAAAAAAAGAAAAAACAGATGGTATATCAATGATTATGATTATATTCATGCACTAGTAGCTTCAGGGGTTTCACACACTAGTACCTTACGGCCACATGCAGTTGTAGGTTAAGGTTTCATATACTAGTAGCTGAAGGCCTCATACACTAGTAGGTTCAGACCAACAGCAGCTTGAAACAAATACACACTAGTAGGATCAGGTGACGTACACTAGTAGCTTATGGTGTGTGAATGTGATTGACAGTGAGTGTGTGTTCCATTGACAACGAATGTTCTGTGGGTGTGCTTGACGGCAGCAGGTGAAGTTCAAGGACCCAGACGTTTGATGAACACTCCAGCCTCGGCCACCGCGACAAAACAGATTGCGAAGCTTGCCAAGTCAACACCCAAGAAACGGACGCGGAAGGAAGAACCAGCAAGGGGAGAAAAGAAGGCAAAAAAGTGAAAACATGCTGTACATCAATTATTATATTTATTGAACCAAAAGCTATGTTTCATTTAGCTATATATTTAGAAGTAGTAATCCTTCTAAATATATTGTAAGTGTATGTGTGTGTGTGTGTGGAGGTTCTTGTGTTTGTGTATGTGTGTGTGTGTGTGTGTGTGTGTGTGTGTGTCCGTGTGTGCATGAAGCTCTGTCTCCATTGGCATGTTACATAGGAAAAGGGTATTAATCAGTGTATAAGCGGTACTTGACCAATGGGGTCCCTGTTGATTGTTTTCCAGTCTCGTAAATGGTCTCTTCCCTGATTTGCCATTAGCATCGCACACTAGTCGTTGAGGGGCTGCTCTTCCTCCTCACCCTGGTCTTCCTCCACACTGTCAACGTCGCTTGTGTAGAAACTTGTCATACGCAAGGTTGAATCTTGCAGTTTACCTCCGAGTCCCCAGAGTCGTTGCCGTAAGAAACTTGTCATACGCAAGGTTGCATTGTCATACACAATATTGTCATACGCAATGATCAACCGCCTCCGTGGTGGAAATCGTCACAGTTCACAGACCATTTCTTGAAAAAGCTGGGGTCGCGGTTCATGATGAAATCGTCACAGTTCACAGACCATCTCTT
>Ga0114972_10001905_pt1 | contig 15573 bp, 15 predicted proteins | sample M_140807_EF_Meta_FD_87354 | JGI IMG/M metagenome (GOLD analysis project Ga0114972, IMG submission 87354) | Freshwater microbial communities from Lake Montjoie, Canada to study carbon cycling - M_140807_EF_MetaG | ecosystem: Environmental > Aquatic > Freshwater > Lake | place: Lake Montjoie... | reverse complement strand
GTGAACGTGGTGGGAACGGTGAATGTGTTTGAAGCAGCCAAAGCCTATGGCGTGCAACGATTGACCTATGCGAGTTCAGTGGCTGCTTATGGTGCATTGGACAATGGCGGTGCCATGTCCACGCTATACGGTGCATACAAATATTGCAATGAGCAAACGGCCAAGGTGTATTCAGAGGAAGATGGCGTCCACAGTGTTGGAATTCGTCCAGGCGTGGTTTATGGTGTCGGGCGCGACCAAGGCATGACTTCAAAAACCACGGTGGCCATTTTGGCTGCAGCGGCTGGAATGCACTACACCATACCTTTCAGTGGCAAAGTATCTTGGTTATTTGCCGGTGAAGTTGCCAGCGCATTCATTCGCAGTGTGGCGAAAATCCGCACCGGAGCGCCTGTGTTTGACTTGAGCGGAAAAATTGCCACAGTCCAAGAAGGCATTGATTGTATTCAAGCACTGTCACCAAAGGCATCCATAGCCTTTACAGGCCAACCATTGGCTTTTCCAATGGACCATTCCGACGAACCATTGAAGGCTTTTATTGGAGACTATGGTCAGATCCCTTTGAAAGCAGGCATTGAAGATACCCTGCTTAGATTTCAACAACTGTTGATAGAGAACAAGATCAGTGCCAGTCAATTGCAGTAATGTATTGACAGAGATCAGTGTTGTTTTTGACAGTAAAGAATGTTGAAGCGAAGATAGACGAGCTATTGCTTGTATTTTTTGACTGCCAATAAAGCCATGACGCTGATGCTGGCCATGCCAGAAAGATAGTAGCCCACATAGGGCAAACCGTGGTTGGTGGCCAGCCAAGTGGCTATATAGGGCGCAAACGAGGCTCCCACAATAGCGGACAGATTGAAACTCAAAGAAGCACCTGTGTAACGCACTTGTGTCGGAAAAAGAGACGCCATCAGACTGCCTAGCGGTCCAAAGCACAGCCCCATCAGCGCCATGCCTAAAGACAAAGCCAGCACAGTAGTCAAACTACCAGCTTGTAACAAAGAACCCAGAAACAAACCCAGCACACAAATTCCTACAGATCCAATCAATAGCGAATAGGTATTGCCTTTGCTGTCTGAGATTTTGGCTGACAACGGAATGAATGCGCCAAAGAAAAGCACCGATATCAATTGCAGCATCAGAAAATCCTGTCGCGCATAGCCGAGTGAACTGGTGGCCCAACTGAGGGTAAATACCGTGATTAAATAAAAAAGCACAAATTGCCCAAGACCCGTCAGCATTCCCAATAAAAGAGAACTGGTGTGTTGCGTCAGCACACTCACAATCGGAACTTTAACTTGTGTTTTCTGCGCAATGATTTGTTGGAATTGAGGCGTTTCTGAAATATTCAGACGCACATACAAACCCACCACGACCAGCACCGCACTGGATAGAAAAGGAATACGCCAGCCCCAATTCAGAAAATCTGCCTCATTCATTTGGGTGGTTAATACTAGAAATGCACTTCCAGAAAGAAAGAATCCGATAGGGCCGCCAAGTTGGGGAAACATGCCATACCAAGCGCGTTTTCCGGGCGGGGCATTTTCAGTGGCTAGCAATATTGCGCCACCCCATTCACCTCCTAGACCTAAGCCCTGACCAAAACGAAGTACAGCCAACAGCAAAGGCGCGGCAATACCTATGGAAGCATATGAAGGAAGCAAACCGATCAAAATAGTAGATAAACCCATGGTGAGCAAAGAAGCAACCAGCGTTGCTTTTCGGCCGATACGATCCCCAAAATGCCCGAACAATGCAGACCCTACAGGTCGGGCAATAAAAGCCAGACCGAAAGTAGCCAATGATTGCAATATGGCAACTTGGGCGTCGGATGCAGTGAAAAATAACTTGGGAAATACCAGTACAGCAGCGGTACCGAAAATATAAAAATCGAAATATTCGATGGTAGTGCCTATCAGACTTGCTAGCAATATCTTGAGCGTGGAGTTGGGGGGAGAGCTCAATTCAGGCAAAGAATTTTGTGCATGTGTGTTCATAAAGTGACCTTGCAGGCTCCTGGTGCCGCTGGACGGTAGATTGAAATAAGAAACTAAGCAATTCAAGCTTTGATATCCACCCGATGGTTTTTCGGGGGAGGGCTTTTGATGGATGAGAGCTGGCGGTCAGTTTTGGGGGCTTCTTTAGGAGGGCGAGGGCTGGGTTTCGATGCTGGCGCTTGCTCACGAATGGAAGAGGAATTGATGCGCATGTTTGATCTCACCCATATTGTGATGGAAAACCTATCTTATCAGTGCAGTCGGGTCTGATCTTTGGATACTTCGCGAACCTCAGCCTCGATGACAGTGTCAGGATCAAACGCTGCGGGGGACTGACGCGAGGTCATATTTCTCCATTGCTGGAAAGCGTTCAAGTGCATGTGAAAACCAGGCTTTTGGCCTGTGATAAGCCATCTGAGCGTTGCTAGCAAGAGCATCAAGGAGGCGAACAGCAGGACCACAATAAGCACCAAGCTAAAGAAGGCCAGCATAAAAAGACGCGATATCCATTTCATCCAGTGAATATAGGGCATTCAACCTGTACTTGTTTCATAATGGTCAAAATTTCTCAATGCTTTAAGTAGGAAATGGCTTATCAAATACCTTTTCTTTTTTTTCTGCTTATCTCAATGTCTGCATATTCGCGCACGCAGCCTGAAATGCTGTTCGTCACCCCAGAGAATTGCAAGTTGATCAAGGGCTATAGCAAACATGACATTGCTGGTGTGGCCAGGGAGTTCAATGTGCCAGCAGCAAAAATTCGATTTATCAAAACCGAATGGGGCCGCGGTCAAGGTGACTTTGAACAATGCAATATGGTTTTCTCCACGCCAAAGGGCAACAAATCCTGTAAGGTTTTTAACATCATGAAAGACGGGTTCATTTTTGGGTTGGCTGTTCCCATACCTGGAAACCACGCTATTTGTAACTAGGCTTCGCTTAGAACTTTGCTTGGTAAACAAAGCATAAACAAGTCAAACCACCGCGTTCTCAGTTGCGGCTGATGGCCTATTTGTTAAATTCAGTGAGTAGTTCGCCAGCCAATTCTGCATTTTCGCGCATGCCTTTATCGTCTGCCACTAATTGACCATTAACCCAAACGGCATGCACACCTGTGGCATGTGTGTTCAAGCGGGCTGCTCCGCCTGGTAAGTCGAAGACCCGATGCTTGGGACCGCGCCCTACTGTGTGGGGATCAAACATAAGCAAATCTGCGGCATAACCCAGTTTGATCAGCCCCCGTCCTTTGAGTCCGAGGATGGCGGCTGGTTGTGCGGTGAGTTTATAGACCGCTTTTGCCATGGTCATGATGCCAAGATCGCGCGCCCAGTGGCCGAGCAGATGCAAACCAAAACCTGCATCATTGAAAAATGTCAGGTGAGCCCCAGCATCGCTTAATGACACCAGACTGTGAGGATGGTTCAGCAGTTGCGCGACTGCTGATGCATCACTGTTGAGTAATTGCGCCGTAAAAACGGTTTGTAAATCTTCTGATAGTGCCAAATCAAGCGCAAAGTCCAGCGGATCTGACTTTACTTGGTGCGCAAGTTCAGCGACGCTACGTTGCTCAAGCGGTAGGTACTTTTCTGAGAATGTCTGGATCACATGTACTTTGTCCCACTCATTGTTGAATAAGCGAAAAGTGGTGGTTTGTGCGAGTTCATTTTTAACGTTTTGTCTGAATGTATTGTCAGCCAGACATTTCTTTAATTCTGAATGTGTCAGCCCCATGGCTGGCTTCCAACTGACCAGGCCTTCCACAGGATAAGCAGACGCGAACGTGAAATCCATGGTCAATGGACAACATGACACTTGACCTGTCAAGGGGATGCCTTGGCTGTTAGCTTCGGTGATAGCCCTCATGTCATTGAAAACAACATCTGGATTGGTGCTGTTGTGCAACAAGGCCGCAACCATGACAGGTCGACCACTGGATTCAGAGAGGGATTGCAAAAAAGACATGGGCATTTGACCACCCTTGGTCACCATGTAAACACCACCACCTTGACTGCTCATGGCCAGCGTTAATTGCATCATTTCTTCATCGTCGGCAAGTCGGGAAGGCATGGGTAAGCCTCCTTCACCATTGTGAGCAGGGCTCGTGCTGCTGGCAAATCCGATGGCACCTGCTGACATGGCTTCACGAACCAGGGCAGCCATTTCGCTGATTTCTTGGGAGGTTGCCGCACGCTTGTTGGCGTCATTGCCCATCACCCAAGTGCGTACGGAGGAGTGGCCTACATACGCTGCGATATTGATGGCGCAACGTTTCTTTTTTAACATTGCCAAGTATTCAGGAAAAGTTTCAAAGTCCCAAGTAATACCTTGTTGCAGGACTTCCAAGGACATGCCTTCGACCTGAGTTAAATTGCGCATCGTCAATTCTCTGTCCTGCGGTCGACAAGGTGCAATGGTAAATCCACAATTTCCGATGATTGCCGTGGTCACGCCCATTGCTGGCGAAGGTCTGACGTAGTTATCCCAGGTGATTTGCGCGTCAAAGTGGGTATGTGAATCAATGATGCCTGGCATCAAGGCCAAGCCTTTGGCATCTATTTCATTTGCTGCAGTTAAATTCAATGAAGGCCCGATGGCAGCAATTTTTCCATTCGCAATCGCAATGTCGCAAATCATCGGATCGTTACCACTACCGTCAAATAGCAAAGCCTGACGTATCAAGGTATCAATTTGTTTCGAATTGAGGGTATCCATTATTTTTTATCGGCACTATGTGTTGTTGATGGTTTTTTAGGTGACTGGTCTGCACAGCTTCCCTGATGTCTTATCTTGGCACCTGCAGCCTGCATCTGGCAAACGTTGGTGAATGTCTGGGTCTTAGGTGTATGCATCCAATATCCGCAGACGGGAGCAAATTCGTTGGTACATGCAAGTACGTTGTGTGAATAAATGGCGTAAATGAACATAGACAAAAACAGTCGAGTCATGATTAAAAAAAGAGAATGAACATTGGTTAATATGAGATGACAGCCACACTTCATCATAGCGCGGCCATTCAATTTTGTAGTACCGACTGGGTCAAATGTTATAGATTCAGAGCATTTTGGCAGGATGAAGGCATTATGAATGACTAAAAAACGGCGCATATGGCAACATTAAAGGATGTTGGTAAGTAATTTATAAGACTGATGTGGTGTGATTGAGTCAAATTTGATTTAAAGGAGACTTCAAATGCAAGATATTGTTATCGTTTCGGCTGCCAGAACAGCAGTAGGGAAATTCGGCGGCAGCCTGTCCAAATTCAGTGCCACTGAACTCGGAGGCATGGTTATCAAGGAAGTGGTGGCTCGTGCTGGTATGGATTCCACGATGGTCGGCGAAGTCATCATGGGTCAGGTGCTAGCGGCAGGCGCAGGACAAAACCCGGCACGCCAGGCCTTGATGAAGGCCGGTTTGGCACAAGAAACACCAGGCTTGACCATCAATGCAGTTTGCGGTTCAGGCCTCAAAGCTGTCATGCTTGCTGCACAGGCTGTTGCTTATGGAGACAGCGAGATTGTGATTGCCGGAGGACAAGAAAATATGAGCGCCTCACCGCACATATTGAACAATTCACGCGATGGTCAGCGAATGGGCGAATGGAAAATGATTGACAGCATGATCGTCGATGGTTTATGGGATGTTTACAACCAATACCACATGGGCATTACCGCAGAAAACGTAGCCAAGCAAAATGGCATCACGCGCGATATGCAGGATGCCCTGGCGCTTGCATCTCAACAAAAAGCGGCTGCTGCACAAGCTGCAGGTAAGTTTAAAAACGAGATTGTCCAGGTGCTCGTACCTCAGAAAAAGGGCAATCCTCTTCCCTTTGAGCACGATGAATTCATCAACTTGACAACCAATGCCGAAGCACTGGCAGGTTTGCGCCCGGCCTTTGACAAAACTGGCAGCGTCACTGCAGGCAATGCTTCGGGTATCAATGATGGCGCGGCAGCTGTGATGGTGATGACTGCTGAGCGTGCAAGCAAGTTGGGATTAACCCCTCTTGGACGGATTGCTTCCTTTGCCACCACAGGACTGGATCCTGCAATCATGGGTATGGGGCCAGTGTCTGCATCGCGCAAGGCACTGGAGCGTGCCGGATGGAAAGCAGCAGATGTGGACTTGTTTGAATTGAATGAAGCTTTTGCGGCTCAGGCCTGTGCAGTCAATCAGGCTTTGGATATCGATCCACTGCGTGTCAATGTCAATGGCGGTGCTATTGCCATCGGACATCCTATCGGCGCGTCTGGATGCCGCATTCTGGTGACCTTGCTCCATGAAATGCAGCGCAGCAACGTCAAAAAGGGATTGGCTGCTTTATGTATTGGCGGCGGTATGGGTGTGTCGCTGACCATTGAGAGATAAAAAAGGGCACGCTCGTAAAGAGGTGCCCTGTTTTCAAAGCTTGAGTGTCATGGTGAGACCCATGCATATAATTTTTCAATTTTGTTCACTGTACAAAATCGAATTTAAGCCGCACTTATTCCCCTGCCAGTAACTCAGTCACTTGTTTTTTACCCATGTGTCTGACTGCGGCAATCGCTTTCATCTGACTGGCACGGGGTTTGGCTGTACCTTTTTCCCATTTGTAAACCGATTGTCCAGTGACACCAAGCAACGCTCCCATTTCATTGGCAGTGACTCCCAGTTTTTTACGCAGACTGGCAAAGCCATCGGCTCTGAAACGCAAAGGTTTTTCATCCGACGTGTCATTAGACACATCAACAGTTTGGCTTGAGAGTTTCCCAAGCTTTCCAATGGCAGATTCAAGCGCTGATAGACGACGTTTCAGGGCAGCGATTTCAGATCGGTAATTTGAAGAAGCTTTTTTCAAAGCAGCATTTTCAGCTTTGATTTCTTTTTTGGATATGCGTGCAATTTCTGATTTCAATTGATTTGCAAAGGTGCTCATAGATACTTTCAAAAGATAATAAATTTTACTTTGCTATTTTGACAGACATGACATGAGCCTGACTAAAGCCATTGATATTGCTTGTTTTGCGCACAACACTGTGACTTTTAAAAACTCATTTAGCTTATTTTTTTCAACCAATTCAGTCCATCTGAAGTGCCATTGGACACCGCACCCAATGCAGGGCGGTATTCGCAACCCAACCACCCGTCCCATCCACACTCCTTCGAGACTTGTTCAATGGTGTTGAACAGCAGTGAATAATTTAATTCTCCAGTATCTGGCTCATGGCGCTGTGGAACACCTGCTATTTGCAAATGTGCGACGCGGCCACTTGGCAGGTAGTGGCGAATCTTGTTTTCAACATCGCCTTCCACAATTTGACAGTGATAGAGGTCGAATTGCACTTTCAGATTGGGCATATCCACTTCCTGCACGATCGCATGTGCATCATCTTGACGATTTAAAAAGAAATGCGGAATATCGCGGGTATTGATGGGTTCAATCAGCACTTCTCTGCCTACAGACGCGGCTTGCTCTGCAGCCCAGCGCAGATTACGGACATAAGTATCACGCAAGGGTCCAGGTTGAGAAGCATGTACAGCGCTGGTAGATAAATGCAATGGTAATTGGCTGGCAAGACGGAATGCTTCTGGCACCAGACCCGCCATCACATGAATGCGCTGGCAATTGAGCGCGTCCGCGTATTCCAGCGCCAACATAAACCCCTGTTTGAATTCCTCTTCCCGACCAGGTAAACAAGTTGTACCTCGAACGCCCAAGTCCCACGCGGTTTGGGCACTGTCGCGGTCATGGCCTGCAGGCGGGGCATTAAACAACACTTGTTGCAAGCCGGTGTCTTTGAGCGCAGCCGCGATTTCTTGCTTGCTGAACGCATAGGGAAACAAATATTCCACACCTTTGAAACCATCTTTAGCGGCAGCTGCAAATCGATCCATGAATGGCAATTCGTTGTACAAAAAAGAGAGGTTGGCAGCAAATTTCAACATGCGGTTTCTTTCGTTATTCAAATAATTGGTTACCACTGTGCGCCAAAGGTATGCCGCAATTCTTCTATATTGATTTCTGACAACGGCGTTGTCTGAGTCAGCAAACTCAGGCGAGCTGTTTCTTCAAGTTCTTCTAAGGTGGCCATCGCTTGGGCAGGACTGTCGTGCCAAACATTAGGGCCAAGACGAGACAACATGACGGCGTGCAATGCAAGTCCGTGATCGGCATAACGTGTGATCGTGCGTTCCACCTCATCGGCTGACGCCACATCGCCAGGTCTGTGATAAGGAATAAGCGGAACATGACCTACTTTCATGACGAAGTAAGGTGTGATGGGCGCCAATAACTCTGACCCCAAGCCAGTTTGAATGGCTGGGTCTTTCAAACTCAGTGCCACCAAGTGCGTGCTGTGACTGTGAATGACACATGCGGTATCGGGAGATAAAGTCAGCGTTGCACTGTAGATGCGTCGATGAAGCGCTAATGTCTTGCTGGCTTTCTTCCCGCTGAGTTGAACGCCGTTCATGTCCAGCCAAGACAAATCGTTAGGATCCAAAAAACCCAGGCACGCATCTGTGGGCGTGATCAGAAATCCATTCTCAAGTCGCATACTGATATTGCCAGCAGTAGCATGTGCATATCCGCGCTCGAAAAGGCTGCGACCGACCCGGCATATTTCTTCACGCGCTTGGTTGATGTCACTCTTTAATAACAGTTGACTCATACAGAAGCGCCCTTTTCTAATACAGAAAATGCCCTAGTGAAAAAATCTGTACCGCCGAAATTGCCTGACTTCAAGGTCAAATGAATGCTTCCGAGGACAGAAAACTTGCTGGGTGCATGACACCAAGGTACGCCTGGATCAATCTGTGCGCCAATGGTCATTTGAGTGACTTCGGGTGCCTGAACACATGCACCAGATGTTTCACCACCCGCTACCACCAACTGACCTACACCCAATTTGACCAAGCCTTGAGCAACCATCGCTAGCACTTGCTCGGTTTGCTCACCGACATGTTGGGTGCCAAATTGTTGTTGTACGGTTTTGACTTGTTCAGCGTCCGCCGTTGAATACACCAGCACTGGACCTTGGGTTAACAAAGGAGTGGCCCAACTGAGTACATGTGCCGCGATCTCACTCGCAGGTGTGCTCTGGGTCCAAGCCAAGGGGTCGAGCTGGTATGCGTGTCCGCCAGCTTGTACAAAATGTTGTACTTGCCCTTGGGTGGCTAAGGAGCAACTGCCGCTGACGATGGCTTTCAAGCCATGCGCTGAAGGTAATTGGGCGCTCTCAAGCGCAGGTTGAATCCCCCAATTCGCGGGCAAACCCATAGCAACACCTGAACCGGCTGTCACCAACGAAAGATCTTGAAGTGCGGGACCCAAGCGAAGCAAATCCTCGTTCGATAAGGCATCCACAATAGCGATTGAAATTCCTTGTGCTTTCAACTCTGTCATGCGCTGACTGATGGCTTGTGCGCCTTGAGTCACACAACGGTAATCAATCAGGCCGACCCGCTTTTTGCACTGTGCTTGCAACACGTTGACCAAGTTGGCATCTTGCATTGGCGTGAGGGGGTGGTTTTTCATGCCGCTGTCGCTCAGCAGCACATCACCAACAAACAAATGTCCCTTGAAGACAGTTCTCTGATTATCCGGAAACGCTGGAGTGGCGATGGTGAAGTCACAATCCAAGGCCTGCATCAGCGCCTCGGTCACAGGACCAATATTTCCGCGAATATCGCCATGGTACCAACTGTCAAAAGTAGAGCAGTACTTGAAATAAACCTGTTTCACATGTTGCGACTTCAACCATTGCAAGGCGTTAAGCGATTGCGCTACTGCCTCGTGTGGGGCGATAGTTCGTGATTTCAACGCAATCACAACGGCATTGCAGTCAGAGGGCAGGGGGGCGTCCGGCACGCCAATGGTTTGAACCACTCGCATACCAGCACGCACCAAGTTGTTAGCAAGGTCTGTGGCTCCGGTGAAATCGTCAGCGATACAACCCAGCAACAAGCTCATGTGTTCTCCTCAAGAACAGAAAAGATCAAGGGGTATTTCATAGGGAGCATGTATAAATTCTTTTTTCAAAAATACGTTAGAAGTGAAAGCACTGGCTGAGTCGCAGTCATTTGCATGGTGAGGAGCATACCGAATGTTTGAAAGGTATCACGACTGTGCCAATATGGATTCAAGCTCATAAGTAGCATTTACTTGGGTAAGCAATTGTTTTTGCCGAGTGAAACAGCGCCTGCACATAGACATAGCCCGAATGCTGTCCGCATGATTGCCATATGTATGCAGATGAATCGCCCTTGCATCGCCAACTTGGTGTTTGGGACACCATGCACGGTCAGATTGCTGGATTGGCTTTCATTCATGTCAAAGTAACTCAAGGCTGAGTGAATCACTTACCTTTTGCATGTGCGGCTTTTGCGATCAAAAAAGTCACATGACCGCACCCAATTGCCAGGGTACAAATTCATTTTGACCATAGCCATGCATCTCACTTTTGCTGGCTTCGCCAGACGCGCAGGACAGCATGCGCTCAAAAATGACTCTTCCCATGGCTTGAACTGTTGTGCCGCCATCGACTATTTCACCGCAGTTGATATCAATATCATCGGCTTGTCGTTCCCAAAGTGCTGTGTTTGTAGCCAGTTTCAGTGAAGGCGAGGGCGCACAACCGTAGGCAGACCCGCGACCAGTTGTGAAACAAATCAAGTTGGCACCGCCAGCGACTTGTCCCGTGGCACTGACCGGATCGTATCCCGGTGTATCCATGTAGACAAAACCGTGCTTATCTACTTTTTCTGCGTATTCATAAACTGCTTGCAGGTTACTTGTTCCACCTTTGGCGACAGCACCTAGCGATTTTTCAAGAATAGTGGTCAACCCACCGGCTTTGTTGCCTGGCGATGGGTTGTTGTTCATTTCACCCGAATGCATGGCCGTGTAATGTTCCCACCAGCGAATTCGCTCCACCAGTTTTTCGCCCACAGCGCGATTGATGGCGCGGCGCGTCAGTAAATGTTCAGCACCGTAAATCTCGGGTGTTTCACTGAGAATGGCTGTTCCACCATGGGCTACCAGCCAATCCACTGCGGCGCCTAGGGCGGGGTTGGCACTGATACCGGAATACCCGTCCGAACCCCCACATTGCAAACCTACCGTCAGGTGCGCCGCGCTGCATGGGGTGCGCGTTGATTTATTTACCTCTGGCAACATGGCTTTTACCAACGCAATGCCCTTGGCCACGGTTTGAGCAGTGCCACCACTGTCTTGAATATTGAAGGTTTGCAAGGTGCTGCCTTCTTGTAAACCACTGTGTGATAACCACGATTTCAGTTGGTTGGCTTCACATCCCAGACCCACAGCCAACACACCGGAAAAGTTAGGGTGGGTCGCGTATCCCGCCATGGTGCGTTCCAGAACTTGCATACCCAGTCCCTGCGTGTCCATACCGCAGCCTGTGCCATGTGTTAACGCCACCACCCCGTCTACGTGGGGAAATGCTGCCAAAGCTGTGGGATTGATGGTGCGTGAGAAATGGTCTGCGATAGCGCGTGCCACAGTAGCAGAACAGTTCACGCTCGACAAAATACCTATGTAGTTGCGGGTGGCTACACGGCCGTCAGCCCGCACATAGCCCATGAAATTGGCGTGTAGCAAGGTCGGCTCGGGTTTGACGTCGGCGCAAAAAGCATAGTCTCGTGCGAAGTCTCCTTTGTTCTCACCCAAGTTCAAGTTATGCGTATGAATATGTTCACCGATGGCAATGGGCTGACTTGCAAAACCGATGATCTGGTTGTAGCGACGCACCGCCTGACCAGTTTCGATGGCGCGGGTAGCGATTTTGTGGCCCGGGGGAATCAAGCCGCGCACTGCAATACCGTCAACGGTGGTACCACTCATGAGTTGTTGGCGGGCGATGACGACATCATCGTCAGGATGAAGGCGAACGAATAATGACATGATGAAAGGGTTTTAAGTGGTTGACATGTAATGTGGCAGCCACAGTGAAATGGCAGGTATGTATGTGATCAGCAATAAACTGGCTAGCAAAGGAACCAGCCAAGGAAGTATGGCCATGGTGGTGCGCTCTACACTCAAATTGGCAACTCGCGCCAGCACAAACAACACCATGCCCATAGGCGGATGTAGCAATCCAATCATCAAGTTCAACACCATCACTAATCCGAAGTGCACTGGGTCAATGCCTAATTGACGGCATATGGGAACCAATATCGGAACCAAAATGGTGATGGCCGCCGTAGGCTCTAAAAAACAACCGACAAACAGCATCAACAGATTGGCTAACAATAAAAATTGCCAAGGTTGGTCGGTGACGCCCAAGACCCATTGGCCGATGGCGGCAGTCACGCCAGTGGCGGTCAACATCCAGCCGAAGATACTGGCAGCGGCAACGATGAATAACACGGTAGCGGTGGTCTCGACTGTGTCAAGGCAGATCTTGACAAAGAGCTTGAAATTGAGGGTTCGGTACCATCCAAAACCTAATATCAATGCCCATACACAAGCAGCTATCGCACCTTCAGTGGGTGTGAACACGCCAGTGGTCATGCCGCCTATCAACAGCACAGGGGTCATGATGGGCAGCACTGCTTGAAAATTGAATAATTTATCGGCGAGAAATAAAACCACCAAGCCGATAAAAACCGTCGATTGCGCTGGCATATCAAGGTCAGTCACCAGTAGCCAAATGATCAGGGGCCAGCCAATGACCACCAGTGTTTCAATCAACGCCTTGATCAGCTTTGGCCATTCAAATTTAACGTCGCCACCCCAACCGTTTTTGTGCGCAAAGTAAGCCACGGTCAACATCATGAGCAATGCCATGATGCCGCCAGGCACAATGCCTGCCAGAAACAAAGAACCCACAGAAACATTGGCCATCATTCCGTAAATGACAAAGGGCAGACTAGGTGGAATGATGGGACCAAGGGTGGCTGAAGCTGCGGTAACGCCAACCGCAAACTCAGGTTCATACCCATGGTCAACCATGGCTTTGATTTCTATTGTGCCCAGACCTGCAGCATCTGCAATGGCAGTACCACTCATGCCAGCAAATACAACCGATCCCACCACATTCACATGGCCTAGTCCACCTTTCAGCCATCCGACCAAAGACAGTGCATAAGCATAAATTCGGTGGGTGATGCCTGAGGTATTCATCAGGTTACCTGCCAAAATAAAAAACGGCACAGCTAACAATGGAAAGCTGTCAATGCCTGACACCATTCGGTGGATAACCACAAACGGTGGCGAACTGGGATTGAGCCAAAGGTAAATCAAAGAGGCGGCTGCCATGGCCATGGCAACCGGTAAGCCACCGCTGAGCAGAAACAAAAAAATAATTTTTAACATACAGTGATCATGGGTTGTCCGGACTTTCAAGCACACTAAAGCCCTGGCGCCAATGTTGACGCATGACCCAGATACTTCGCCAAGTCATCAATACAAAGGCCAGCAGAACCACGCTATAAACAATATTCATAGGCAAATTAACAATAGTCATTTGGTAGCTGCCCATCTTCTGCATCAACTCCCAAGTCATCCAACTGGCGCAACCCAGAAAAGCTATTCGGCATACATCGACCAATACCGACAGTGAGCGCGACAGCCTGGCGGGCATGAAGCGGTAAAAGAAATCCACTTGTATATGGTTATTTTTGGCAACACCAATGACAGCGCCCGTAAATACAGTTGCGATCAGCAGGTAGCGTGCAATTTCTTCGGTCCAGGCTGCCGAGTCATTGAAAACATACCGGGTAATGAATTGGTACAAAACCGTCAGTCCCAGCAGCCAAAAAAAGCCTAGCGCCAACCACGCTTCGGCAATCACGCCAGACAAATCTACCGGCGCATCGGCTTCGCCAAAGGCCGTCGCAAGTTGTTCTGCTTCTTTGCTCATTTGACCGCCTGTATCCGGTCGTAATCAGCTTTAGAAAGATTCAAGCTTTCAACAGGCTTATTTTTCAACACGGCCTCTTGAAAACTCTTGCGGTTGACTTCCACCACATTCAATCCTTTTTTCTTGAATATGTCTATCAGTTCAGCCTCACGTTTTTTGATCTTGGCAGAGGCGCGGGCGGCTGCTTCTAGCATGACTTCGGTGAACATTTTTTGTTCTGCTGCAGACAAGGTATTCCATACATGGGGCGCCACCAAAGTAATCAGGCCATCCACAATATGTCCGGTGAGCATGATGGACTTTTGCACCTCGAAGAACTTTTTGGCTTCAATCGTCGTCAGTGGATTTTCTTGGGCATCCACCGTCCCGTTTTGCAGTGCAAGATATACCTCAGCAAAAGCGATAGGCGTCGGGTTGGCACCGCAAGCTTGCCATGTGGCGGTATAAGCTGGTGCATCGGGGACACGAATTTTCAAACCCTTGATGTCAGAACATTGATTGAATACTTTTTGTGCGGTGGTGTGCCGCGCACCATAGTAGGTATAAGCGGTCACTTGAATACCTGTTTTCTGACGAAACTCGTTGACCATTTCCTGAAACAAGGGACTCTTGGAATAGGCCAGCAAATGCTCACCGTCTCTGAAAATAAAAGGATAGTAGGCAATGCCAAAGCGAGGGTAGGTGCGTGCAGCAAAAGATGGCCCACTGATGATGATGTCAACCGAACCTAGCATCAAGCCTTGGTTGAGATCGGTTTCTTTACCCAAACTAGAGGCAGGAAAGACTTGAATATCAAATTTTCCATTGGAACGTTTTTTGATTTCTTCTGCCGCCCAAACAGATTCAGTGTGATAGGGCTCGGAAGATTCATACACATGCGCCCACTTTAACTTTTGCTGTGCCAGTAAGGTGCCAGGTATGACGAACAGGAAAAAACAGATCGCTAGACAATGGCGACGAATGGATATTCTGGGCAGCATGACATGACTTTCAATTTGAATGAGCTCTTTCAAACCATACAACCTTGTCAAGCTTGGCCACCTACCGATAAACCCCTAGTTGTGGGGCATTCATTGATTAAATGTATGTGTTTCAGATCTGTTTATAAGCCACTTTGCTGATTACTTTCAATGCCAATTTGTATTTAGACTGCGTATGATGAGGTATCACTTAAAAGGAGACAGGCATGAACCGGTTTACTTCCCGTTGGTTGACAATCTTGGTGGTTGCTTTGTTTACAAGCATGTCCGCTTGGGCTGGTTCTTGCGACAACATCACGGCAGACGAAGCATTAAAAGCAGAGGACGCCCGTTACGCCGCCCAAATGAGCAATGATTTTGCGGCGATGGAAAAACTATTTTCACCTGACTTGGTCTATACGCACACCAGTTCGGTGGTCGATAACAAGCAAACTTATATCGAATCCATGCGATCAGGTGCAGTGGTTTACAAAGTCATGCGTCGCTCGGATGTTCAAGTGCGTACCTTTGGGTGCATTGCTATTTTGACCGGTAACGGTAATTTCGATGTGCGTGTCAACGACAAGGATTTGAATGTATTGCTTCGTTTCCACAGCATTTGGCAGAAGAAAGACGGCGTCGTGCAATATGTGTCATGGCAATCCACACGGATTCCTTGACAGCTGATGCCACATACTCAAAGACCTCAATGGTCCGGTTCCTTGTTGGCTGCTCAGGAGTTGTTGAGGC
>Ga0114972_10001904_pt1 | contig 15576 bp, 4 predicted proteins | sample M_140807_EF_Meta_FD_87354 | JGI IMG/M metagenome (GOLD analysis project Ga0114972, IMG submission 87354) | Freshwater microbial communities from Lake Montjoie, Canada to study carbon cycling - M_140807_EF_MetaG | ecosystem: Environmental > Aquatic > Freshwater > Lake | place: Lake Montjoie... | reverse complement strand
TCGATGCGGATGAGCAGATTGGAGTTCTGAAGACAGCACAGTTTGTTGCGTTGACTTCGACGCAGTTGGCAGTGTTGAGTTCGGATCAGGTGGGAGCGATTGGGTCTGCGGGTGCGATTGCTATAGGGACGGATATCGCGTCGCTAGTAAATATTGCGAGCCTTGATGCGGAGTCGGTCGGAGCGCTGACCACCACACAGATAACCTCGCTCACGTCTAGGCAGATTGGGTCTTTGACAGAAGAACAGTTTGTGGCGCTGACGTCAGTGCAATTGCGTTCGATCTCGAGTTCACAGGTTGCTGCGATCGAGACGGAAGACGCGGTTGCGATTGGTGATGAGATCGCATCCCTCGTCAATATTTCGAGCCTCAAAACAGCTGCAATTGCTGCGCTCGAAGCGGACCAAGTCCAAGCAGTTACACCTCAGCAAATTGGCAGCCTGACATCGGTACAGTTTGTCGCGCTGACGGGTGCTCAGTTTGCGGAGCTTTCATCGGCGCAGGTTGGAGCAATAGGAACGGCGAACGCACCTGCGATCGGCACGGAAATCGCGTCGCTTGTGAACATTGCAAACCTTAGGGCGGACTCCCTGGCGGCGCTCTCAACGGCGCAAGTCAGGGCGATTGATGCGGGTAGTCAGATCGCAGCCCTGTCGCCAGTACAATTTGCGGCCTTGGGCTCAGCGCAAATCGCAGCCTTGGATTCTGATCAGTTCGAGGCGATGACCAGTGGTCAATTTGCAGGGCTCTCAAGCTCTCAGGTTGCGACGATTACGCCAATAAACGCAGAAGCGATTGGAGAAGATATTGCGTCGCTCACCAATATCTCGAGCTTGAGGACGGCGGCAGTTGCGGAACTGGAGGTTGCGCAGATCTCGTCGATTACCTCTTCGCAGATTGCGGTGCTGACGACCGCTCAGTTTGCAGCGTTAATCACAGACCAGTTCCAGGTTTTTGACTCTTCGCAGGTACGGGCGATCAGCACGGCGAATGTGCGCGCGATCGGTGCGGACATCGCTGCGCTTAACGAAATTGTGGGCCTCAGGACAGACGTATTGGCGGCACTCACGACAGCGCAAGTGAAATTGCTTGATTCGGATAATCAGATAGCAACTTTGACGCCTGCACAGTTTATCGCCCTGAGTTCGACACAGATTGCCGCAATGGAATCAGGCCAGTTCGACGGAATGACCACCGCGCAATTCGAGGTAATGCTGACCGTTCAGGTTGCGGCAGTTGGTACCGCAAATGCTGTTGCGATCGGTGAGGACATTGCGTCACTCACCAACATTGCGAGCCTGAGAACGTCAGCAGTAGCAGTCTTGGATGCGGATCAAATCGGGGCGCTCACCTCGACGCAGATTGGGGTACTGACGACGGGTCAGTTCGTTGCGCTTACGTCAACTCAGTTCGGGGAACTAGCGGTTGACCAGGTTGAGGCAATTGGAACCGCTAACGCCCGTGCGATAGGCTCTGATATCGGGTCGTTGCAAGGCATTGGGGCCCTCAGAACGGATGCGCTCGCGGCACTGACGACGGGTCAAGTGAGGGCGCTATCCGATACGCAAATGAGCGGGGTGTCTGAGTTCGGCTCACTCAACGCTTCACAGTTTGCGGCCTTTACCACCGCACAAGTCTCCGTTTTCACGTCGGGTCAAGTTAACGCGATTGGTGCCGATGCGGCGATTGCACTTGGAACTGACATTGCGGTGTTGGGTCCGATTGCTAGCCTGTCCGAAGCTGCAGTTGGCCGTCTTGAAACCTCTCAAGTTGAGGTCTTGACGACTGCTCAGATCGTGGCGCTGACAGAAGACCAGTTTGGCGCGTTGACGACCGGGCAATTCGAAGTGATGTCGAGCGCTCAGGTCGCGGCAATTGGTACGGCGAATGCAGTTGCGATCGGGGAGGACATCGCGTCGCTCACAAACGTTTCAAGTCTAAAAACGGCTGCCATTGCCGCACTTGACGAACCGCAGGTCAGCGCATTTGCGCCGACGCAGATTGAGGCACTTACGACGGCACAGTTTGTTGCGCTCAACGACAGCCAGGTTGGGGCCTTGGGGTCTGATCAAGTTGCAGTGCTGAGCACCGCAAGCGTGCGGGCGATGGGTGTCGATATTGCGCATCTTGCGCTGGCAACCCTGCGAACCGAGGCGATCGCCGCGCTAAGTACGGCTCAGATCCTAGCGCTCGACGATGGTCTGTTTAATAGCGACGCCCCTCGCGCGCTTCAGGCACCTCAATTCGAGGCTTTGACTGGCCAGCAGGTCGCAGTGTTCAGCGAGGACAAGGTCGATGCCATTAGGCCAGCAGCAGCAGTTGCGCTGGGTGCTGACATCGCGGCACTACCCAATATCGACCGACTCCAGCTTGCGGTGGTCTCGCAACTTGAAACGAACCAGGTTGTTGTTTTGAAGACGTCGCAAATCAACGCGATGACGGACGGACAGTTTGGTGCGTTAACTGCCGAGCAATTTGAAGTATTGCGAAGCGATCAAGTTGCTGCGATTCAACCTGACAGCGCAGCCGCAATCGGTAACGACATTGCTTCCCTAACCCGGATTGCAAGCCTGCGGCCGGAAGCGGTTCAGGAACTTCAAACAGCTCAGATCCGGGTGCTGTCAACGACTCAGTTCGACGCGTTGACGGCAAGTCAGGTCGCGGCCTTGAACCAAGACCAGGTGGCGTCAATCGACGGCAACCAAGCGGTGGCGCTGGGCGACGACATTGATGCACTCGAAGAGATTGGAAGCCTTGTTTCTAGTTCGTTCCAGGCACTGACGACTACGCAAGTTGGTGCCCTAACGCCCGAACAGGTCGCGACGTTGAACACGTCTCAGGTAGCGGCAATTGACGCCACCCAGGCGGTTGCATTGGGCGATGACATCGCAGCGCTGGAGGTGATTGGAAGCCTGACCGAGGGGGCATTCGGCGCACTGACAACGTCTCAGTTCGATTCGCTCACGGCTGATCAAGTTGGGTCCTTGAGAACCGCACAGGTTGCCGCAATCCGTTCGGAACAAGCAACAGCCTTGGGCGACGACATAGCCTCACTCGAGTCGATCGAGGTTCTCAGTGATCAGGCAATTTCCGGGCTGAACCAGGACGTCATTACTGCGATTACGCCGAATCAAATCACCAGCCTCACAAACGCACAGTTCGCAGCACTCACCACTGGTCAGGTCGAGGTCTTTGAACCAGAGCAAGTGGCACAGATCGATGCCGGCCAAGCGGCTGCCCTGAGCGTAGACATTGCTGCGCTCAACCACATTGACAGTCTTGATGATGATGTGCTGTCAGCCTTGCCAACTACGCAAGTGGTGGTTCTCACCACCGGTCAGATTGGCCTGTTGACGACATCTCAATTTGATTCGATCACTAGTGCTCAGGTGGCTGCGCTCAGGTCCGAGCAGGTTGCGATGATTGGCAACGACCAGGCGGTAGCTCTGGGCGATGACATTGCAGCACTTGAGTTGATCGGTGTTCTCGATGATCAGGCGGTGGCTGCGCTGACCGGTGATGAAATCATCGCGATTACCCCGACACAAATCAGCAAACTCACGACCTTGCAATTCAGTGCGCTTGGTACGGCTCAATTGGACGTATTTGAAGCTGGACAGGTTGGGGCTGTAAGCTCTGCGCAGGCGGTAGCGCTCGGTGCTTACATCTCATCGCTCAATAGCATTGGAAGTCTCAATGATGCAGTGCTGGCTGCCTTGCCCGCCGAGCAGGTCGAAGTTCTGACCACAGGACAAATTGGCCTGCTGACGACTGCACAGTTCAATGCGTTGACGGCGGATCAAGTTGGAGTGTTGAATCCTGCGCAAGTTGCGGTGATCGGTGTCGATCAGGCAGTTGCTCTGGGTGAGGACATTGCAGCGCTCGAGCCAATTGGTAGTCTTGACGTCCAGGCAGTGGCGGCACTCACCCAAAATGAAGTCAGAGCCATTACATCGACCCAGATCAGCAGTCTGACGACCTTACAGTTCAATGCCCTGACTTCAGATCAGGTGGCTGCGTTCGAGTCAGCGCAGGTTGGCGAAATTGACGCTGCTCAAGCAATCGTCTTGGGAGACTACATTGCTTCTCTCAACCACATCGAGAATCTCGACGACGGTGTCCTGGCTGCGTTGACTCCTGGCCAAGTGACCGAGCTCACAGTAGGTCAGGTTGATGTGCTCACAACGTCACAGTTCGAAGCGCTAACTGCTGATCAAGTGGAGGTGTTTAACACCGCGCAGGTCGCAACAATCGGTACCGATCAAGCGGTGGCTTTGGGTGATGACATCTCTGCGCTCGAGGCGATTGGAAGCCTGGCGGATAATGTGGTTGGTTTCCTGACCCGAGACCAAATCACAGCGATTGCATCGAACCAAATTAGTGCTTTGTCAACTGCCCAGTTCGTTGCACTGACTACCGATCAATTGGATGTGTTTAGTCTTGATCAGGTTGGTGAGATTGATCCGGCTCAGGCGGCTGCACTCGGTGACGACATTGCGGCTCTCAATAATATCGCCGGCCTGGACGACGATGTCCTGTCCACCTTGGTGTCTGCACAGGTGGCCGTTCTTACCGTTGGTCAGATCGGTCAGTTGACAACGTCTCAGTTCGAGTCACTAACAGGTGCTCAAGTTGCCGCGCTGCGCTCCGAGCAGGTCGCGACAATTGGAGTCGATCAGGCGATAGCTCTGGGCGATGACATCGCTTCACTCAAGTTGATCGGGGTGCTTGACGATCAGGCAGTGGCTCGACTGGGTGTTGACGAGGTAAACGCGATTACCCCGACGCAAATCAGTAACCTAACGACCTCGCAGTTCGACGCGCTGACAACAGTTCAGTTGGATGCGTTTGGACCTGATCAAGTTGGAGTCATGAGCTCAGCTCAAGCAACCGCTCTCGGCTCTTATATCGGTGCGCTCAACAACATCGGTAGCCTGAACAATTCCGTGCTGGCTGAGCTGAAGCCGGAGCAGGTGCTGGGTCTAACGACGTGGCAGATTGGCGGGCTGACGACATCGCAGTTCGGCGCGTTGACGTTCGATCAAGTGGCCGTCTTGAGTTCGGCGCAGGTTGCGGTAATCGACGTTAACCAAGCAGTGGCTTTGGGCGATGACATTGCAGCGATCGACCCGATCACCAGCCTCGCTGATCAAGCAGTGGCGGCCCTGACCTCTGCCGAAGTCAGGATCATGACGACCACTCAGATCAATGCCCTGTTGACGGGTCAATTCGACGCTCTGACAACTGGTCAAGTCGCCGCATTCAATTCACCGCAAGTGGGCGCAATCGGGACCGCAGGGGTGGTGGCGCTTGGGGTTTACGTTGCTGAAATCGCGGAGATTGGTAGTCTTGGAACGGCCTCTGTGGCGGTTCTATCAGAGACCCAAATTGTTGCGATTACGCCATCACAAATCGCGCTTTTGCAGAGCGGACAGGTCGCAGCCATGACCACTGATCAACTTGACGTGCTCTCCACTGCACAGATTGTTGCCTTGGACAGTGTTGCGAATGCGGGAGCGCTGAACGCGCTGCAAACAGCCACTCTTCATGCAAACTTTGGGTTCGCCATTGTGTCTGCACAGCTGAGTGCGCTGACGCCGATCGCACTCGACCTCAATGGCGATGGAGTCAAGACTCTTTCGCCTGTCGCCGGAGCCGTCTTTGACGTCAACGCCGATGGTCGCGCCGAGAGCGTGGGTTGGTTGGCACACTCAGACGCCTGGCTTGCCCTTGACCGAAACCAAAACGGTCTGATCGATGATGGTGCGGAGCTCTTCGGAAGTGGGACGACCATGCCGGATGGTTCCAAAGCGATTGACGGCTTTGCTGCGCTCCGTGTTTTGGATAGCAATCACGACGGGGTTGTCGACTCAAGGGATGATTCTTTTGCAAGCCTCTCGGTCTGGGTTGACGCGAATAGCAATGCCAAGACCGATGAGGGTGAACTCAAGGCACTGTCTCAGGCGGGTGTTAGGTCGATATCGGTTGATTCCAAACCAACCGCGTTGATCGATCAGGGCAACTTGATCGGTTTGATGGGCAGTTACACCACGGTGGATGGACAGACGCACGAAATGGCCGACGTTTGGCTGGCTGCAAATCCGCTGGGTGCCCGTATCGTTGATCTATCCAGACTGGATCACGGTCCAGCCAACGCAGGAAGCTTGTCGAGAATCACGCTATCCGGTAACGGAGCAGGCGATACGCTGAAGGTATCTCTGAGCGACGTGTTGAGTTTTGGCGATGATTCCGTGCTTCCCGGAATTGACGGTGGAGCTCAAGCCGCAGGCAAGCAGATGCTGGTCAGTGGCGAGGCTAACGACTCGGTTCACTTGTCAGACGCCGCGAACTGGACGATGTCGGGGACTGCAATCATCGGTGATGCGTCTTACCGAGTACTCACTCAGGGAATGGCTCAGCTATTGATTGAGGACAAAGTCAAGATCGTCACGGTGTAAGAAGGGTCTCAGACCGAACGGTCACAGGTGAAATTTGGATCGGGGCGCTCCTTTAACGGGGCGCCTCGCTTCCATAAACGTTGAACGAACCCCTCATTGCCGCTGGTCGATTGATGATTACGTTCGTCGGGTAAATGCTTCAATCGCTGATGTTGAAGGTGTGGTACCTCGCCGCTGTGCCAGAGGCTCTGATAGGCCGACAAGCGGTCGTGCATAGGCGCATTGCGGTGCCTTTTTTTACCAGTGATCATCACGAAATGATTCTCTTTTGCCCTTGATTAACGTCTGGTGTGCGGAAGAGTTAAGATCATCCCTGCTCACTGTTTAGGTGGTTATGTGAGGCAAATCAAACCCGCTACCACTGACGATTAATGAACGTTAACGATTTACCTCAGCGCACTTCGAGTTTGAGCGGCGATAGCGTATCGCTCCGGGAGGACCCCCTTCTTGAGGCACTGCTTTGGGTTTGTCGTCACCACGGCGTCACCCGAACGCCGCTTTCCTTGATTGATGGCTTGCCTTATGACGGGTTATTAACACCGGCCGTTGGCATGCGCGCCATGGAACAGTCCGGGTTCTCCGTTCGCCTCGTCGAGCGGGATCCGAGGGAGATTTATGATGCCCTTCTTCCCGTTATCCTGATTCGGAATGAGGGTCGCGCGCTCGTCCTCGTTGCCCGTGAATCATCCGCGTCAGTTGGCCTTAAGCGTTCGTTACAGGAGTTTAGTGAACCGAGTTATCGGGTCGCCGCATCCGACCCAACCGGGCAAGAGTGCGTCATCAGCGAATCTGAGTTGATGTCCGACTACAGCGGGTTCTGCATGCTGATCAAACTTAACCCGAAAGTGGAGAACCGTTCGGACCTGAAGGACCCCGAGCCGCCATCCCGTTGGCTTTGGAGCACGGTCTGGAAATACCGGCGCTATTATCGTGACGCCCTCATTGCGTCTGTGTTGATTAATCTGTTAACGACCTGGATCGGCTTGTTCTCGATACATGTTTACGACAGGGTGATACCCACTGAGGCCTACTCGACTCTCTGGTCCCTGGCTACGGGTGTCTTTATTGGCCTGATATTCCTGATTTCGGCAAGTCAAATCCGTACGTATCTGCTGGATTTGGCGGGTCGGAAGGCCGATATTGCGTTGGCATCGATTTTGTTTCGGCATGCTATGGGTCTTCGAATGGAGCATATGCCGCGTTCGGCGGGGACTTTCGCGCATCAGTTGCGCGCGTTTGAGTCTGTCAGGGAGTTTGGGACGTCGGCGAGTATGTCCGTGATCACGGATATCCCGTTTGTTTTCTTATTTCTGTATATGACTTGGGTTGTTGCAGGGCCGTTGGTTTTAATCCCGGCGGTGGTAACCGTTTTGATTTTGACCGCAGGTCTGATTATTCAGATGCCCTTGAACAAACTGATGCGCTCGTATTTTCAGGATGCGTCGCAGATGACTGGGGTGATGGTGGAGTCAATAGAGGGAATGGAAACCCTTCGAGTCACCGGTTCTGCTGGCTTTATGCAAAGCCGATACGAGGACTACAACGCTCGTACCGCGATGTCCGGGATGCGCTTCCGTCTTCTCGGTGGGTTGCTTGCAAACTTCGTTGGTTTGATGCAGCAATTCGAAACCGTCGCAATGCTGATATGGGGCGTCTACTTGATCCATGACGGCACGATTTCCGCTGGCTCTTTGATTGGTGCCACCATGTTTGCGAACAGGGCAATCGCACCACTTGGGCAGTTTATTGGACTGGCGACTGCCTATGGGCAGGCCAAGGCTGCGCTGGAGGCGCTCAATAACCTTATGGCACTGCCTACCGAGCGTGATGCTTCAAGAAATTATGTCCAGAAAACCAGGCTTTCGGGTGCGATTGGTCTCGATAAAGTCTCGTTTTCTTACCCTGCGCCCGCGGGTCAACGTGCGCCACTTGCGCTTAACAAGGTGAGTTTGCAAATCGCGCCGGGCGAGCGGGTTGCGATTATTGGCAAGATCGGTAGCGGCAAGTCGACGATGTTGCGGATGATTTCGGGCTTGTATCAACCGCAGGAGGGGCAGGTTCAGGTTGACGGGATAGATATTCGCCAGATTGACCCGTCGGATTTCCGCTCGCAGGTTGGTTTCGTCACGCAAGACCTTCGATTGATCCACGGCACACTTCACGAGAACGTCATGCTGGGGCGACCTAATGTGGATTGGGAGACTTTCCTGGCAGTTGCGCGCCTGACCGGAATCGACGCGATTGCCGCGGCACACCCGATGGGGTATGACCTGCCGATCAGTGAGATGGGTAATGGGTTGTCGGGCGGGCAGCGTCAACTGGTTGCGCTGGCCCGAGCGCTGGTGACCCGGCCAAGAATTTTGTTGATGGATGAACCGACCAGTGCGATGGATATGCAGACGGAGTCGCTCTTTGTTCAGCGGCTTCAGTCTATTATTGAAAACAGAACCGTCGTTGTTGTCACCCATCGCCCCTCGCTATTGGCCTTAGTCGATCGAGTCATCGTTGTCGATCAACATTCGATCGTGGCCGATGGGCCCAAAGAAGAGGTGTTGGCACGCCTGCGTGGGGCCGAGCCCACATCTGGGTCGAACCAGACGCCGGCAACGCCGATCGAGTCAGAAGCAAGTCATGCGTGATCGCGCTCGCTTGTCTGATCGGATCTGGTTGGCCTCTTTAAAGGGGAGGGGTGTCTCGGGGCGGATGTTGCGCAAACTCAACCCGACCCCTGGCCCTCTACGAGATCTTATTAATTCGTTGCGACCCCCCAAGGAGCAAGCCCACACCCGACGGGTCGCCGTTCAGGGGAAGTTGCAGCGCGAAGACCTGGATTACCTCAAAGACTTGAGTGAGGCTCTTGAGGCGCAGGCGACTCCGGGGTCCACCGCAGCGCTTCACCTAATGGTTTTGCTGACGGTTTGTGGTGTTGTTTGGGCGGCGGTAGCACGTGTTGACGAGGTGACAAAAGCCGAGGCGCGTGTCATAGCGGAAAGTCGCGAGCAGGTGATTTCAAGTTTGGAAGGGGGGGTTGTTTCCGAAATTTTGGTGACCGATGGTACGCAGGTTGAGAAGGGTCAACCCCTGATCGTACTTGACCCCACCAGAACCCGATCAAATCTCAACGAGGGACTCACCCGCGGTCTGGTCTTGTACGCGTCAATAGCCCGATTGCGTGCCGAAGCGACAGGTCGACCGCTTGAGTTTCCCAGAAATGTCCTGCAGGACTCCCGCTTGGTGCAACGTGAAACGGACGCATTCAATGCGCGTCGACGAACCCTCGACGAGAGCATTTCGTCGTTGCGCCGAAACCAGCAAATGTTGCAGCTTGAGGTTGATGCTTCTACGCGACTTGCGGAGAAGGGCTTGTACTCAGAGATTGAATTGTCGCGTCTCAAGCGCCAGGCTAATGACGTTGAACAACAGATCGCTGAGCGGCAGAACCGTTTTCGTGCCGAAGCAAATGCTGACTTGCTGAGGATTGAAGGTGAATTGGCCCAGTTACGGGATGGTCTTGAAGCGCGACGGGACACCTATGAACGCACCGTACTGCGAGCATCGGTTTCGGGTGTGGTTAAGAATCTTCGAGCAAATACCGTCGGCAGTGCAGTAACGCCAGGCGCCCCGTTACTGGACTTGGTCCCAGTGGGCGAGCAATTGCTTTTTGAGGCTCGGTTGATTCCTTCAGATATCGCGTATATCCATCCTGGCCAACCCGTGACGATCAAGTTGTCCGCTTTTGATTCACAGGTGTTCGGTGACCTGAAAGGGACTGTTGATCGGATTAGCCCAGATACTTTTCGCGATGACATGAAGGCGACGGGTCTGGCGGCAGAGGGGTTTTATCGCGTCATCGTTCGATCAAAACAAACTGAATTCAAGACGAAGACCCGGACCTGGCCCATCATGCCGGGCATGACGGGCACAGTCGAAATCAGGACGGGCGAAAAAACCGTGTTGGATTACCTGTTAAAGCCAATGCTCAAGGCGCGAGAAGCGTTCAGGGAGCGGTGAACTTTCATGGGAGTGGCAAATCCTTTTAGGTTGCTCGATTCATCTGCAAGGTGTATCAAAGTTGCGATGGCGGTAAACGGGACTGTGGCGGGGCACGGTTCATTCTTGATCAGTACGGCCTTGGTTTTTCTTGGGGCATCCCTGACCCTTGACACTGCGCTTGGTCAAAGTTTGACGCGAGAGCGTTTGCCTCAAGCGCCAAGTGTTCGTATTGCACCGGGTTCGAATCTTGGCCTGATTCAGAGTTTCGCCGATGATGATCTGCCCCGATCGATTGAACCCGCTGTTGGTGCTCAGGCGCTGCCAGCGATCGAACGATTACGCGATGCCGCAAATGCTGCGGTTGCTCGCAGCGCAACTGTTCGCGAGGTCGCAGCTGCCGTGCGGGCCTCGCTGCAGGATGTCAACGAAGCGCAGGCTGCCAGATACCCACAGGTTTCGGTAGAGGTGACTTCACGCTACTCCCAAGCGCCGGCTAATTCTTTTGCCCAGTCATTACGAGGGGCACCCTATTACGTTGCAACCGCCACCTTGCCTGTTTATGACTTCGGGCGAATCTCAGGGCAGGTCGGTAGCAGGGTGGCATCGTCTGACGCTCAGAGCGAGCGTCTCCGTAGCGCCTATGAAACTGTCGCCAGCGAAACGTTGACCGCGTTGATCGAGTTGGCCAGAAGCCGGGCCCTCGTGGCCGCAACGGATCGTTATCTTGCGCGGATGGATCAACTGTCCCGGATGATCTCCGAACTCGTCCGCGAGGATCGAGGTCGGTCAAGTGAACTGACGCAGGTGCAGTCACGGCTCCTGCAGGCTGGCTCAGCGCGTTCAGCGCTCGAGTCGCGCTTGCGCGAGACCGAAATTACGATTGCCAAACTGATCGGAGACAATGCTGAGGCAATGGCGCTGGTTGGTGCGGCAAGTTCTATAGCAATCATCCGGTTGTTTATGGCACCACCCCCGCTGGAGCCCCTACTATTTGGGATTGATCGCCATCCCCTAATCCGCCAACTGATGGCGGAGGCAGAGGCTCAGTCCCAAACGGCCAGTGCCCTTTCGAGTGCCCGCATGCCTCAATTTAATGCAGTGGCCGGCCGAACACCGATCAATCCAGGAGCATCAACACAGTATCTGGATTTTGCGGGCGTCACGATGTCGCTCTCGCTGTACCGAGGTGGGGGGGACGTTGCGGCGGAACGCAGCGCCCGCGAGCGAGAGCTCTCGGTTCGCGAGCGTCGTGATCAGGCTGAACGCGACCTGACGGCTCGGGTCAGGTTGTCGTATCAAAACGCCACCTCTCAGCTCATTCGGGCCGAAGAGTATGTTCAGCTGCTCAAGGTGTCTGACCGAATACGGCGGGATTTTTATGAGCAGTGGGGCCAGTTGGGGCGGCGTTCCTTGTTTGAATTATTGGCGGCGGAGGGAGACCATCATTCGATGCGCCTCGCCTGGATCAATTCCATTCATGATTCGGCCACTGCCCAGATCAGGATGCGCAGCGAAGCAGGGGCCTTGTCTGATTGGCTCGGGTCTTCAGAGTAAAAAGGTATTCGATGGGCGCCCGTAAAGTCACGAAGTCCTCATCTGGCTCCGAGTCGGTGCTCGAAAACCTAACGCCTGCGCCTGAATCATCTGAGTCCATTTTGAGCTCTCTCGATCAGGTGCTTTCAAGCATGGATCTGTCAGCGCTGTTGGTCCAGTGCGAGGTCATGCGGAAGAGCGATCAGGGCTCTGCGATTGCGCCGCTCTATCGGCGCTGGCTTGCCGTCACGCAATCGCCCTCGCGGCATGTCGCATGGTTTAATTTGGGCGTCGAACTGATTAACCGAGGTGACCCCGTAGGGGCCGAGCAAGCTTATCGAGCGGCCCTCGAGCTCGAACCGGAGTTGCTAGAGGCGCAGTTCAACCTCGGGAATAGCCTCGAAGCTCAGGGTCGGCCCGCCGAGACCATCGCACTGTGGCGCAGTACGTTGGAGAAATTGGACGCACGGCCTGTCCCGCAGCTTTCCTTGGCCGTTATGGTGCTCAACGGCTTGGGCCGCTTGCTTGAAGTGCAGAAAGATTACCTCGACGCTGAAAGATTCCTGGCACGTAGTCTTGAAATTAAACCTGGCCAGCCGGACGTCCTTCAGCACTGGATTCATTTAAGACAAAAGCAGTGCAGCTGGCCGGCGGAAGCCGCGTTGCCGCGCGTATCAAGGCATGCCATGAGAATGGCGGTTTCCCCGCTGGCGATGCTTGCAGCCCAAGATGACCCCGCAATGCAGATGCTGGCAGCTCGGAACTTCGTGGCGCGCAAGTTTGGGGCACTTAAAAATGACAATCTGGGTGCCTCCCGGATAAGGCGCAAGGGTGAACGCCTGAGGGTTGCCTATCTTTCGGGTGACTTGTGTACTCATGCTGTCGGTCTGTTGCTGCCAGATTTTCTCGAATCACATAATCGAGCCGAGGTGGAGGTTTTTGGGTATTGTTGGAGCCCGGAAGACGGATCCGGCGTAAGAAAGCGGTTGAAGAACGCCTTCGAGCATTTTGAACGCATCAATGATCTCGACGATCTGAGTGCGGCCAATCGAATAGCGGCTGCAAAAGTCGATATCTTGATTGATCTACATGGTCTGAGTGCTGGGGTCCGACCGGGAATCCTGGCACTCAAACCCGCACCGATCATCGTCACCTGGCTGGGATTCATTGGGCCGACGGCGATGCCATGGATTGACTACGTCATCGGCGACCAGTTTGCCCTGACAGATGAACTGGAACCTTATTTTCATGAGCGAATGATTCGCTTAAATGGTTGTTTTCTGCCGGGTGATCGCAAGCGCCAGATCGGTAAAATGACAACTAGAGCAGAATGCGGATTGCCAGAAAACGCTTTTGTCTATGCCACTTTCAACAACTCCTACAAACTCAACCCGGTGATGTGGGATTGCTGGATGCGAATATTGCGGAAAGTTCCTAACAGTGTGCTTTGGGTAGTGGACGATAACGCCTGGGCGACTGAGCACCTGCGTGCAGCCGCAGTTTCACAAGGAATTAGCCTAGAGCGAATCGTACTTAACCCGCGGGCATCACATGCGGATTTTTTAGGTCGGCTGCCAATCGCAGATCTCTTCCTGGATAATCACCCATACAATGCCGGCAGCACTGCAAACGACGCTCTTTGGATGGGGTTGCCCATTTTGACGCTATCAGGACGTACGTTTGTGAGCCGAATGGGCGGAAGCCTGCTCACAATCGCGGGGGTTCCAGACTTGATCACTTATAGTCTTGCAGAATATGAGAGGAAGGCAATCGCACTAGCCAATGACCCAGCTGAATATGCGTTTTTGCGAGATCGGATCGCGCGCGCGCGACATGGTCAAGCATTTGATATGAACCGTTTGGCACAAGACTTTGAGCAGTCTTTGTTCCAAATCGCCCAGCCAGCGTTGGCCTAACACCTCGAAATCGAAACCAATTTAAATTAATCTGATGTTTAAGTTGTTAGTCCGAGGCTGGCGGAATATCAATCATTCAATTGCATTGGTTAATCAGTACCACCTGTTGGCGTTCGCCCAAAATCCGTACGTACGGCTTTACCATGAGGACATGCCCTTCGCATCCCCAGATTGGAACCCTGTAGCCAATGCTGCTGGGTTTGATGTGGCGCAACAAGCCAAGCTAAGCCAAATTTGCGAGCCCGGCGCGGAGGAAATGGACGCGATCCTGACAATCTCGGTTCCTTTTGTAACGTCTGCTCGCAACTGTGACAAGCAGGCGGCTTTTATCGTTACTGAGTTTGGTTTGCTCGATACTGACTTTGCCTCCGGCAGTGACCCACTGCGCTGGCTAGAGGAGGGGGATCGGATGATCGTTACCCCCTCGAACTGGTGCAAAAAAAAAGCGGAAGAGTTTGGATTTCGATCCAATCGAGTCAAGGTGATTCCTCATGGAGTTGAACAAAGCCTCTTTTTTCCAATCTCCGAAGAAGAACGATTGATGGCGCGGCAGCGTCTCGGTTTTCAGGAAGACGATTTCGTGTTCCTGAACCTCGGCGGGATGATGGCCAACAAGGGGGTTGATCTGGTCCTGTCCGCCTTTGCCGTTGTTCTAAAGAAATATCCGAATGCGAAACTGTTACTCAAGGATATGCGGCAACTCTACCGGTATTCGACCGACCATTTGTTTGCACTGGTCAACCGGAAACACCCTGGCCTGCTCAATGAAGAGGTGAAATCTGCAATCCGCGTAGTCAGCGTGAATCTGCCGCTAAACATGATGCGAGCGGTCTACGGTGCAGCTGATGTTTATGTCTCACCCTATCGAGCTGAGGGCTTTAATCTGCCTGTATTAGAGGCTACCGCTTGTGGTTTGCCAACCATTGTGACCCAGGGGGGGGCAACAGACGATTTTTGCCAGGAGTCAAGCAGTCGGTTTGTTGAAAGCCGCCTAACACGAGAACCCATTGATGGGCAGGATGCTCCGGGTGAGTATTTGGAACCTTCGCTTGATTCGCTGATTGCCTCAATGGAGGCGGAAATATTACGCGGCGTGCAGCCTTACCAACAGCGTCGTAAGATTGCAGACTCTGTCTCACCGGAAAACCATTGGGCACAGGTCGCGAATAATTATCTGGGCGTTTTGGTGGATAAGAGCAGAGAGGTTGGGCGTGAAGTACAAACCGAGTTGCAATCTAGGTCGAAGTTACTAGTGGGTGGGAGAGAACTTTATAAATCTAAAAATGACTTGATCATTCTCATACCGGTGTACCAAGATGAGTTGAGTGACATGGAGTCTTTTTCAATCCGGCACACATGTTCAAAACTTAAACCGGGTCGCATCGTCAGATTTATTGCCCCGTCAAATATAAATACTGCATATTATGAGGCCAATTTCAAGGGAATTGGTTTTGACTATTTCCCTGGCGAATTTTTTGATTCAATTGAGGGTTATAATCACCTACTCCTGAGCAAAGACTTTTATAAGAACTACTCAAAATTCGAGTTTATTCTAATTCATCAAACTGACGCGATTTTATTGGTTGATGATTTGGATAAGTGGTGTTCATGTCCTTATGATTATATCGGTGCCCCATGGCAGCATGGATTGAAACTCAATTTCAATCGGGGAGGTT
>Ga0114972_10001903_pt1 | contig 15578 bp, 11 predicted proteins | sample M_140807_EF_Meta_FD_87354 | JGI IMG/M metagenome (GOLD analysis project Ga0114972, IMG submission 87354) | Freshwater microbial communities from Lake Montjoie, Canada to study carbon cycling - M_140807_EF_MetaG | ecosystem: Environmental > Aquatic > Freshwater > Lake | place: Lake Montjoie... | reverse complement strand
GTGAAGGGCATTATATACAACCAACATTCATTACCGACTATCCGGTGGAAATGAGTCCACTTACAAAAAAGCACAGAAGCAAACCGGGATTGGTAGAGCGTTTTGAGTTAATGGATAACGGAAAAGAAATTGCAAACGCCTATAGCGAGTTAAACGACCCTATCGAACAACGTGAGCGTTTTGAAGAACAAGTAAAATTAATGGAGCGTGGCGACGACGAAGCGATGTTTATCGATCACGATTTTTTAAGGGCTTTAGAATACGGTATGCCACCAACAAGCGGAATTGGTTTTGGTATAGATAGAATCTGTATGTTGTTGACCAATCAGCATAGCATTCAAGATGTGTTGTTCTTCCCAATGATGAGACCTGAGAATAATGGGTAAAACGAGGTTTATGAGGTTTGAGAGGTTTATGAGGTTGTGCGTATTTTCAATTTAGAGGCATTCTCATTTTTTGTTTGGTGTTTGGCGTTTGGTGTTGGAAGTGTTCTTTACTTAGCAACCATAGAAATATATTGGATGCAGGCTAACATTTAGATTAAATTTAGTTTTTTGGAAATAATAAATAAGAAAGTAGATTTTCTACCACATTTTACACCTTCAATTTTTACGACATTTTTGATAGCCCACAGTTTTAACCGTAGGTGGATGTGACTACGCAAATTGTCGATTAACCTTAAACCATTAAACTAGCGAAGCGGTTTAAACTTTCTGATCGGCATACGAAATCCCCCAGCCTTTTGAACTCATTGAACTTCATTGAACCTTTTGAACTTCAAAAACTTCAAAAACCTCTCAAACCTCTTACCCCTTATTAAACATCTCCTCCACCACCTTAAATCGATGATCGAAAATACCTTTCAATTGATTTTTTACAAATAAGGAATGAGCGATGTCTCCCAAAAATCCAAGTGGTAATTTATAATGTACAATATCTGTCATTTCAATACCTTCGGGTACTTGCTTAAAATGATGTTGGTGATGCCACATGGTATAAGGTCCAAAACGTTGTTCATCTACAAAATATTTTTTGTCCTCAACATGCGATATTTCTGTCATCCAATATAATGGAATGCCTAAAACCGGTTTTACGATATATTCTATAATTTGACCCGGATACATTTTTTCGCCATGGTGCTTGGATACAATTTTAAATCCCAAAGCAGCAGGCGTAATTTTTTGAAGATTTTTAGGACTACTAAAAAATTCCCAAGTTGTTTCTATATCTGACTTAATGATTTGTACGGTTTTAATGGAATATACTTTACTCATGCAGAGATAACAAATTTGGTAAGGATTTGTTTTGAAATGGATTGAATAAAACTTGAATGCGACGATGAGTTAATATAAATGCAAAATGTCTATCAACCTTAAACCCTTAACCCATTAAACCAGCTAAGCGATTTAAATCATTTAATTGAAAATCTTTGACACAAAAAAAGCGACCATTTTCAGATCGCTTTTTTTATTTTATTAGTGATTTTTTTACACAACCCCGTGCATCATTTTTTTGAGCTTTGGTACCAATGCCAGCAATAACGCTGATGCTACGCCGCAAAGCACCACAAACACCATAAAAAATTCAAACAAATTGTGAATGGTAAATCCTGCAAATTTTGGATAAACTGCTTTTACAATTTGTTCTTTTTTTATCGTTGAAAACTGCGCTTCTGTTAATACCACGCTGCTATCTTTAAATGATTTTTTAATTTCTATCCCGAATTTCTTTTCCAAGCCTTCATCTAAACTAGCCGCTTTTATTTTTGCCAATGTGTACAAATCTTTCCCAGTTGGATCTACATTTCCATCAAGAATTCCTTTCAAGTCAATCTTCTCTTTTTCTGCAGCGATATATTGCTCACTTGTTGGAGGTAAAATTGAACCTAATGTTCCTGCTAATGCATAACCAGAAGCACTCGACATGAAGAACACACCAAACAATAAAGAAGCAAATCTTTTTGGTGCTAATTTTCCTACCAATGAAAGTCCAATTGGAGATAAACATAACTCAGCCCAAGTTTGAATTAAATATAGCAAAATCAACCATTGTACGCCAAGCAAACCCGAATTACCTAGATCTTTTACATTATAAGCGATGATAAAATAACTTACTGCAATTAACGCTAAACCAACCGCTTGTTTTGCTGGAGAAATAGGCTCTTTACCTTTTGCACGCATTTTATCCCAAAGCAAACTAAATGGAACAGCAAAAATTACAACGAAAATGCCATTGAATATTTGAACCATTGATGGTGGCATATCCCATCCAAAAATTCTTCTGTCTGTTTGATAATCTGCAATAAAAGTTAATGATGAACCCGCTTGCTCGAAGGCCGCCCAGAAAAAGATGATAAAAAACGAAACAATATAAATTACAAGGATTCTATCTCTTTCTATTTTTGTTAAACTCTTATCCGATAAAATCAACCCAGCTAATGTAATACCTGAAGAATAGATAGTTGCGTATATCCAATTTTGTCCAAGGAAATTATGAAATACAAAAATCAAACCTGCCAAAACAGCACCAGCAATCATAATCGATACGTTTGAAAACTGCGCTTTTTGAGATTCGCCCTCTTCATAATCATCCGTATTATTTCCTGAAGGTAATCCACCAATTGCTTTACCATCGGGCGTTACAACGTATTTATTTTTTAAAAAGAAAAACGTTAAAGTACCTAGTATCATAGCTATTGATGCAGATAAGAATCCCCATTTAAATGCTGTAACCTGACGAACGCCATCAACCACAACATCACCTATCAAAGGACAAATCAATTGACCAAGAAATGCACCGATATTGATACCCATATAAAAAATGGTAAATGCAGTATCCAATTTATTTTTTTCTGCTTTTGGATACAAACTTCCCACCATACTTGAAATGTTTGGTTTGAAAAATCCGTTACCAAATACAATCACACCTAAAGCGATATATAAAATCGTTTTGGCCAATTCAAGGTTGGTTTCAAAAATTGATGCACTAAAAAACAACAACATTTGTCCAATTGCCATTAATATCCCGCCCAACATAATACAATTTCTATTTCCCAAAAAACGATCGGAAATGAAACCACCCAACATGGGTGTCAAATAACATAAGCCAAGAAATCCACCATAAATAATGGAAGAATCTTCTTTGCTAATCATCAGCGCATTTACAATAAATAAAGTAAGTAAGGCGCGCATTCCATAGAAGTTAAAGCGTTCCCACATTTCTGTTCCAAATAATACCCACAAACCTTTTGGGTGACTTTTTTTCTCGTTAATTGTTTCTGACATTTTTATTTTTTTTTGATATTGAATAAAATTTACCTCCCAAAATACAGAAATTATTATTACATCAACGTTTTTAGTTTTTTTTCTTGCTAATTTTTAAAATGAAAGAAAAGAATAAGTTCTGATGGAATAACCTAAAAAAGAAATTAGTTCTATAATTTCGCACTTCATACAATCATAAAAAAATGAACATTTTAATTCTTGGATCTGGTGGTAGAGAACATGCTTTCGCATGGAAAATTAAACAAAGTACGCTTTGCAATCAATTGTTTATAGCGCCGGGAAATGCAGGCACGATGGAATGCGGCACCAATTTAAATATTTCCGTAACCGATTTTGACGCCATAAAAAATGCAGTGATTGAAAATAATATTTCCATGGTTTTGGTAGGTCCCGAAGATCCTTTGGTAAAAGGGATTTATGATTTTTTCGCTGCTGATGATACATTAAAACATGTTCAAGTAATTGGTCCTAGCAAAAAATCAGCACAGTTAGAAGGCAGTAAGGCTTTTGCAAAAACATTCATGCAAAAAAACAATATACCAACTGCAGCTTACCAAGAATTTAACAAAAATAATTATGCGGATGGAATAGAATATATCAAACAACATAGCTTACCTATTGTATTGAAAGCCGATGGATTAGCAGCCGGAAAAGGGGTATTAATTTGTCAAAATCATGAAGATGCTTTAGCAGAATTTGAGCTGATGATTCAACAATCTAAATTTGGTGCAGCCAGCGAAAAAGTAGTAATTGAAACTTATTTGAATGGTATTGAAATTAGCGTTTTTGTGCTAACTGATGGCAAAGATTATTTGATTTTACCAGAAGCAAAAGATTACAAAAGAATTGGCGAAGGCGACACAGGATTAAACACTGGTGGCATGGGCGCGGTTAGTCCAATCCCATTTTTTGATGCAGCATTGAAAGAAAAAATTACAACACAAATCATCGAACCCACCATCAAGGGATTTAATGATGATGAAATGATTTATCATGGGTTTATTTTTTTAGGATTGATGATAGATAACGGTAACCCATACATGATAGAATACAATTGTAGAATGGGCGATCCCGAAACTGAAGTGGTTATACCAAGAATTAAATCTGATTTTGTTGCCATTCTAAAAGCAGTTGGAGATGGTACACTTGGAAAAATATCATTAGAAATTGAAGAAAGAGCAGCAGCTACTACAATAATGGTGAGTGGCGGATATCCGGGCAATTATGAAACTGGAAAACAAATAAGCGGTTTACAACAAAATAACAACGAGGATGCCATAATCTTTCATTCGGGTACCAAAATGAACCAAGAAGAAATCGTTACAAACGGTGGAAGGGTCCTCGCCATTACGGCTTATGGAAATAACATTCAAAATGCAACCAAAAACGCGCTTAATCAATTAAACAAAATTACATTTGAAGGGGTGTATTTTAGAAAAGATATTGGTTATGAATTTGAATAAAAAACTAATAATTTTAGCAAAGCAAAATCAATGTAAATAAATCATTGAAAATACTTTGAAAATAAATTGTTTGTCGTTGATTATTCCAATAAATTACATCAACTTTGTTTGAATACGAATTTATAAGTTGTATTAATTTAAAATATGGGCATTTTCAATTTTTTTACGCAGGAAATTGCGATTGATTTAGGAACCGCAAACACATTAATTATCCATAATGATGAAGTCGTTGTAAACGAGCCTTCCATTGTAGCTTTAGACAGAAACAATCCAAAATTATTATTGGCTGTGGGCAAAAAAGCCCTGATGATGCATGAAAAAACGCATGAAAGTATCCGTACGGTTCGTCCGTTACGTGATGGTGTAATTGCTGATTTCAACGCCGCCGAATTGATGATTCGTGAATTGATTAAATTGGTTTATCCTAAAAAGCCATGGTTTGCCCCTAGTTGGAGAATGATGATTTGCATTCCAAGTAGCATCACCGAGGTTGAAAAAAGAGCCGTTAGAGATAGTGCCGAGCAAGCGGGTGCAAAAGAAGTATATTTAATTCACGAGCCTATGGCTGCTGCTTTAGGTATTGGTATAGACGTAGAAGAGCCAGTTGGAAACATGATTATTGATATTGGTGGTGGTACTACCGGTATCACAGTTATTGCACTTGCAGGTATCGTTTGCGACCAAAGTATTCGTATTGCCGGAGATGAATTTACTGCTGATATCATGGAGGCATTGCGTAGATATCATAGTTTACTGATTGGCGAACGTACCGCAGAACAAATTAAAATTCAAGTGGGTTCGGCAATGAAAGAATTAGAAAACCCTCCAGATGATATCCCTGTAAACGGAAGAGATTTGGTTACCGGTATTCCAAAACAAGTAATGGTGAGTTATCAGGAAGTAGCTGAAGCTTTAGATAAAAGCATCTTCAAAATTGAAGAAGCGATCTTAAAAGCTTTAGAAACAACACCTCCCGAATTAGCAGCCGATATTTATAGAAGAGGTTTATATATTACAGGCGGTGGTTCTTTACTTCGTGGTTTAGATAAACGCTTGCAAAACAAAATAAAACTTCCCGTTCATATCGCCGATGACCCATTGAAAAGTGTGGTAAGAGGCACAGGCATTGCTTTGAAAAATTATGATCGTTTCCCTTTTGTAATGAGATAACGCAACATACTTTTAAGTTTGCTGCAAAAAAAATGATTGCAATTTTCTAAAACAGACGTAGCAGTTGAGAAATATATTTCTTTTCATACGAACACATTTTAATTTATTATTTTTCCTGTTTCTGCAGGTAATATCAATATATTTTATTGTTAATTATAGTAAATATCACCAAGCTGCTTTTGGAAGTACTACCAATAACTTCACCGGAAAAATAAATACCAAATACAATAGCGTACAACAGTACTTTCACCTCAAACAAACCAATGACTCGTTAATAAAAGCCAATGAGTTGCTGTATAATAAACTTTCTTCAAATTTTGAACTCACCGACACTGGGAAAAAATCTGTAACCGATACGATAATGGTGGATTCTATTAAACAGTATAGAAAAATCAGGTACATTTCTGCCAAAGTAATTTCGAATTCTATTACACTGCAAAGCAATTATTTAGTACTCAATAAAGGGTTGAATGATGGCTTAAAAATAGGTATGGGCGTAGTTGACCCCAACAATGCCGTAGTAGGTATTATCACTGAAGTAAATGAAAAATATGCAGTAGTAATGAGTTTATTACACAAAGACAGCCATATTAGTGGAAAATTGGCAAAGGGTGAAGAAACAGGAACGCTAAATTGGGATGGCTCAATGGTTAATTATATTACGCTAAATGGCATTCCTAAAAGTGCTAAAATAGCAAAAGGCGATTTCATCATCAGTAGCGGATTTAGTACGGCTTTGCCAAAAGGATTGAAAGTAGGTTATGTTGATGCCATATTTAAAGAAACCAGTACCAATCTTTTTAGAATAAAATTTAGAACAGCTGCTAATTTTTATAATATCCAATATGTTTATGTTATTGAAAATGTGGATCAGGAAGGGGTTAAACAAATTATGTCTAAAATAAAAACACAGCCTTAATAAAATGATATGAGTGTACTTGTAAAAAATATTTTTCGGTTTGTTTTTTTGATGCTTATTCAAGTTTTTGTTTTGGATAAAATTCGTTTGCATCAGATGATTACGCCATATATCTACATCATTTTTATGCTTTGGCTTCCATTTAAAACAAACAGAACTGTTCTTTTAATACTTGGTTTTATTTTAGGTTTTACATTAGATAGCTTTAGGCATCATCCGGGATTTCATACAGCAGCATGTGTGCTCATGGCATATTGCAGGCCTTTTCTAATCAATTTATTAATTCCTCAGGAAGGGGCTGAAACCAACTATGAAGAACCTTCTTTCAAAAGTATGGGTGGTATACTCCCTTATTTGATTTATGCTGGCACATTAATTTTTTTACATAATTTTTGGTTGTTTTTACTTGAAGCATGGCAATTTGCAGATGGGTTATATTTTTTACTGAAAACGTTGGCATCTACTTCCATTTGCATTCTGATGGTGTTAATTACTGAAATGCTTTTTTCAAGAAATCAAAAATTTAAAACAAATACGATTTAAAATCTGTTTTTAATACGTCAACAAACGTATTTTTGTACAATCAGCATAGCAAATAAATAAAACAATTTTAAAAGTGCCTGTTTACAACGATTCCAGAAAATATAATATCAGGCTGATTTTTATTTCTCTAATTGTAATTATTATTTTACGATTATTTACCCTTCAAATTTTATCTTCTAAGTATAAAGATTTGGCAGAGGACCAGGGTATGTTTAGAAAAGTAGTGTACCCAGATCGTGGAATTGTTTTCGATCGTAAGAAAAATGCCATTTTACAAAATACCAATATTTCAGATTTAATGGTTACCCCCAATAAATTAAAAGGGATTGACACCATGTCGCTTTGTAATATTTTAGACATTGATACGGCACAATTCAAAAAAAGAATCATAGAATTAATTATAAAAAACGGGAGGTCGAGACCATCTATTTTTGAGCCTTTATTGAGCGAAGAAAAAATGGCTAAACTCAACGAATCCATGTTTAAATTTACACCCGCATTTTATTTACAAGATCGTTCGGTGCGTACTTTTCCATACAATGCAGCAGCTAACGTGTTAGGATACACGGCAGAAGTAGATACTAATTTTTTAAAAAAACATCCCGACGAAGGGTATGTTGCTGGAGATTATGCAGGCATGACAGGTATTGAACGCAGTTATGAAAAAGTGTTGATGGGTCAACGGGGTATTGAATATTGGAAACGTGACAATAAAAACAGATTAACCGAAAGACTTGAAAAGGGAATTTATGATACCCTTTCCATTGCCGGTCAAAATTTATATACATCCTTAGATATTGAGCTACAAGAATTGGGCGAAAAATTAATGCTAAATAAACTAGGTGCAATTGTAGCCATCGATCCAAAAACGGGCGGCATACTTGCCATGGTAAGTGCGCCAACCTACAACCCCAATTATCTTACTGGTAGCGAACGTAGAAAAAGATTTTCCGAACTTTTTTTAAACCCAGCTTTACCGCTACTAAACAGAACCGTTAGTGCTTCTTATTCGCCAGGGTCTACGTTTAAAACACTTCAAGCTTTAATTGGTTTACATGAAGGTATTATCGAAACCGATACACGTTTTTCATGCTCGGGCGCTTTTTATGGCTGCGGCGGTGCAAAACCAATGCGCTGTTTGGATGTTGGTACATTCGACCTAAGAAATGCGATAACCATTTCCGACAACACCTACTTTGCGAATGTGATGCAACGTGTAATTAATAATCCCAAATACCCTAGCCTTGATAGCGCATTAAGCAAATGGAATAATTATATGTATGGATTTGGTTTGGGAAGAAAATTAGGGGTAGACGTACCATCAGAAAAAACTGGAAACATTCCCACACCAGCTTACTATGATAAAGTTTATGGAAAAGGCAAATGGAATTTCTGCACTTTCCGCTCCATCAGTATCGGACAAGGTGAAGTTGATGTTACGCCACTGCAGGTTGCCAATGAGATGGCTTATATTGCCAATAAAGGCTGGTATTATACCCCGCATGTGGTGGATTCCATGGATGGTGGAGATAAATACAATTTACTAGGCAGATTTAAAAATAAAAATGTTCCAACTTATATACCAGATAGTATTTTTGAAGCCGTACACGATGGCATGCAAGGTGTAGTTGACCGCGGAACTGGAGCAGGTGCTAAAGTGAAAGACATTGCAATATGTGGGAAAACAGGAACAGTTGAAAATTATTTCAGGGGAGTGAAACAACAAAACCACTCATTCTTTTGCGGATTTGCGCCAAGAGATAATCCTAAAATTGCCATCATGTGCGTAGTGGAAAATAGCGGAAGATTTGGCGGAACGTATGCCGCTCCTATCGTTGGTTTGATGATAGAAAAATATCTAAAAGATTCTATTACCGAAAAACCCCGCTTGGATAGAATAGAGCAACTAAGCAAACTAAATCTAATGCCACCAAGAATTGCCATCGAATTGCGCAAACAAGATTCAATGCGTCATTCTAAAGACTCAGCTTATTTACTTGCAAAAGGGTTCTTAAAAATAATAAGAGATACCATAGGAATTGATGAAGACCAAATAGATAAAGATGAACTTGAAAAAGCAAAAAAAGACAAACCTGTAAAAAAAGAGCCATTTACAGATTCTGCTTCATCAAAGCCATCAGCGGTGTTGCCAAAAGAGAAATCAAAACCTGACACAAAAAAAAATAAAGACAAATCAAAACCTGTTACAAAAAAAGATAAACACAAATCAAAATCTGACAAGAAAAAAAATCAAAAAAAGTCAAAACCTGATACGAAAAAAAATAAACACAATTAAAAAATGTATCAAAAAAAACAAATCATAGCTACCGATAAAGATTGGATAACGATTTGGTTATTTACCATTATCGCGTTGATTGGTTTGGTTTGTATTTTTTCAGTTGAATTTAGGAGCAACGACGACTTCATTAAGAGTCTATTCGCTTTTAATAAAAATTACAGCAAACAGTTTTTTTACCTAATCCTTTGTTTTATCATCGCCACTTTTATTTTACTCATGGATAGTAAAATATTTACAGCAACGCCAAATATATTATACGTCGTTGGCGTACTATTAATGATTTCAACTTTTATATTTGGTAAAACAGTAAATGGCTCAAGAAGTTGGATTCCATTGGGTTTCATGAATCTTCAGCCAGTAGAAACTTGTAAAATATTTGTGTCATTGGCTTTAGCTAAATATTTATCACGTCCAGAAACAGATTTCGCCAAAACCAAATCTCAGCTCATCGCTTCTGGCATTTGTTTTCTGCCCATAATCTTTTCACTGCTTCAAAATGAAACAGGTTTAGCCTTAGTTTATTTCACTTTTTTATTACCCATGTATCGTGAAGGATTTCCGCCAATTTATTTGATTTTAGGTGTTTCTCTTGGTGTACTTTTAATTCTTACACTTCTATTACCTACTTTTCATTTATTAATTGGATTAACAGTTTTAGCATTTTTATCTTTCTATTTTTTACGATTAAAAATAAAAAGAAACCGATCTATTATAATGATCATTTTTATAGCATGGGGAGTAAGTGCTGCGTTTGTAGGATTGGCAGTGCCATTTATATTTAAAAATGTATTTCAAAAATATCAGGCAGATCGTATTTTTAGTATGGTTGGAAGAGATAATCCATATGTAACAGCAGACACCGCGAATTTATTATCTCCCGAAATTCAATCTGCAAATAAAAAAATCAAAAAAGATACCGAGAACTACAATGTAAAACAATCTAAAATTGCTATCGGATCTGGTGGGTTATTTGGAAAAGGGTTTTTAAAAGGTACGCAAACACAAGGAGATTTTGTACCAGAACAACATACCGATTTTATTTTTACATCTCTTGGAGAAAATTTTGGATTTGTAGGTTGTACAATTCTTATGTTGCTTTATCTAGCCTTGCTGCTTCGTATCATATTAATTGCCGAACGACAACGAAGTACGTTTAGTAGGGTTTACGCTTACTCTGTTGCCGCAATCATTTTCTTTCACGTGGCCATAAATATTTGTATGACCATCGGATTAGCACCAGTGATTGGTATCACCCTACCCATGATGAGTTATGGTGGCTCTTCTTTAATTACTTTTACAGTGCTAATATTTATTTTAGTGAAACTTGATTCCGATAGGCAGATGGTACTTCGTTAATTTTTGAAAAAATTACTTTCACATTTATGCATAATTGATTTTGAATGCATCAGTGGGGAAATCAAAATTTATTTTTATGAAAAAAATACAGCTCGTTATTGCGATTTTTTTGGCCACATCTTCTTTTGCACAAAAAAAAGACACCATTTATGCAAATGCCAATTTGGTTAAAGCCACTGTTTACTATGGTTATGGTGCTGATTTAAACCACAACACAAAACCCAATTTAATCAAGGGATTGCAAGAAGTTATCATCAATAATGTAGCACTTGTACCAGATATCAATACCCTTCAAATATCCTGCCCCGAAAACATAACCATACTATCATACAAACACCGCATATACCAAAAGCCACCCGTTATCAAACCCAATCCAAATGAAGTAAAAGCTTTAGACTCTATTAAAAATTTGGAGAAATCAGTCGTAGTTTTCAACAACGATATCTCTATTAGTGAAGATGCCATTAAAAGATTAACCAACCTTGTAGAAATTAATTTCATTGCCAAAGAAAAGAACAATATTCAAAGTGATGATTTAATTAAACTCGCCAATTTTTATACAGATAAAATTAGTGTAAACAAACAACGGGTTTTTTCTTTAACCTTAAAAAGAGATTCTTGCAATCAAAAAATTGATGAAATCAGAAATCGTTTAAATGAATTCTACACACAAATAGATGTACTAGATCCACCGAAACAAGTTGGTCAAATCATTTTACAAGTCATGTCTGATCAAGCTGCACCAGCCAATATTGATTTTAATTATTTTACAGCAAGTGCGGGATGGACACCTTCTTATGACCTTAGAATAAAATCAATAGACAATGCTTTTAAAATTGTGTACAAAGGAATGGTTTTTCAAACAACAGGTTTAAATTGGAACGGTGTTAAATTAAATCTTAGTACCAACAATCCAAATCAAGGAAATAATATTCCAGCATTAACGCCAACTTTTCTTCAAATATTTAGCCCAATTGTTGCTTATGACAATATACAAATGAAATCAGTTACTGCTATGGCAGCTCCAGTTATGGATCAAGAAGATGTAATGGTGAGTGGAAACGCTTCAAAAAAAATGGTTAAAGATGTGAAAAAAGAAACTGTTGCGGATTATGTTACCCTCAAAGAAAGTCAGTTGAATACTAATTTCGAAATCAATTTACCTTATGATATTCCTTGCGATGGCGTTGGATATAGTGTAAACATCAAAGAAGAAAACATCAATGTAACTTATCAACACACTGCCGTTCCTAAATTAGATAATGATGCATTTTTGATGGCTAGATTGAACAGCTGGGATAGTTTGAATTTAATGCCGGGAAGTGCGAATGTAATTATGGATAATGTTTTTCTAGGAAAATCTTATATCGATCCAAATACTACTTTAGATACATTGAATTTTTCTTTGGGAAGAGATAAACGTATTTCGATAGATCGTAAGCAGATAAAGGATTATAAAGCACCAAAAAGAAATGACTTTAAAACAGAAGCTTTTACTTATGAGATAACCATAAAAAACAACAAGAAACAATCTGTAGAAATGATGGTTAAGGATCAATATCCAATCAGTCAGGTAAAAGAAATAGAAGTGAGTTTAACCGATGGTGGCGACGCAGATGTAAATACAGAAACGGGCATTATGAGTTGGATGGTGAAATTAAAACCAGGAGAAAGTAAAAAATTAAGATTCAGTTATCAATTGAAATATCCAAAAGATAAAATCATACAGGAGTACAAATAGGCATCAATCAAATAAACACAACTGTTTGATGTTAGTTTTGATTTTGGTCTTTTTAATTGAAGGATGAATCACTTTATATATTAATGATGGCGCATATCTAGAGGCAATAATGATTTCTGTATTTGTTGTATTTAATTCGAATAATTTTTTCACCAAATCGGGATCATTATTTTCTTTAGATAAATGCGAAAGCAATAGGTATTTTAGTTTAGGGGTTCTATGATTTACAAATAAATCAAGTGCTTCATCATTTGATAAATGCCCGTCTCCTCCACTAATGCGCGTTTTTAATGTATACGGATAATGACCATTCATCAACATTTCCCGATCATAATTGGCTTCCAAAAAAACAGCATCACACTGTTTAAAATGAACTATTACATTTTTACAAACTTGACCTATATCTGTAAAAACACCTACTTTAATATCATTGCATTCAACAACAAAACTAGTAGGATCCGCAGCATCATGATATTTTGAAAACGTTTTTATTTTGATGTTTCCAATATCTATTGTTTGATCATTATTCATCCAAATCAGCTGTTCTTTTGGAATGGGGCATCTGCTATTTTCGAAAGTATCAGGCGTAATGTAAACAGGAATGGTATATTTTTTGGCAAGTACTTCAACACCTTTGATATGATCGATGTGTTCATGCGAAATAAAAATCGCTTTTATACGATGTAATGAAAGCCGGAGTTCCTTCATTCTTTTTTCTGTTTCTTTACAAGATAAACCGGCATCAATTAAAATGGCATCTTGCTCATTTCCCAAGTAATAACAATTGCCGTTGCTGCCAGAATTTAAAGATGCAAATGATAAAGACATGTTGCAAAGAAAAACTATTTTTATTAGTAATTGAATTTGTTTCTCACTTCCATCAAACTTGAATTATTTTTGGGCCAAAATATGCCGTTATGAAAATTATTCCATTAAGTGAGGGAAGTTTCACCATAGACCAAACCAAAGAATTCATTCCATTCAATTTGGAAATGGATGATTTACAAAAAAGAACAAGGGGGAGCTTACTAGTAGAAATTCAGCCGTTCGTAATCATTACAAAAAACGATGTGATTTTATTAGATACAGGTTTGGGATTTACCAACGAAAATGATGTGCTGCAATTGCATCAGAACTTAATGGATAACGATATCGACCCAATGAGTGTAACTAAAGTGTTAATGAGTCATTTGCACAAAGATCATGCAGGAGGAATAAGTAAACATGATAAACAACTCAACAAATCATTTTTAAGTTTTCCTAATGCTACCTATTATGTAAATAAGCAAGAACTTGAGTTTTCCATGGAGCCTGGAAATGCTTCATATAAAAAAGAAAAATTAGAAGTTTTATATCATTCGGATAATGTACATTTTATAGAAGGCAATGGAACTATAGATGGATATATACACTATGAATTAACAAGTGCGCATTCACCTTTTCATCAGGTATTTTGGATAGAAGAAGAAGGAGAAATTGCATTTTTTGGGGCGGATGATGCCCCTCAATTGCAACAAATGAAAAGTAAGTTTGTTGCCAAATATGACTTCGATGGTAAAAAATGTATGGAATTACGTTTAAAATGGTGGGAAACAGGCAAAGAATTGGGTTGGAATTTTCTATTTTACCACGATATCAAAACGCCTCAATTTCAATTTTAAAAAGAGAGGCCTGCCCTAGACAGGGCTGGCCGTTGCTAACCTATGAAAAACACCTAGTTTCAAAAATAAACAATTTTGTAACATGGTGGTATATTAATTTAGAATGGATATTTAAAACTGGATGCGGAATTCTTGATTCTAGATAGATGAACATTCCAGCTCCAAACACCAAACGCCAAACACCAAACAATAAACAACAAACAATAAACCATAAACCATAAACAAAAATATTTTCCTAAAAATTAACCGAACCACCTATACCTTTGAAGCAAAATAAAAACATGGAAAAACTTGGAAATTTCGTACTTGGGAAATGGATTGATGGTGATGGTGACGGACAAATTTTATATAACGCAATTAATGGAAATCCCATTGCAACAGCTACTACTCAAGGATTAGATTTTGAATCCATTTTAAATTATGCCAGATCAAAAGGTAATCCTGCGCTTAGAAAAATGACTTTTCAAGAAAGGGGCAGAATGCTTAGAGCTTTGGCATTGCATTTAATGGAAAAAAAAGAAAAGTTTTATGCATTAAGTTATCAATCTGGCGCAACAAGAATCGACAGTTGGATTGATATTGAAGGTGGAATAGGTAACCTTTTTTCTAATGCTTCATTGCGTAGAAAATTACCAGATGAAACATTTGCCATGGATGGAGATGCCATTTCGCTTAGTAAACAAAACACATTCATCGGTCATCATATTCTTGTTCCAAAAGAAGGTGCAGCTATTCATATCAATGCTTATAATTTTCCAATTTGGGGTATGCTCGAAAAAATTGCCGTTAACTTACTGGCAGGCGTACCCGCAATTGTGAAACCAGCAACCGTTACTTCTTACCTAACGGAAGCGGTTGTACGCGAAATCGTTGCTTCTAATATTTTACCCGATGGCGCATTACAATTGTTATGTGGTAGTGCAGGTAATTTACTTAACTATGTAAATTCTCAAGACGTAGTTACTTTCACCGGTTCTGCGTATACCGGATTAATGCTAAAATCTCATCCAAACATTTTAGCTGAATCTGTACCTTTTAATATGGAAGCCGATTCTTTAAACTGTATTGTATTAGGCGAAGACGTTCAGCCAGGCATGGAAGAATGGGGTCTTTTTATCAAAGAAGTTAAAAAAGAAATGACG
>Ga0114972_10001900_pt1 | contig 15586 bp, 16 predicted proteins | sample M_140807_EF_Meta_FD_87354 | JGI IMG/M metagenome (GOLD analysis project Ga0114972, IMG submission 87354) | Freshwater microbial communities from Lake Montjoie, Canada to study carbon cycling - M_140807_EF_MetaG | ecosystem: Environmental > Aquatic > Freshwater > Lake | place: Lake Montjoie... | reverse complement strand
TCAGAAGCGGTAGTCCGAGCCGGACCCATCGCATCACCTTGCAGGCTCCGCAATAACTGGCCGGGCGCGCAGGCGCTGATAACGCTTATCGAAAAGCGTACAAATTCCGCCAAGTGCCATGAGGGCGCACCCCCACCAGATCCAGTTGATAAAGGGCTTGAGGTACATGCGGACCGACCAGGCTTGGTCGGCTGGTCGAACAGGTGCACGTTCAGAAGCGACGGGCTCACCAAGTGAAACATAAACATCGCCAAAGAATCCAGCTTCAATGGCCGCTTGAGTAATGACTTGTCCGCCGGCGGTGAACTGACGCTTTTCAGGTTCGATCAATGTGATCTCCCGACCGCTCCCCCGCGTCAGCTCAAATACGCCATGCCCCGCCTGATAATTAGGACCCGGTACAGAGTCCACGCCGATAAAAGTCAGGCGCCATTCACCGAGACTTTCGGTCTGACCGGGGGCCATGACGAGGTCGCGCTCGACTTCATAAGTCTTGACCAGCGTCACCCCGGCCACGAAGACGGCAATACCAAAATGGGCAATGATCATTCCCCAGTAGGACATTCCGAGTTGGCGCGCCCGGTCGATGACGAACGGCGATCCACCGTTGCGCCGCAGTTTGGCGAGTTGCTCACGCGCCTGCGCCACCGTCGCATAAGCAAGAGTCACGGCGGCCGCTAGACCCAACACCAGTAACAGACTGGGTTTGCCCCAGCGCCAGATCGTGAATCCGGTCACCGCCATCGCCCCGAACAGAGGCCAAAGCATGGAGCGCATCGCCTGGGCTAGCGGCATCGATTTCCATTGGCTGTAAGGGGCGATCGCCATCAGCCAGACCGCTGGCAGTAACAACGGGGCAAACACCGCGTTGAAATATGGGGGACCGACCGACATTTTGTTGCCCGTCAACACTTCGACCACGAGCGGGTAGAGGGTCCCCAGCATGACGGCGGCCAAGGCTGACACCATCAGCACGTTGTTGATGAGCAGGAGAGACTCGCGGGACCGCCAGCTGAACTGACCGCCGAGACCGACTTTGCCGGTCCGGGCTGCGTAGAGGATGAACGAGAAGCCGATCACGAGGACCAGGAGCCCGAGAATCAAAATGCCTCGCTTGGGGTCAGCGGCAAATGCGTGTACCGAAGTCAACACGCCGGATCGAACCAGAAAAGTTCCCAGAAGCGATAAGGCAAAAGTCACCATCGCGAGGAGCACGGTCCAGCTCTTGAGTGCATTGCGTTTGTCGGTGACCGCAAGCGAATGAATCAGCGCAGTCCCCGCGAGCCAGGGCAACAGAGAGGCGTTTTCGACTGGATCCCAAAACCACCAACCGCCCCAACCCAGCACCGAATACGCCCACCAGCTGCCGAGCAGAATGCCGACGGTCAGAAAGGACCAGGCCGCATTGGCCCAAGGCCGCGACCAGCGCGCCCAGGTGGGGTCGAGGCGGCCCTCAAGTAGCGCTGCGACCGCAAACGCAAAACTCACCGCGAAGCCCACGTAACCCATGTACAGCAAGGGCGGATGGCTCACCATAACCGGGTCTTGCAGGAGCGGGTTCAGGTCACGCCCAGAAAGGGGGGCGGGCAACAAGCGCTCGAAGGGATTGGAGCTGGCGAGCATGAACCCGACGAACGCAAACTGCAGGATCAGGAGGATCCCGAGAACGCGAACTCGAAAGCCCGGTGCAAGACGGTTGGAAAATAAGGCAACCGCTGCCGTCCAGCCCGACAGCATCAGGGTCCAGAGCAGTAAGGAGCCCTCGTGCGAACCCCAACTAGCCGCTATTTTGTAGGGCAAGGGCAGGAGAACGTTCGAATTTTCAGCCACGTTCTGGACCGAAAAATCGCTCAGGACAAAACTCGCGACGAGCGCACCAAAGGACGCCAGGATCAGGCTGAACACGAGGACTGAGGTACCCGCCATCGAGCGGGCGACGCTCACCAAAGGGGAGTCGGGTCGTGTGACCTGCCACAACCCAAAAACGCCCGTGAGCAGAGCGAGGGTCAGCGCAAGCGAAAGTGCGAGTTGGGCTAGTTCAGGAATCATTGGGTGAGCTTGGGTGGCATGTAATTTTCATCGTGTTTGGCGAGAATCTCGCTGGCCACGAAGATTCCATTTTCAAGGCGCCCTTGCGCGACGACACCTTTCCCCTCTTTGAAAAGGTCGGGGGTGATTCCGGTGTAGGTGACCGCGAGGACGTTGTGTTGGTCGGTGACCCGAAAGCGCATCGTCAAACCGTCACCCGTACGCACGAGGCTGCCCTCCTCGACCATGCCACCAAGTCGGTAGGTGCGCCCCGGGGGGGGAGATTCCTTTATCTGGGTAGGCGTGTAAAACAAAACGAGATTATCGTTGAACACCCGCAATACGGAGTAGACCGTGCCGCCGACAGCGACCAGAAGACCAAGGATCCAAAGAAGGCGGGTACGGCGGGATTTATTCAGCATTGGGATTTATTGAACATCAGGATCAAGCGGATCTTGCATCGCGACGTAAAGGATGGCGCGACGCGCCCGCAGAATGCTCCACGCATCGATGGCAAAGACGAGAAAGGTCAGCATCACGCAGACCGCGATCGTCGCTGTGGCGCTCATGCCAGCACGCTCCCGGTCCAGGCCGAATCGCGTTCGCGGTCAACCAACTGCCAGCGTGCGCGGGCCATGGCGAGCGCGGCGCATCCCAGCCACATCGCGAGGACGCACACAAAAAGGGTCGCTTTCATGATTGGCGCCATTTTGGAGCCCCCCGACATGGATAGCGATGCGCCCTGATGCAGGGTGTTCCAGAAGACCACCGAAAAATAAATGAGCGGGATATTCACCAGGCCGACTAGTGTGAACACGCTGAGCAACTGATCGGTCTTGCGTTCATCATCAATGAGCGAAGCGACTGCGATCAGGCCTAAGTAGATAAACAGCAGCAGCAGCTCGAAGGTGAGACGGGCATCCCAGATCCAGTAGGTCCCCCACGTGGGCTTACCCCAAAGCGATCCGGTTACGAGTGCCAGCAAGGTCATCCAGGCGCCTGTGGGCAGCATCGCCCGCATCATTACCGCGGAGACCGAGGTCCGAAAAACCAGATGCAAGCCGGCGTAAAGACTCGCTACGACGTACAACAGCATCGACATCCAGGCGGTCGGCACATGAACGTACAAGACGCGGTAAACCTCGCCTTGCTGAGCATCCGTTGGGGTGACGAAGAGCGCACTCCAAAGCCCGATTGCGCCGAGGATGAGCGACGCGCCAATCAGCCAGGGCAGGGCCTTGCCAGTCATTTGAAAGAAGACGGGCGGTGAACTCAGACGCAGGATGAATTGGGGCTGCATATCGGGTTTTGTCGAGGGTCGGTCAGACGTTATTCAAGCGCCAGGTCCAGCACCCGGGCTGTGACCGCAGGGACCGTCAGTAAAAACAATGCTGCGAGGCTGATCAGCGTCAATAACGGAGCGGTCATGTCACCCTCGAGAACGGCAGTGCCAAAAATAAGTAAGGGCACGAAAATTGGAATTGCCAATAGACAAATAACGACCTGTGCCTGCCGAGCCATCAATCCCAGGGCCGAGAATAAGCAACTCCCGGCAACCAGACTTAGTACGCCAAGCCAAAGTGAGCCGCCCAACACCAGCAATAGGTGACCGGGGACACCAAACAGTAGAGCCAGTGGAATGCTCGACAGGGCCAACGGGACTCCGATGAACACGCTTGCCGCGATGATCTTACCGGTCACGAGCCAAGTGAGCGAGAGGCCAGCGGTCTGACAGTCGCTCAGGACCCCGTGCTCGAAATCAGCCTCAAAAAATCGCGTGGCTCCGATCAGCACAGCCAACAGTGCACTGATCCAGAAAACACCACCTGCGGCCCGCGCCAGGAGCTCAGGGTCACTCCCGAGTCCGAATGGGAATAACGTGACCACCATCCAGTGAAAGACCGAAGGCCATGCCAGGTCTTGCGGGCGTGCCATGGCCAGCAGACGCTCACGACGAAGAACCCAAAACAGTGGATGCCCTGCACGCCCTCGGGCTGGGGCCGGATTGGTGTGGTTTGATGGCGTTGGCAATGAGGCCAGAGGTTCGAGGTGTGGGTTGGGACCGCCCAGCGCAAACACTCCCGCGCAATAGGCGGTAAGCGCCGGCATGGCCTGGTGAATTGACCTGTGGGTCGCGATGATCGCAGAGCCGCCGCCGCTGAGGTGACCCTTAAGGGTCTCTTCAAACAGTGCGATGGCATTGAGATCGAGGGCATTCAAGGGTTCATCAATCAACCAGACGGTTCGACCACTCGCCGCCATCACAGCCAGCATGAGTCGTCGCACCTGGCCTTGCGAAAGCTGGCGGACTCGATACGTGGCGTGGCGGACGAGCCCAAACTGCTCGAGCAGTGACTGAACCCGGTTCGGGTCGGCCTTCGCCCCGTAAAGCGTGAGCGATAGGGCGAGCTGGGCGCGGACCTCGAGTTCGGGGCGAAAGCCACTCGACTGGCCGAGCAAGAAAACGTCGGCGCCCTCGAGTCTTTGGATCTGGGGTTCGAGTCGGGTGGTGGGGCGGGCAAGTGTCCTCAGCAAGCTGGTTTTGCCACTGCCATTGGGCCCTTGCAATTCCAGGAATGATCCACCCGCAACCTTAAATGAGAGCGCTTTGGCGAGTGTCCGTTTGCCGCGTGACAGGGGGAGCGATTGGACTTCGATCAGGGGCGCTGCGGTCATGGCACCACGGACTGAATCAGCAGGCGCAAATCGCGCGTACCAACCTTGACGTTGTTCGACCCAATAAAGAGATCGCCTGATTGTCGGCCTGCGGTTCCAGCCAACGAGATCCGCGCTTCGATGTTTACCACGTCGGCGCCTGACAGCTTCAGGGCAGGGTTCATGGCCTGTGAATCATCGAGTTTGAACGATACCGCTCGCCCGCCCGCCAACTCTTCGGCCGGAAAGCGCGCGACAGCGACCGGCATTGGGGGCCCACTAACCATTTTGGCGACCACGTACACGGTCGCTGCCGGTGGCAATGGTTTCTTGGCGAGACCCGCAAGTAATTCAGAACCAAGAGCAACCTCGCCCGTGATCTCACTAAAATTCTTGCTGACGGCCTTATCAGCGCTCTTGTCGGCGCCCCTTTCCGTGGTCCTGTCAGCAGCGCCCGGCGTCGCAGCATCACCCAGGTTGGCAAGAATCTGATCGACCCGGGCAATATCGGGGCTCCCCGCCTCGAAGGTGGCCCTAAGCTTGTGCCAGTAAGCTGTGGCTTTGGGTAGATCGTTGGCTTGCATCGCGGCCGTCGCAACTAGGGACAAGGCTTTGCGGTGCTGCGGATCGGCGGCGAGCGCCTGCATGGCAAGCTCCAGAGGGCGTCCGGCCAGGGTTCGATCGGCCACCATGGCGGACGTATCGGCCAGGTCGGCAAGCAGGTCCGGGTGTCCGGGTGCTAATGCAAGCGCCTTTTCGAGCGCAGCGCTGGCAGCGGCAAAGTCGCGTTGAATCCCTCTCGAGCGAGAGAGAAGGACCCAGCCGTCGAGGTCAGCAGGATTCTCAGCGAGTCGCTTTTCGAGTTTGGCGATCCGCTCCTCAAGCGTTTCGCTGTCACCGGGGTGCTTGGCCTGTTCGCCGGTTGGGCCGGGAGTCGCGGCGCGGCGGCTGGCGGGCTGAGCAGATGCGGAGTTGGCCGACCCAACCTGGAGGGCGGTCACATCCCAGCGCCCTGTCACCATGTAGAGAGCCGTACCGAACAAAGCGCTGGTGACGCTCAACACAAGGGCAGCGCGTCCGCTGGGTTTGCTCGAGGCGGCGTGCACCTGGCGTTGTGGGAGAACTGCGGCGGCCATTTCGGCCCATTCCCGGCGCAGGGTTTCGCGGGTGTCGGGCGGCAATAGGGCATCGTTTTCGATCTCGTCGCGTTTGGCAAGCAGGACTTGCCATTCGGGATCGTCAGATGAATTTTGGACTCCCTCGCGAGAAAACCAGATCCAGGCGGTGACTGCAGAAACCAACACGACGATCGCAACGGCGACCAGGACGAACATCAACATGACAGTTCTGTTTCCAGCAGAAATCCAACCCGCGCAAGGATAGCACCGGGGATAACCGGGGGATCACCGGGCGTTAACCGGGGAAAACCGAGGTCAAGATCCATGGGGAATCCAAGCATGAATGGCTTTGTGACATGAATAAGGCAATTAACAACGCGGGCGCAGGGTTCCGCTGAAAGATTACAAAGCAATCTAGACCCTTATTAAATCGAAACGGCGTAAATCGCGCCGCCGAGGCTATTGCGCGCTTGTGGCATGCGAGGTAGCATCGCCGCCGACGTCGGGTATTCCGTTAATCGATCCAAGCGATTAATTCCGCTTCGTCGTTTCTCACGCCAAAGGATGACAGATGGGCACTGAAAAAATTTCAAAAAAACCCCGCGCGGCCCTAGCAACCAACGAGACCGAGGGGAAAGTCATCAACCTCGCCCTTCAGGGCGGCGGCGCGCATGGCGCGTTTGGCTGGGGTGTGATGGATAAATTCCTGGAGGACGGACGGCTCTCGATCGAGGGAATTTCCGGGACGAGCGCAGGGTCGATGAACGCGGTTGTCTATGCGTACGGAAAGATTAAGGGCAATGATGGCGCGCGCGAGGCTTTGCACAACTTCTGGAAGGCAATTTCGGACGCGGGGCAGCGTTTCGCGATTAAGCCAACCCCGCTGGATCCATTTTTGGGTGGCAATACGCTCAAGCACATGGCTGCGGACGCGATGAAAATGCTTTCTAGTAAATTTTCACCGTACCAGCTCAATCCGGGAAATTACAACCCCTTGCGCGAGGTCCTTGAATCGCAGGTTGATTTTGATGAACTGGACCGCCGGGCCGAGACAAAACTATTCATCTGTGCGACGAACGTTCGCACCGGGAAGGCCCGCGTATTTCATACCAGTGAAATTACCCCAGAGGTCATTCTGGCTTCGGCCTGTCTCCCACAGGTCTTCCAGGCAGTGGAAATTGAAGGTGAGCATTACTGGGACGGCGGTTACATGGGTAATCCAGTCCTGTACCCACTCTTTTACGAGACCAATTCGCAGGACGTCGTAATTCTGCATATCAATCCCATTGAGCGGCCGGGCCCGCCAAAGACCTCGGTAGAAATCGCAAATCGACTGAACGAAATTACCTTTAATTCGAATTTGATTAAAGAATTGCGTGCAGTTCATTTTGTGCAGAAACTGATGGATGAGGGCTGGATTAAGGATGAATTCCTCAATCAGATGAAATATGTGTTTATTCATTCGGTGCGGGCGGACATTGCGATGGCCGATTTGCGCGCCGATACCAAGATGGAAAGCGACTGGGAATTCCTGACCATGCTGCGTGACCGTGGTCGCGCCTGTGCAACTCAGTGGCTGGAGGATAATTATGCACACATCGGTCTGCGTTCCAGTGTTGATCTGAAGAAAGAGTTTCTTTGAACCATTTTGAGGTTAGGGCATGACTCCTGAACAAATCCTGAATTTGCCGTCGATGCCGGCGGCTAGCCCTAGCTATCCCATGGGACCCTATCGGTTTGTTGATCGTGAATACATGATCATTACCTACGAAACTGATCACGATTTGTTGCGTCAAGCCGTGCCGGAGCCTTTGGTACCCAACGCCGAGGGTCATGTTTTGTACGAGTGGATCCGGATGCCTGACAGTTCAGGCTTCGGCGACTACACCGAAAGCGGCCTCGTGATTCCCTGCACCTTCAACGGCGAGCCGATCAATTTCACCGCCCAGATGTACCTTGACGATGAACCACCGATTTCCGCGGGTCGCGAGATCTGGGGTTTTCCCAAGAAATACGCCCTCCCCAAGATTGAGGTCGCTTCGGACACTTTGACGGGTACGCTCCAGTACGCCGGTCAACTGGTGGCTATGGGCACGATGGGGTTCAAGTATCAAAGCTCGCCCGGCGGTGTTGAGGCGACTGCAAAGGGAATGACTAAGACTCAGTGCAACCTCAAAATCATCCCGGATGTTGATGGCAGCCCAAAGATTTGCCAATTGGTCGCTTATAACCTGACGGATATTACGGTTAAGGGAAGTTGGATTTCACCCGCCCGGCTACAACTGATCCCCCATGTCAACGCGCCGGTGGCGGACCTGCCTATTAAGCGAATCATCGGTGGAAAACACTTCATCGCAGACCTGACGCTCCCGCATGGACGAGTGTTGTTCGATTATGTGAAAGACCATGCGGGTTAATTTTCAGGAGTTCCAACGATGAAGAAAGCTGACGTACTCGCTTTGCCGTCCATGCCGCTGCAAAGCCCGACATTTCCGCGGGGTCCTTACCGGTTTTCAAATCGGCAGTACATGATCCTCAGTTATAAGTCCGACGTAAAAGCCATGCGTGAGGCATTGCCGGAACCGCTCGAACTCGTGGGCGACACGGTTTCGGTTCAGTGGCTCGACCTGCCGGACGGAGAAGGCTTTGGTGCTTATTCGGCTGTTGCCCAAATCATCCCCTGTACTTTCCGGGGTGAGGAGTGCAATTTTGTCAGTCAGATGTATGTGGACAACACACCGCCATTGGCCGGCGGCCGCGAGATCTGGGGCTATCCAATGAAAAACGGCAAAGCCTCCTTGCATGTAAACGGCGACACGTTGATCGGCACGCTCGAATATGCAAAGCAGCAGGTTGCAACGGGCAGCATGGTCTACAAACACGACACATTTACTCGCGATCATACGGCGGATCTGCATCTGGACCGCACGCAAATCACCTTGAAACTGATTCCGGATATCAACGGGAAACCGGCGATTGCTCAATTGGTCGGGATTAATTTTACGGATATCGCGGTCAAGGGCGCTTGGGCTGGGCGGGCGAGACTCGAACTGACGCCCTCCGTCAATTGCCCGCTGAGTGACCTGCCGGTTTACGAGACGGTCGGTGGACTGCAAATCGTGACCGACATGACCCTGCCCTATGGGCGCGTCCTGCACGACTATTTGGCCCACTGAACCTTTCACTTTATTGAACTTTGCAGATGTCCGGCGAGGGTCTGTCTAGGGCTCGTACGCGATGAAATTTAGGTTTTGGGGGGTCCGGGGGTCAATTGCATCCCCAGGACCCCGAACCGTTCGTTATGGCGGCAACACCACGTGTATCGAGGTCCGCACCGACAAAAATGCTCTGCTGATCCTTGACGCTGGTTCGGGAATCTTTGCGCTGGGCGAGAGCCTGCAGGGCTTAGGGTCCGTCGAAGCCCATTTGTTGATCACGCACAGCCATTGGGACCATATCAACGGGTTGCCGATGTTTGAGCCGCTATTCGATCCTCAAACTCAGTGCCACGTCTACGGCGGCCCCGAGGATCGAACAGGGCGCAGTATTGAACATGTATTGGCGGTCCAGTTTCAGAATTCGTACTTTCCGATTTCGGAAGCTCAATTGGCTGCAGCGCTGGATTTTCGGACGCTAACCGATGCGGAGGCGTTCGACATTGCCGACGCACGTGTGAGAACTGTATTGATGAATCATCCGATCCCGAATTTCGGTTATCGGATCGAATGTGGTGGGAAGTCACTGTTTTTCACAGGTGATCACGAGCCCTTCTTCAACCCGCATGCTCCCCGTACGCTTCTTTTTGCCGAATATCAGGTGGCGATCGATCAACACTCAGTGGCGATCGATCGTGCGCTGAACGGAGTGGACGCGCTGATCGTCGACTGCACCTATACCGAGGCTGAATATTCGTACAAGGCCGGTTGGGGTCACGGTACGTTCGAGAGCGCGCTCGCGCTCGCTAAACGCGTGGGCGCTAAACATCTGTACTGCACCCACCATCTGCCCACCCGCAGCGATGACGAACTCGAAGCGGTCTTCGCCGCGTTTCTCGCCGACCAAGCTGGGCAGATCCAGGGCTTGGGCATCACGTTGGCCTACGAGGGTCTGAACGTCACCTTGTGAACCCTCCAGACCCTGGTTCACACTTAGGGTTGGACTTCGAAAACGATCACCTGATTACGATCGGTGGCTGAGTCGGCCAAGGGGAAATTGTCGTCTGCGATCACCACCAGCGAACGTTTGCCATTCGCGAGACGGGGTCCAAAGGTGATCCCTTCGAGGTTGGCAATTCCGCCCAGCTGCGTTTTCAGCGTTTCGAAATCCAGCACCAGACGCTTGGTGACCGCAGTCGCGCCCTGGAGATTCGCGGCAGTCAACACGTTGGTTGCCTTGCTGATATCGATCTCGTACAAACGCACTTGATTGCCAATCACGCCAACTGAAAAACTGCGCTCAAGCACCAGAAACCGCGTCGAACTCAGGGCCAAAATCTCGGTGGCGCCGTTCACGGTGAATTGATCGGCGGGCACTGGGGCCGCTTGAACCTTTTCAATCGGATAGGCGTATTGCGCCGTGGCCTTTCCCGAGGTCCGATCAAAAACGGTGATCCGCGACTGAGCGCCGGTGGTCAGAGTTGGCGTCGCGCTGTCCTGAAAGAGGGGCCCTTCCATAATTGCGGCCAAAGACTTCCCATCGGGTAAGAAAGCCAAGCCTTCCAGGGTCAAATTGCCCCGTGGCCCGACATCTGATGAGCTCATCGCAAAGATCGAGGGCAATTCGTACTCGCGAACGTGCTGGCCAGCTTTTGTAATTTCGCGAATGAAGGGGTTGATGACGCGCGCCGGGGTGCTGGTGAGCGTGCGATCGCCTTCGCTGGCCCACACCAGATTGCCGTTCAATGGATCAATACGAATCGATTCCGGGTCGGCGACTTTGAGGTCCGGAACCTTTGGGTAGTCCGTGCCGTCCGGCTGCTTGAAACTAACCACGCTCTGGAAGGTGAGCCCACTAAAGCTGTTTGCGTCGAAACTCAAACGTGCCGTGTAAAAGCGTGGTGCATTGGGCGAATCGGTCGTGGTGCGGTCATCTGAAATAATGAAATAGGAGTCGGTCTTGGCGTCGTAGTCAATGCCGGACAGGCCGCCAACAACCGTGGCTGAGAATTCGGCACGGCGGGGGAGAATCTGCTGACCGATGAGCCGCAGGCTGCTCACGCTGATCTCTTCAGTCACAGGATCATCGTTGCCACAGCTGGTCACAAATCCCAGTAGGAGTAACGGCGCCAATATGCGCATAGAACGTTTCATCATCATAGGCTCCAGAAGGTTTTGAAAGCGCGAGGGAGCATAGGTGCTGATCATGTCGTCCTGATGAATTCATCTGGCTGTCACAGCACTCGAATCTAATGCCGGCAATTCGATAGGAGTTCGGTATGAAGCTGTCTATGCGCACATCCACCACATTCACATTAGGTCTTGCGATTGCATTTTCGGCGTCCACTGTGTCGGCACTGAATATCGTGGTGACGAACGATGACGGCGCTGAGGCATCAACGGTGATCGCGATGCAGCAGCGCCTGATCGCTGCCGGGCATAGCGCAATTGTTTGTGCATCGACCCAGGACAAAAGCGGTACTGGTGGTCAATTGGACTTTCTGAAACCCATAACGCCGATGGCTGCGAATTCGCGGGCGGGCTTCATCAAGGCCGGTGCGCCGGGTGTTGGACTCGTCCCCGGTCTGACCGATGTCTACTACGTTGACAGCACGCCGGTCGCGAGCGCGCTGTATTGCCTTGATGTGGCTAGTTTTAAGAAATGGAACGCAGTCGCCGACCTGGTCGTGTCGGGGCCGAACTACGGCAACAACACGGGCTTGATTAACAACAGTTCGGGCACCGTGAATGCGGGTCTGATTGCCCTGAACCGCGGGGTTCCGGCCATCGTCGTCAGTGCCGCTAAACCCAGTTCCTATAAAGCTTTCGACAAGCTCGTCGACGCCGATCCGGAATATGAGGTGGCCGACATTGTCGTCAAGATCCTGAAGGAGTTGATCGCACAGAAGGCGGTGGCTGGCGGCGCTCTTTTGCCATCTGGCGTTGCGCTGAACGTGAATACGCCCAACTTCGATACGGGCAAGGCAAGTACGTTGCCGCTGAAATTTACCCAGGTCGGTGTCTCATCAAGTGCGGTGCCGTTCTTTGTCGAAGACCTCTCGACCGATCCGGTCGCAGCGGGCTACGGATTGGGGTCAGTTAAGTTCCCCGGTATCACGCTGGGGCTTCCAACGACGGGTGTACCTGCCAAGCTCTCATCGATTAAGGACACCGACCCGAATTCAGAGCAAAACGCCGTGCTCGCCGGGGCAGTCGCGATCTCGGTGATCAAGGGTAATCACCAGGCTGGTCGTGCGGCCGAGTCGGCCCTTCGCCTGAAGCTGCAAAACATCGCGAAGTAAGGCGAACGTCATGCGATTTCCACGACTGACCCTCGCAGCATCGGCTGGCACGACGCTGATCTTGGCCCTGATTGGATGTTCGTCGAACGAGTCCGCGGGCGATTTTTCCGCCAATACAACCATTGCAACGAAGGCGGCGCCGGGCGCTTCATCGGCGTATCTGGTCGGTGATCCCGATGGTGGGGCGTATGCCGAATCGTTCCTGGATGCGAATGGCGACGGATTCATGTTGGCTTACGCGGACGACGCCAAGGCAACGGTGGCCTACTATCGCGTGCGCGGGGGTGTCGCGGAACGCATGCCGCGACCCGCGAGTCCGATCACTGTGAGCATTGCCGCCTCCAGCGCAGTCAGCTTGCCCACGACCGCCCTTACGCTCGCGAACGCGGCCGGAACCTACCGCACTCTCGTGAATGGTACCCAAGCGCTTTTGATCACGATCGATAGCGCTGGGAACCTGATGGGTAGCGGATCGGGTTGCGGGGTGACTGGAACGCTAAACGAAAAGAGTGTCGTTGCTGGTGCGATCGGCGTAACCCTGAATTTAACTGGGTGCCCAATTCCTAACGGGCAGTATCAGGGATTTGCCTTGCGGTCACCCACCCTGGCGCCTGCGGTCATCAAGTTAGTTGGCCAAAATGGTATCAATTCGATCGACTGGTTGCTGCTCTGACGGGGGTGGGTTCGAAAGGAGCCACCTCTGAAAGGACAGGCAGAGATGTCCTTGGGGCTGAGCCCTTGCCGTTTGAGCACCTGATTCTCAATGCCACGACGATCTAGGCCATGAAAGACGCCAGAACGGGTATTTTCAACAAGTCCGCACGCCTTGACGTCCCGTTTGTCGACTTGAATGTGGACACTTGAAAACCAGGAACAAGCGAAATGCCCTGGAGCCGTGAGGGGCAATTTTTTACGAGGGGTAGCTACAAGGGCGTGCCCGCTCAGCATGGATCGCCCATCGAACGGATGTTGGTCCGGCTGGATGCAGCGAGAGAGGCGGGGGACATGGACTTTCCAGGCTTCAAGTTCCATGCGCTCGTTGGTGATCGGTAAGGAGAGTTTGCGGTTTCCGTTTCGGGAAACTGGCGGATCACTTTTGAATTCGACGGTTAAGACGCCGTAAACGTCAATTTGGAGGGCCATTACTGATGACGTCCCTACGAAACCCCAATCGCAAACTGACGCACCCTGGTGCTGTGCTTCGAGAGGATGTTTTGCCAGAACTGGGTTGGACCCAGACCGAGTTGGCGAATCGGCTCATGGTCAGCCAGCAAACTGTTTCACGAGTGTTGCACGAAGAGAAAGCCGTGACCGCTAAAATGGCAATCCGCATCTCTTGCGCTGTCGGCGGCACGCCTGAGAGTAGGCTCAGCATGCAACAGGCCGTTGACCGATGGGACGCTGAAAGTAAGCTCCAACGCAACCCAGCGCTGGCTCCATTACTCCAATGAGCGTCTCTGGCGGTCTGAGTTGCAAGCCTCCACCTGCAATCCGATTTGATAAGCTCTCGTGCTGGGATTTTCGCGGAAGTCGCGCCTGGCGCGGTGCTGACGAGAATGCAAAAACAAGGCGGGGTGTAGTTCAGCCCTGTAGAACGCTCCGTTCGGGACTTAGAGGCCGGAGGTTCGAATCCTCTCACTCCGACCAGAGTTGATGCGTCTCTTGGCGGCTTATTTCAGCGAATACGAGCCGGTCTGGCGATTGCAGGCTTGACCTGATTCGGCCCTGATCAAGGGTGGGAATGCGGGCGTCAACGTGACGCTGCTCTCGGTCATCCCCTGGTACTTGCCGGTCGCCGAAACGAGCGTGCGTACCGGTGGACTTTTGCCGTCGGACGTGTACGAGATAACCCGCGTTGCACCACTCTGGTCGCTTTCCTGGCAAGTCCAGCGGCCTTCGCTCTGGCCATCCAGCGAGGTCCAAGTACCAAAACAACGAATGTTGTCATTATCAAAGAGGCCACCGGGAGTGGCACTTCGGTTAACACCAACATTTTCAAATGTGACCGAAGTATTAAAACAGGACGTGTAATCAAATTGCCCTGATTTCGGATCAGTTTGAGCCAGACTGCCTGACGAAATGACCAGTGCAAGACATGCTGTCAGTGCATATTGCGGGACCATTGGTTTTTTCATCATTAGTTCCTCTCATCCAGGATCACTAAAATCCAAGGCATGATCGTGTGTTATCGAGATCCCCAAAACGGGCATCTTCTAGCTCACCGATGTTAACCCGCGCCTTCCATCGAATCAATGTTTGGTCGTTTGTCGGAATGGTTCGTCTAGCAAGATTACAGAACGACTAAAAGGTAAAGTCGCTCAGCATTCGGTTGCTGAAAAGCTGCGTTTCGGTTGCCCGTGGGTCCTGCTACTGATTAGACTAGTGGAGCAAAAATTTTGTAAGGAATCGGAAAGATTCATCGAAATTTATTGTTTCGATGAGGTGCTTAGGCGTTAAAGTGCCGACCTGCGCTGAGTGTATTCAGTCTTAGCAATTTGGATATTTTGTAGCATGGCTCAAGACCACTTTTTGTCGTTCAACAAGTCCAAATATCTCAAGTGGGCGGGGGCCCTGTGCGCGATCTGTATCGGGCTCTATCTGGCCGACTCGCCGCCGATCAAGCCCGGAGGCGGTACGTGGCTGGGTTATGGCTTGGGTACCTTGGGATTTGGACTGATTCTCTGGTTGATGGCGTTTGGTCTGCGCAAACGCGCCTATCGGTCCAATTTGGGAAGCGTTCGCGGTTGGCTGTCTGCGCACGTCTATCTAGGCCTTGCACTCGCCGTGGTCGCTACGCTCCATACCGGTTTCGAATTAGGCGTCAATATACACAGCGCGGCTTATGTGTTGACGTTGGCAGTGATCGCCAGTGGGATTTGGGGGGTGATTCTCTACGTTCGCCAACCCGCGTTGATGGGCAACTTGCTGAATGGGCAGACCCTTCAGAATCTGGGGTCCGGTCTGCGCGATATCGATGATCAATGCCGGAAAGCGGCTCAGGGGCTTTCCCCGGATATTCAGCGTCTGGTGAAAAATTCCTCGACTGGTCGGATTTTCGCCAGCCGCTGGCAGCGGTTTTCAGGAAAAAACCCCGATTGCGCCACCCAACGCACGGTGGATGCGCTCGCCGAGAAAAACAACGGCGCGTCGCCGGCTCAGCGGGAACTCTATAACCTGCAGTTCCGTCGTCTTCAGCAGCTTCTGAGGATCCGCGAATTCGTTCGTTCCAGAACATGGACCGAGGTGTGGCTATTACTGCACGTGCCCCTGTCGTTCGGGCTGCTTGCTAGTTTGGTCGCCCACGTGGTGTCCGTCTTTTTTTATTGGT
>Ga0114972_10001899_pt1 | contig 15592 bp, 10 predicted proteins | sample M_140807_EF_Meta_FD_87354 | JGI IMG/M metagenome (GOLD analysis project Ga0114972, IMG submission 87354) | Freshwater microbial communities from Lake Montjoie, Canada to study carbon cycling - M_140807_EF_MetaG | ecosystem: Environmental > Aquatic > Freshwater > Lake | place: Lake Montjoie... | reverse complement strand
TGAATGACCAAAGCCAAGAGATTCAGCAATCCCTGACACTATCCGAAAATGAATTTGAGACCATCGAGCGCGACTCCAGAACCTGGAACAGCGATCTGGTCGAGAAACGTGTTGCTACGGCTCGGCTCGAGCAGCGCATCGACGGCCTTCGTACAACCCTCGACCAACTGCTCAACGATAGCCATGAACGACAGAATCACGTCCAAGCTGCCAAAGATAGTCTGCACAATCTTGCGCAGCGTATCGTCGATATCACCGAATCGATCGATAGACTCAAGGACCAACTCTCCGATCAGGATCAGCAGCTAGCTGCATTGCAACAAGCTCGAACCCATGCGGCCGCATCGGTGGATTCCAAACAATTCGAATTGCACAGCATTCTTCAGAATCGCGATGGACTCCAGCGACAAATCGATAAATGGACCGATCGCCTAGCAAACTACGAGCAAGAACAAACTCGGGTGGGTGACGAGATTTCGGCCTTCGTATCCCGCTATCTGAACGATTACCAAATCGATCTGGATGCTCAAGATCCGCAGATCGACCCGTCCATGGATGAACCCCTAGATCGCTATGCACTCGAATCACAGATCGGTGCCCTACGGCACGAAATCCAAGTGACCGGAAGCGTAAACCTGGAAGCCTTGGATGAACTCGAGCAGCTTCAGAGCCGTTACGATACCCTCGCCGGACACGAAAAAGATCTGCTTGAGACCAAGGCCACCTTGATCAAAACGATGCAAAAGATCGACGCCGATTCGCAGACATTGTTCGTCGAAACCCTCGAAAAGATACGAGCAAATTTCCAGGCCCTGTACCGCAAATCCTTTGGCGGTGGATTTGCAGACATCGTGCTCGAGAACCCCGAGGATCCCGAAAGCGGGATCGAGATTCTCGCGACCCCTCCAGGCAAAACGACCTTCAGCAATAACCTCCTAAGCGGTGGCGAAAAAGCGCTGACGGCAGTCTCACTGATCATGGCCTTCTTCCAACATCGCCCAAGCCCGTTTTGCGTGCTCGACGAAGTCGACGCGCCGTTTGACGAAGCCAACATCGGACGGTTCGTCAACGTGCTAAACGAATTCCTCGATAGCACCAAATTCATTATCGTGACCCATAGCAAAAAGACCATGACCGCTGCCGACGTGATCTACGGCATCACAATGCAAGAAAGTGGCGTATCTCGCCAAGTCTCCGTGAAATTCGAGGAAGTCGACGACCGCGGCCAGATCGCCCTGAGCGAAAACAAAGCGGCTTGATGAACCTATCGAACTTGCGAAATTCTCCGTTTTTTAGCTCTTGGGCTTAAAACGCTGGCCAATCATGCCGAATAAAACGATGGTCTCGTCAGTCTACGCAGCTTTGCCAATTTAATCACTATGCAGATCCAATCGACTCGCTTTGGCGAATTACAGATCAGCCACTCCGACCTGATTTTCATGCCCCACGGCCTGATCGGTTTCGAGGATTATCGACACTGGGTTTTGCTAGCATCTCGGGAAACCGAAGAACTGGCTTGGATGCAGTCGGTCGAACTTCCCAATGTCGCTCTGCCTATGATCAGCCCACGGCGGTTTGTGCCCAACTACCGGTTGCAAGTCCAACGCAGGGATCTGGATGTGCTCCAAATGCACTCGAAAGACCAAGTCTACGTCTTGTCGGTCTTGAGCAAAAACGGGAACCATTGGACGACGAACCTAAAGAGTCCGGTCATCCTCAACTCCACGCGCCGATTGGCCGTCCAAGTCGTGGTGATCGACGATCAACCGCTGACCCAGCCAATCATCTTCACCGACGCTCTTGAGCTTCAGAAGGTCGCCTAGGGTCCTGCAATCCTCGCACCTAAGCGTGTCGCAGTGATGTTCCCTGAAAAGCAATTGGCAACATCATACTTCTCTTGTCGCGGACGCTCTTGGTAGTTGCTTCGGTACTTGACCCACTGCGTTTGAGCCGATGCAAAATCATCCGATGGCTGGTCCTCTATCGGCTCAAAATCATAACCGAGCATTTGTGGTTCGGGATCTGAATGCACGATGGCAAGCTCGACTTGAGGGCGATCGACCACCGGGAGATTCACGTTCCAAAACTGATTCGGCTGCAGATCGATGGATTGCAACTGGGTCCAAGCATAGATGGCTCGGCGAGCCGTCAGTGGCCAGTCCCGAGGTCGATCCCTGCGCAGGTACTGAGAAATAGCCATCGAGCGAAAGCCCATCAGTGCTGCCTCTCTTGCTCCAGCCACCGTACCGCTATAGTGGATATCCACTCCGAGATTCCCCCCCTCGTTAACCCCCGAGAGGATCCACTTGGGTCGAATTCGTAAATGCTTGATCGCTATGCGAATACAATCGGCAGGAGTCCCAGATACTTTCCAACTAACCGAATCGAGTCTTTCAACGATCAGCGATTCAGCGGTAGTCACCATATGGGAACAACAGCTTCGCACCGTATCCGGGGCGACCACAGCGATCGACCCCAAAGCCTCGATGGCCTGGCAGAGCGACTGCAATCCTACCGCCTCGATTCCGTCATCGTTGGTCAACAAAAAATCGACGTCTAAAGTGCTCAGCACGTGAGCCTCAGGAGCGTTTGATGAGAGGACTCCAAGAGCTCGTCGTAGTCGTAATCCTCCACATCCTCTCCGATCAGCTCGACCTCGTAGTAACCTCGATAACCACTGCTCTCGATCGTTTGAATAATCGGTGCAATCGGGACCCGACCATGACCCAGCAGGCAGCGATTCTGCAAGCCACTAGGGGTCGATTTCGAGTCGCCACACTGAACCAATCGGATGTGGGGAGTGACCCCTGGAAGCCATTCAAGGACCTTGGGATCCTGTGCCATGTGATAGCAGTCAAAGACAATTCCCAAGTTGTCTTGGTCGATCAACGAGAGTATTTCAAGGGTTTCGGGGATAGAGGTCAAGAACGAAAAATCATGAGCACATCCCGAATGCATCGGCTCAAGAGCCAACTGCACCCCCAATGCCGCCGCCGCTTGGGCGACCTCCTTCAAGGCCGAAACGAGCAACCGTCGAACGTGGCTGCGGGTATGCCCGGCTCGAGAGCCGGCCAGGATCACTAAGCAGTCGGCCTGAAGTTCCGAAGCGATGTGGACGGCCTCCAAGGCATCGCAGAGCGAATCGATGTGCGAGCGACCTTCAAACCCGGTAAAACCGCCTGCCCAGTGAAGCGATGAGACGCTCATACCGAGCTCCTCGAGCAATTCTCGGCCTTTGCTTTCCCCAAAATCTGATAGCTTGGCTCGCCAAACCCCAATCGCACGATAACCGTGATCCCGATAGCGTATCACGTCGTCCTCAAAGCTCCATCGCATCGTGGAAACCTCCAGGACCGATAGACGTTCTTTCCAAAGCTTTTCCATTGAGCGTTTCCGTGCAGCTTTCCTGTTCCAGATTTGGCACTCCGACTCTGTAGCCGGCCATCGAACCCGGCCATCGATCTTCAGTGCACAGTATGCCGGGCCAGCGGGCTTCCGTAAAGGTAGGGGAATGATCTCCGGCCTTTCGCACAAATCCCATCTGCTTAAAAAGCATGCACGGTGCAAAAACTTTGAATTACCCTCTGAGATGTTTTTTGGCACTCGGTTATCCGCACGAGTATCTGCACGAGGTCCCCCTGGACAAAACAGAAACTTTTTCCTCGCGGAAAATCACCGTTACCAAACCCCTTTCGCTTGCTAAATCCCTTCGAAAAAAACCACCGAGCAAAACAGAATCAAAATTTCATCTTGGAGCAAAACCGATTGGCACAGTAAGTGCAATCTCCGAGAAACTCAAAGGTTGAGCTCCCCAACAGAATTCCTCAAAAGAGGCTTGTTAGGAGATGCGGGCTTTGGTTCGAAAACCATCACTGGGAAAACGATTACTGAGAAAAGTTCACTGAGAAACCGCGGTGGATTGGGATTGGCTGGAAGAGGGAGAGGACTTTCAGCTGGTTTCACCCACCGCGGTATCTTTTTGCCCTTAGCCATCTTCAACTGCTAGGCGATTGCGTTTAGGATCGGTCCTGTAAAACAGAACGATCAACGAGCCAGGGCAGGTCGCATTGGGGGTGGGAATTGGAGCCTAAAGAGAGTCCGAACACAGCACGCCCGAACACAGCAAGTATCGACTCCCGCTGGTTTCTGTGGTGCTCGCTGGCTTGTTGCTCGCTGGTCTATTTGGCCAACCCTCCTGTGCAATTTCCGTTTTTTGCATGGATTGCTTGCGGACTCTTCGCTTGGCTTGTGGCCGATGACTCGACTTGGACGCGGCGCCATTGGTGGATCTCTTGGGCTGCTGCAAGCCTGATGTGGCTGATGCTCTTGCAAGGCATCCGGTTGGCTTTCTGGCCATTGACTGCCGGCTGGATCGCTCTATCGCTTTACCTGGCGGTATATTTTCCGATTTCGCTTGCGATTGCTAGGAGTTTGCGTCATCGGTACAAGGTCCCTTTGGCGCTGGCTTGTGCGATCGGTTGGACCACTTGCGAATTGCTTCGCTCCTACATCATCACTGGGTTTGCACCCTGCGGACTTGCCCATTCACAGACCCCCTGGCCAATCGTGCTTCAAATCGCCAGTCACTTCGGTGGCTATGGCGTAGGCTTCATGATGATGCTCAGCGTCGCTTGGTTGATCGACCTGCTTGTCAGTCGCAAGGAGCCCCGGAGCGTACCGGTCTCATGGCCCATGAGCTACGCCAACGCGCTTGTTCGAACCTTGATTTTTGCCTGGCTGATTCTCAGCTATGCCGGTTGGGCTGCTCGTCAGGGCTACCTTCGGCAGATCGAGCCGATCAAACCCTTGGGACGCCTTGTACTGATTCAAGACCACATGCCGACAATGTTCGATGCCAACCCCGAATCGATCGAAGAGGGTTGGCTCAGCTACGAACAGACCACCCAACGGGCCATCGAAGCGATCCGACAAGAGGCCTCTGTAGCCAACAAACCCGACGCGGCTCGAGTCGATCTGCTTGTTTGGCCCGAGAGCGTCTACTCAGGACTTGCTCCGACCATGCTCTGGGATCTGGCTCCGGAGGTTCCGGACGCTTTGCCAATGGACCGCGAGCAGCTCTCTATAGTCTATGAAAAACTTGATCGGGCCAACGAATTCAAGCTGCGACGATTGCGCTCGGCGGTCGGTGGCCCGCTGCCAAATCTCTTGATGGGTACCGATGTGATCGAGATCAACAGGGGGGTCATGGACCGCTACAACAGCGCCCTGTGGATCCCAAGTGCGACAGCTCGCAACGGCTCGGATCAACTCGATTACTACTCCAAATCGCATTTGGTCATGTTCGGCGAGTACATCCCGATCCTCTCGTGGTTCCCATCGATCATTCAACGCATCGGCTTGCCAACACTCAGTGCTGGTAGGGAGCCCAAGGCTTGGGAGTTGGCCTCAGGTCGTCGGGTGATGGCCAACGTATGTTTTGAAGACACGGTGCCGCATTTGATGCGCTGGCAAATCAATCGCTTGACGGCCCAGGGAAAAGCTCCCGATGTGATGGTCAACATTTCCAACGATGGATGGTTCCGTGGTTCGAGCATCTTGGATCACCACCTCAACAGCGCGATCCTTGTGGCCGTTGAGAACCGAATTCCCGTCCTGGTCGCCTCCAACACAGGCATCACGGCGTGGATCGACGGAGATGGTAAAGTCGTCAAGCGATTGCCCAAGATGGATCCAGGTTGGCTGGTGGCCGAACCGATCCCCGATGGGCGAAGTGGCTACTGGAGCTACTGGGGGGACTGGCCAGCAAAGCTCATTGCCGCCATCGGCTTGCTGCCAGCCCTGGCGGCCATTCAACATCGCTGGATAGTTCGCAAAAAACTAAAATCCGATGCGAGCTCCAAAAAAGCGGAAACCCTCGGCCCTGGGTAACTGCAAGCCATGGCCCACAGCACTCGCCCACAGCACTCGCCCACAGCACTCGCTGGGAATTCCACTCCGGGTTGGGCTACTTCCATAGCAAATCCCCTGTTTCTCTTGGTACAATTTCAGGTTCAAGCTCCAAGAATCCAGAGCCAACCTCCCACACCAGGACCATGACCAACCATGAGGAATTTATCTCGCAACGCTCTATTGCCGGCTAGCTTCTTGGCCGCTTGTGTCCTCTCAACCCAAGCCTTTGCTCAAGAGGTCGATCTTGCTGGCAAAGACGTCCAGTGGGCTTGGACCAGCCAAGAAGTGTCCCAAGCCGGTACCGGTTTTTGGCCGCAGTACCGCGGACCCAAAGGGGATGGAGTGGCCCATGAGTCCTGCGATCCTGCGATCCAGTGGAGCGAATCGAAGAACATCGCTTGGCGAACCGATCTTCCTGGGAAAGCTTGGTCGTCCCCGGTGGTTTGGGGTGAGAAGATCTGGCTGACCAACGCCACGGGCGATGGGCTGAGCATGTCGGTTCTAGCGATCGACCGAAACACCGGCAAGGTCCTTGTCGACCGCGTGATATTCTCCAATCAAGAAACCCAAAAAGACTATCACCAATTCAACTCCTACGGTTCCCCAACCGCTGTATGCGACTCCCAACGCGTGTACATCACCTTTGGAGCTTATGGAACCGCCGCACTCAATGCCCTCGACGGATCGGTGATCTGGGAACGTCGCGATCTGGCTTGCAACCACTACCGAGGTGCCGGGGCGAGCCCAATCCTCTACGGCAACCTCCTGATCTTTAGCATGGACGGCTTTGACTTTCAGTACCTCATCGCCCTGGACAAAAACACCGGCAAAACCCTCTGGAAAAAAGATCGCACCATCGAATATGGAACCGACGACGGGGATTGGAAAAAAGCTTATAGCACCCCGCATGTGATCGACGTCGATGGCAAACAACAAATCGTGAGCCCTGCGGCCAAGGCCGTGATCGCTTATGAGCCCGCCACAGGCCAAGAACTCTGGAAGGTCCGCTACGATGAACACTCCAGTGCCATTCGCCCCTTGTTCGACGGAAAACACTTGTATATCAGCTCGGGATTCAGCAAGGCCAAGCTCCTCTCGATCTCTCCAGTGGGTTCCGGGGATATCACATCGAGCAACGTTCTATGGCAAGCCACCCGAGCGATCGGATGCAAGCCCTCGCCGGTATTCCTTGGCGGTAAGATCTGCTCACTAGAGGATCGCGGTGTGCTCACAGCAATGGATCCAACCAACGGCGAAATCGTTTGGCAAAAACGCTTGGGCGGTGATTTCAGCAGCTCCCCCGTGGTGGCCAAGGATCGGATCTATTGCTTCGACGAACAAGGAAAAGGGCATGTCGTCAACGCCCAAGGAGAAGTCTTGGCAGAGAACACCTTGGATGCCGGCTGCCTGGCTTCGCCTGCTATCGTCGGAAACGACCTGATCGTCCGAACCCGCACGAGCCTCTACTGCATACGCACGTCCGAGTAGCGACCGACCGTCGGTGCACAGCAGCAATGGACTGCTAAAAGACTCACGATGGGAATCATCGGTGCACGCATGCGCATGTTGCTCCAGTAGACTGCATGGACAATGCACAAACTGGCTGCAAGGGTCAACGCAGGCAGCCAGACGACCAGCTGCTTGCGGTCCACAGCAAGGAGTCTGCGCAGTCCCAGCAATGCTGCAACGCTCGTGATTGCATACCAGAGCCCGACAACCCATCGCGCTTTCCAGTCTGCTTGACGCTGCGATGGCCACCATGCCCAAAGCCATCCTTCACGGATAAAACAAGCCTTGGCAAACATCCCCGGGTTGTTTCGTATCGTCTCGAAACCCAGTTGGTTTGCAAATGCATCCAAGGCGATCTCGTCGGCCGGCGTGTGATTGAATTTCTCTGCCTGTTTGGTTGCCCACCAATCATGGAATCGATCCTCATCCCATTCGCGAGATGGACTCGATTGCCAATGCTCGTAAAGAATCGGATTGTTTGCCAAAAGCAACGTGTATCCTCCGTGAGTGGTCGTCCAAACACCCTGCCCAAACTGCGAGTAGTTTCGAATCCACCAAGGGAATAGGACCAGCAAACAGCCAAGGAGCAAACCGCTTGCTCGAAGAGGTTTGCGTCGAAGCTCAATTGCACCCCAGAGCACACACCAAGCAAGAGCCGTCGGACGGCACAGGCATGCAAACCCCAGCGCCACTCCGATCGCTGCTCCCTCGAACAACATGCCTCGGCCCCTCTCGGATTGCGACCGACCAAAAACCATGGTCGCCCACCAAATAGCCAGCCCTAAAAAGGTAGCAAGCGTCTCGGTCATCACCAACGTCGATTGTCGCACTAGGATTGGATCGACCAAAACCAATGCCGATGCAAAGAGGCTCACGTTTCGAGACAATCCCAGCCGCCTTGCAATATCGAAAGTCAACGCAACCGTCAGCCCCCCGAGCACCGCATGCAGTAGCGCGATCGGCAATCGGTCTGTATCGAGACCTCCAAACCAACTCAGTAGCCACGGGTAGAGCAGGGGCCGATAAGCGGTCGCATTGGGATCGCCTTGGGAATCCAGCAGTCCGAACGTTCCGGTCTTGTGGATCGTTTGCGACAGACGTCGATAAGCGTCCGAATCAGCATCGAGGCTCGAGAGGCTTGCAAGACCGATCGCAAAACGAACAGCGAAGGCAAAGAGAAAAACCCAAAACGCTAGCGTTTGTATTTTCGTATCGGGCGATTTATTGCTAAACGAGCCTTCGACGGGTAAGATTTCTGCAGGCATGATCAAGAGCCAACCGGGGACCAACCGGCCGCAGGCTGTCGGTCCACTGTGCATGGCTGGACTTGCAATGCCTCGATGCGCTGTTTGGCCTGGAGTACATCGTGCCTGGAAACGTGAGGCTCTAGCTTTATGCGAAAGTCCATCGATTCCCCACCTTGGAGCGGAACGACCCGTGAATGATGCTCTTCAAACGATTTGGTGTTTGGAAACCCCGTGGCCGGTTCGATTCCCATGACATAACCATCTTCAAGAGCTGCGGTGTTCTTCCAAAAGTTCACCACAGGAAGGGTCGAGTGATCGAAATGAACCGAGTAGCCCAACGTTTCATCGGCATTGCACAGCATCGCTTCGGTCCATTGATCAGGACCGCCCATGGGCTCCGCATAGTAGACCTCTTCGGCATATCCACTCTGGGGACCTTGGCAGCGATCCCAGTGACCAACGCCTTGGGCTGCCCTGGGATCTCTAGGTGCCAAGCGCCGAAGGGGTGCGATAATTTTAGAGCCGGATTCCAACAGACCTCGACCGAGATTGATGTGGTAGAGCAGCTGCATCGAACCCGGGGTTGTGCGACGGTTGGTCACGGTGTCCTGGATTTCGATCATCGAGGATCCTGCGTGAAATCGAATGCGGGATTCAAGTTCCAGGGTGTAGACCAGGAATCGGGATTCAACGACTGTGCCGATGACATCCAGGGTGCCAAGCTCTCTGTCTGCTTCGATCCTCAGCTGGCTTGCTGGCAGATTGGCGATCCTTCCGTGAACAGGGTAAAGAACTTTGCCGTGGCTGTCGAACTCTGGTGCACCATTGCTCAGCAGACCGCAGCGCACCAAAAGTTCGTCAAAGCCTTCGAGCCACCCGATCCCGGATGGATCACCGATGGGGACCAGCGCCGGGTGGACCGGGCCACGAACGGGGCTTTGCCATCCGAATTCGATGCCTTGGACCCACGTTTTCCAGATCCCCATTCCTCGCATCGGCAGCACGACACTGCGCATGGATCCGGTATCGACGGTCAAGCACTTCATGCCAAGGGACTTGCCCGAGCTCCAGTTCGACCATTCGAATCGAACTCTTTGGCCGGCCATGTCGATCTCTTGTACCAAGGACTCGCTAGCCTGCCCAAAGCTCGCCTCGTCGGATCGCTGGTCGGAGATCAAGTTCCAGTGGAGCATGGATGGATTTCTCATTTACATAGGGGCTTTGCTCGATCGGCCGATCCCATGGACTTCGAAACCGATTTGAGCCAGAGCATTTGCGTCAAGAATATTTCTGCCGTCGAACAGAAACGCGGGCCGATGCATATTGAGGTGCACGCGTTTCATGTCGATTTGTTTGAATTCCTCCCACTCGGTCATGACCGCGATCGCGTGCGCATTGTGGGCGGCTTGATAAGCGTCCGAAGCGACTGTGACATTGTTTTCGATCAATCGTCGGTGCCTTGCAGAGACCTCTAAAGACTGATCCTTGAAAACGTGCAACAAGTCATCCCGAATCTGTTTTTCCGAAACTCTTGGATCGTAGATCACCAGCCTCGCGCCCTCTTCGAGTAGATCTCTGCAGACGTAGATCGATGCCGATTCACGCGTATCGTTGGTGTCTTTTTTGAAGGCGAAGCCCCAAATAGCGATCTGTTTATCCGAAACTGTATGGAACATCGTCCGAACGATCCGTATCGAGAACCGCTTCTTCTGGTAGTCGTTCATCAGGACGACTTGTTCCCAGTATCGGGCCACATCGTCTAAACCGAAATGTTCGCATAAGTAGACAAGATTGAGAATGTCCTTTTGGAAGCATGAGCCACCGAAGCCCACCGAGGCTTTGAGGAACTTTGGTCCGATACGAGAGTCGGTTCCGATGGCTCTAGCCACTTCGTCAACATCCGCACCAGTGACTTCGCAAAGCGCCGAGATCGAGTTGATCGAGGAGACTCTCTGGGCCAAAAAAGCATTCGCGGTGAGCTTGGAAAGCTCGCTGCTCCAAAGGTTTGTTGTAAGAATTTTCTGGCGTGGAATCCAACGCTCGTAAACCTTGGCCAACTGCTCGATCGCCTCAGAGGATTCGCCACCGATCAAGACTCGGTCCGGTGCGAGCAGATCGGAAACTGCAGTCCCTTCGGCCAAGAACTCCGGATTGCTCAGAACGTCGAAGGTCGCTCCGGAGGACGAACTCTTGAGAATCCGTTTGACCGCCTCAGCGGTCCGAACCGGTAGAGTCGATTTTTCGACGACAATCTTGTGCCCTTGGGAGCATTCAGCGATCCGCCGAGCGCATTTTTCGACGAACTCCAAATTGGCCGCACGCCCGGCCCCCATCCCGTGGGTCTTGGTCGGAGTATTGACCGAGATAAAGATCATATTCGAACCACGAATTCCCTCGTCGACGTCGGTCGAGAAGGTCAGATTCCTGCCACGGGCTTCCTCGACGATTTCCTTGAGACCCGGTTCATATACGGGAAGAACGTTGGAGTTCCACTGGTCGATACGAGATTGATTCAGATCCACAACCGTTACGGGAATGTCTGGGCATTGCTTGGCGATCATCGCCATCGTGGGGCCACCGACGTATCCAGCGCCAATACAGCAAATCCGCAAAGAACCAGCAGAAGAAGTCATTGTAATATGGGAAGGTGAACGGATGGGGTATACAGGATTGGCGTAGTTTGCAAGACCCTCTAGTATGATTCTTGCTTTGCTTTTGGATAGGTATTTTTTTCCGGGAAAACCAAGGTCTCTCTTTGTAAAAAAGTCTGTGCAAAAAGGAAGTTTTTACAAAACGGACGCTAGTCCAAGCCCCATTTTCAAGCCCCGGTGCCCGCGCAGTTTGCCCAAAGCGCTCAAAGTGACGCGTAAAATTGTTTTTTCGCATTTGGCACGGCGTATGCTTCTCTTACAGGTATCGAGACCCCAAGCGGTGTCTCGGTAGTCCGAAACAAGGAAGTCCCGTGATCTTAGTGGCGTCGAAAACCAGTCATCCTGGATGAACCGACAGACCTTCCCATCAGGTTAGGCCCAGTTTTCACGGTGGAAAAAAACTTCTCGGAAAAAACTCGCTCCGCAAGCCCTCGCAATCTTTAGGTTGCCTGCACTTGCGGGGCGAGTCGTTTCCTCTTCTTCTTCGGACTCGTCGAGCTAAACTAAGGGTGGTCTGAATTCTTGAACCCTTAGGAAGTCCCAAATTCATGGTGGAACTCGGCGTTAACATCGATCACGTAGCAACATTGCGGCAAGCTCGTCGAACGGTCGAGCCGGATCCGGTCGCCGCTGCTGTCTTGGCCGAACTCGGTGGAGCCGATTCAATCACTATCCACCTTCGCGAAGACCGTCGCCACATCCAGGACCGCGACGTACGAGTTCTGGCTGAAACCCTACGGGCTAGATTCAACTTCGAACTCTGCTGTGCCCCGGAAATCGTCCAGATCGCCTGCAGCGTCCGTCCCGAACAAGCCACCTTGGTCCCGGAAAAACGCCAGGAGGTAACGACCGAAGGAGGTCTGGACCTGCGGCCTAGCAGCCCGGAACTTCGAAACGCGATCGCGACCCTTCGCGACTCGGGGATCAGTGTGAGCCTATTTATCGACCCGGATGACCAGCAGGTTCGCATCGCCAAGGAGCTCGGGGTCGATGCTGTCGAATTGCATACGGGCCAGTATGCAGAAGCCCGAGGCCAGGAACAACTCCGGGAACTGCGACGCCTCGAGCACGCCTCCCAAGTGGTCAACGACCTGGGGCTCAAGCTCCATGCAGGCCATGGGCTTACCTATCAAAACGTTCGCCCCCTGGCGGCCATTCCAGGCATGCGTGAACTGAACATCGGACACAGCATCGTCTCGCGCGCGGTCCTCGTAGGGATCAAAGAAGCGGTACGGGAAATGAAACTCTTGCTAAATACTCCTTAGCAAACCACCGGCAAACAAAAATACATGGCCCAGCCCAACAAGCCCTCTTTGGATTGGTTGCGATGGCAAACGACTCTCATCGCGATCCTGGCATTGGTCTGCATCACGCTGCATTTGGTCCTCAAATTCACCGGCGTGTCCTCCCATCCATGGCCCCTTTGGATCGCATTGCTCGTGGGTGGTTTGCCCCTGGTCGCCGGGCTGCTGGCCAAGGTCTTGAAGTTTCAGTTCGGTGCCGATTTACTTGGTGGAATATCGATCATCGTCTCAGTCCTTCTGGGCGAATACCTTGCTGGTGCAATCATCGTGCTGATGCTCTCTGGAGGAGAAGCCCTCGAGACCTATGCCATGACCAACGCGAAGAGCGTGCTATCGGCCCTCGCAAAACGTCTACCAACCCTCGCACATCGCCGTATTGCCAGCGCCTCTTCGGAGGATCGAAATGCAACTCAACTCGAAACCCTGCCGCTCGATCAGGTCTCGGTCGGTGATGTACTGGTGATCTACCCGCACGAGGTTGCCCCAGTCGACGGACGGGTGATCGAGGGCCACAGCGTTATGGACGAATCGTACCTGACGGGCGAACCGTTCTTGATCACCAAGACCAGCGGTTCGGCGGTCATCTCCGGCGCGGTCAACGGCGATGGTGTCCTCGTGATCGAAACGACTCAAAAAGCATCCGACTCTCGCTATGCGCGGATCATGGCGGTGATGCAAGAGTCCGAGCAAACGCGACCTGCAATCCGACGGCTTGGGGACCAAATCGGGGCATGGTTTACACCGTTGGCCTTGGCCGTAGCGTTTGTAGCTTGGTGGCTTTCCGGTGAATCCACCCGCTTCCTTTCGGTCCTGGTCGTCGCGACGCCTTGCCCATTATTGCTGGCCATTCCTATCGCAATCTTAGGCTCGATCTCCTTGTGCGCATCGCGAGCGATCATCGTCAAGAGCCCGGTGGCCCTGGAGCAAGTCTCCTCGGTGCGAACGGCGATCTTCGACAAAACCGGCACGTTGACTTATGGCGAACCCACGCTCACCAAACAAGTCGTTGCGCCGACGTTTGACCCAAACCGCGTGCTGGCTTTGGTCGCCAGCCTAGAGCATTACTCGAAACATCCACTGGCCCACGCAATTGTCTCGGCAGCAAACGAGCAAGGTGTGGCGACCTATCCAGCCAGCTCGGTCAGCGAAAGCCCCGGCAAGGGGCTTACCGGTTGCGTTCAAGAACAACAGATCATCGTCACAAGCCGAAAAAAGATCCGAGAAAAAAATGTCCAAGGCCTCGAGCACATGCCCGAGTCGGCCGAAGGGCTCGAATGCGTCATCGCGATCGATGATCGCTACGCGGCAATCTACCAAATGCGCGATGCACCACGCTCCGACTCCAAAGCGTTCATCCGTCACCTTGAAGGCAACCATCGTATCACCAAGACCATGATTGTCTCCGGGGACCGAGACTCAGAAGTCCGATACTTGGCCGACCAAGTCGGCATCGGCGAGGTCCTCGCCCAGCAAAGCCCAGAGCAAAAACTAGAAATCGTCCGAAAGGAAACCGCGATAGCCAAGACGATGTACGTCGGGGATGGCATCAACGATGCACCCGCGATGATGGCCGCAAGTGTCGGAGTGGCCATCGGCAACAATAGCGATGTGACGGCCCAAGCCGCCGACGTGGTGCTGCTGGACAACAAGTTGACCAAGGTCGACGAGTTTATGCACATCGGACGCAGGATGAAAATGATCGCTATGCAGAGCGCCCTTGGGGGCATGGCTTTATGCACCGTTGCAATGATTCTGTCTGCATTCGGGTACCTGACGCCAGTATCAGGTGCGATCGTCCAAGAGGCGATCGATGTGCTGGCGGTCCTCAACGCCATGCGGGCTGCTTGGCCCCCAAAAAATCTCTCGGACGTCTAAACAAACCACCAGCCTCCATTCCACGTCCCGCCATTCGATGCATTTCATTCGGTCTTGGACTGGAATGCGACAAAACGATTGAACCAAGTTTGTATCATCGCTTTTTGCTGTTGGCTGGACGCGAGGTTCATGGCGATGTCAACCTCCCTGCGACCAGCGGTCTTGTCTCCCTGACCATACAAACACATGCCCTGGATCAGCCTCGCCGTGGGTTGCAATGGATTGATCCGCAAAAGCTCTTGGCTCTCGGCTTGGGCTTGGTAGAAATCCCCGTTGGCAACCTGCAAAACCATCCGCTTGAGACGATAGTCGGTCGACGACGGATTGATCGCTACCAAATCGTTCAGTGCCCCGATGGCCAAATCGAGCTTGCCTGCGATCTCGGCCACAAAAGCAAACTGTGCCAATACATCTTCGTTCCTGGGTGCAGCGCGCATCGCCGATTGCATCGCCGCTAAGGCTCCGTTGGGATTCCCGCTCCCGACCTCAACAGTGCTCAATGCAATCCAAGCATCGGTATCCTCCGGCGAACGCTCAACGGCCTCCCTCAAACGAACCCTCGCTTGATCCAATGTCGGTTTCTTGATGGGCAGATTCGGTGGCATCTTGTCGGAAAAACCTGCCAAGGCGATCCCAAGGTCTCGATCTTTTTCAGCGGCAGTGAGCAGATCGCTTTGGAAATAGGGAACCAAAACGGCTTGGTCCATCGGCCCGTTGTTCGAGGCAAGCGGCTCGCTGGGTCGGCGCAAAATGCGATGGTCGGTCAAGCTAACGTGGGCGATATTGGTGTTCGAATTCGTCGGCATGTGACACTTGATGCAGTTGTCCTGCTGCTTGGCCCGCAGCTCTTGTGTCTCACTGCATACCTGGGTTTGATGGCATGATTTGCAATCGTCGATGTAACGCCGCTGGGCCTCCTGGGGCTCATACGATTGATGCGGATCATGACACGTCGTACACAAGAGCTTGCCTCCGTTTGGGGTGCGACACTTGACCAGTAGCATCTGATCGAAATGTCCGACCGCTTTGTTCTTGAACTGTGCCTCGGGATGGGTCAAGAAGGCGTTGATGAAAAGCTCCAGAGGCAGGCCCGGCC
>Ga0114972_10001898_pt1 | contig 15593 bp, 14 predicted proteins | sample M_140807_EF_Meta_FD_87354 | JGI IMG/M metagenome (GOLD analysis project Ga0114972, IMG submission 87354) | Freshwater microbial communities from Lake Montjoie, Canada to study carbon cycling - M_140807_EF_MetaG | ecosystem: Environmental > Aquatic > Freshwater > Lake | place: Lake Montjoie... | reverse complement strand
CTCGTCGGCGGCATCGGGATCATGAACATCATGCTCGTGTCCGTTACCGAGCGCACCAAGGAAATCGGATTACGAAAAGCCGTCGGCGCGAAACGCGGCGCGATTCTCACCCAGTTTGTCGTAGAGTCAGCGACGCTGTCGCTCATCGGCGGTCTCATCGGCATGGGCCTCGCCTACATAATCGGCATGCTGGTGACACGCGTCACGGCCAGTGTAAAGTGGCCATCGCCCGAGGGTCTTCCCGCCGAATTTCCGATCCCTGCCGCCATCGGCGCGATGATCTTCTCCGCATTCATCGGCATCGTGTTCGGCCTGTATCCCGCCATCGCCGCCTCACGTCTCGATCCCATCGTCGCGCTTCGCCGAGAGTAACCCAAACTTCCCCGAAGGTTAAATCTTCGGGGAGTTTCGCGCCTTGAGTTCGTTGACAATCAACTTCACACTCTGCGCGTGATCGCGATCCACCACCAAAACGGCATCGTCGGTCGCAATCACCAACACGTTCGACACGTTACTAATCGCCACTGTCAATCCGGCCGAAGCGTTGTGGATCATCGTGTTTTCGCTAGCAATCACCACGCTATCACCGCTCGCCGCGTTGCCGTGATCGTCCGTCGGCAAAAATCGGCCAATCGCGTCCCAAGAACCCAGGTCATCCCAACTGAAAGTCGCCTTGACCACCGAGATTTTGCTAGCTTTTTCCAGCAGGGCATAGTCGATTGAAATATCCGAAAGCTCACTAAACGTCCGCGCCGCTCCCGCCGCGTCATCGGTCGAAAGCTGCGGAATCAGCCGCTGCAGCACTTCACCGTGGGCCGGAGTTGCCCGCGATAGCTCATCGGTAAACGTATCCAGGGTCCAGAAAAACATGCCGGAATTCCACAGGAAATTGCCGTCCTCCACGTACTCATCGGCCAGCTCCTGGTTCGGCTTTTCGTGAAATTGCTTGGCAGCAAAGGCGGACTTTCCTGGAATCGCGGTCGGCTCAATTTCCACATATCCGTATCCCGTCTCCGCTCGCGAAGGGGGAATCCCGATGATGGCAATGCCGCCCTCCGTCTCCGCAATGTCCAGGGCCAAGCGCACATCCAATTGAAATGCCGATTCTGGGCCAATCAAATGGTCCGCGGTCACCACCGCCATCGAAATTGCCGCGTCGCCATACCGCGCCCGCAGCGTCGCCACCATGTAGGTCAGACATCCCGCCGTATTCCGCTTCATCGGCTCCGCGATAACATTCGCCGCCGGGATCTGGGGAATCACGGCCTGAATCGGCTCCTTTAAATGCTCAGCGGTAATCACGTAGATATCTTCGGCTAAGAACTCTCCGTGTAGCCGCTGAATTGCTTGCTCCATCATCGTCGCCTCATCCGCAAACAGCTTCAGCAGTTGCTTCGGGCGATTCCAGCGCGACATTGGCCAGAATCGCTCACCAGAACCTCCCGCCATCACCACGGCGATTCGTTTAAATGTCTCGTTATGCAAGCTCATGGAAGGTTCTAATTGTGTCCGATTACGGATTTACCGTTAGCGTTCCCGTCGCCGACAGGTACGTCTTCGCCGTGATTGTAACCGTAGCTCCCGCCGTTACCTTCTTGTGCGTCACCGTAAACGTGCCCGTGGTTTGCCCAGCCGCAATCTGGATGGTTGCCGGCACCGTCGCCGCCGCCGTCTGGCTGCTCTTCAGCGAGACCGTAATTCCTCCGGTCGGAGCGGGCCCGTTCAATGTAACGGTTCCTGTCACCACCTGCGCCGAACCTCCCATGACCGTAGACGGCACCAGACTCACCGAAATTGGACTCGGTGGCAGATTCGTGGCCGTTCCCCGTGCGAAAGTCGCACCGGTGGTGGCCTTCACCGAGAAATCTCTCTTGGTAGCCTGTGCCACGTGGGTGATGGTAAATGTGGCCTGAGTTGCCCCGGTTGGCATCGTGATAGTTGCTGGAACCGTGGCTGCAGATGGGTAGGAGGAAACCAAACTCACCTTCATCCCAGCCGGAGCCGCTCGGCTAATCGTCACCGTACCGGTAACGGAAGTGGTCGTGCCACCCACAAACGTCGTTGGCGAAATCACCACCGAAAGTGGCTTCGGCGGGTAGACCGTTAAGTCCGCCGTGAGGAACGAACCCGTAATTGCGGCCTTGATGCGCGGAATCGAGCGCGCCGCCACTGGCGAGTGAGTGATGACGAATTGCTTCGTCGTCTGGTTTGTGGCCACTGTTACCGTTGCTGGGACCGAAGCCGACCCGGGGATGCTAGAGCTGAGCGTGACCACAATTCCCCCTGAAGGTGCTGGGCTCGAGAGGGTAATTGTCCCTTTTGCCACATCCGACGATCCGCCGATGACCGATGGAACGGTCAGCGTAAATGACTGAATTCCCGTCGTCTCGACGGCAACCGAGATGTCTTTGGTATCGCCATCCAAGCCCGCCGCTAGCAGCGCCGAGCCGGTCGCATTCGAGGAAGCAGTTGCCACGAACGTAGCCGAACTTTGCCGCTCGGGAATCACCACCGACACCGGTACCGTGATTCCAGCATTGTTCGAGGTCAGCGTCACCGCCACTCCCCCCGTTGAGGCGGGCTGATCAATGGTGACCGTATAGGTGGCACTGGTGCCTCGCTTAATCTTCGCCGGGCCCGTCACCGATACCAGGGACAGTGGGCCGTAAACCCAAAGTCCGCGCCCGTGGGTAGCTAGCAATACTTGCGGCGATCCGTAGAGGAAGTTGGCTTCGTAGATCGCCGCGTTGGCCGGGCCGTCACTCGGTGCCGACCAAGTTGTGCCGCCGTCTCCAGAAACGCACAGTCCAACCTCGGTTCCCACGAAGATTTTGTTCGAGTTTTGCGGGTGAACGGCAATGCCGCGGATCGGCGCACTGGGTATCCGGTTAGGATCAGAGCCGCCCTTCATCGTCCAGGTGGCGCCGCCATCGGTACTCAAAAAGAGGTTATCGTTGTTAAAGCCGCCCAGACCAACCCAAATGCGATTCGCGTTTTGCGGGTCAAACGTGATGCGGCAAATTTGGCGACCGGGGAATGGATTCGCCCCCCCATTATCGTCCACCGCCGTCCAAGTCGGGCTGGCGCTGGTGCCGTTGATGGTCTTAAACACTTTGCCATCGTTGTGACCGACGTAGATCACATCCGAATTTCCGGGTGCCACGGCAATCGCCGAGACTGCCGAAGAATCGGCTGCTTTAATGGTAGAAAATGACGGGGAAGCCGCCTTCACATTCGCGGAAACATGAAGTGATCTAGTTCCGATCAACATCCGGTTGGCATTGTTTGGGTCGAGAATGAATGGTGCGATGAAATTGGCACCCAGGCTGGAGCCATCGAAAATCCAGTTCGCATTGTTGCCCCCGTCCATCGTCCGGAAGACTTGGGCGTAAATGTACTCGCCATACATAATGTTAGGATCGGCTGGGTCCAAGCCACAGAAGCCCCCGTCTCCGCCAAACCAAACCGCTCCGTCTATGTCGCCCCGGTCCAGCAGGTGAGTGCCATTGTCTTGGGTCCCTCCCACCAGTCGACCGCTTACGCTATCGCCAACCGCGCCGTAGTACTGGGTCGACCGCACGCGCGGCGTAAACCAATTCCAGCCCGCCGAGGTAGATGCCGTCGTGATGTCGTTGGCCCGATAGAATCCACCGTCCGTGCCAACGTAAATGCGCTTGTTGTTCACGCCATCAAAACCCGGGTCCATGGTAATGGTGTGGGCGTCGGGGTGCGGCTGCTCGGTGGTGATGTAGCCCTGACCGATCGTCGTAATCGTGGTGCCACCGTTAACACTCTTGTATACATTCAGACCCGTGAGAACCAGGAAGTTTGGATCAGTAGGGCTTACCCAAATGCCATTGTTGTACCAACTGGCCCCGGTGGAACCCGAAGTGGTTACCTGCGTAAACGTCTGCCCAGAGTCGTTCGATCTCCACACTTTTCCGCCGTTGTTCGGCTGCATGGCGTACACCCGAGTGCTATCGCTCGGGGCAAACGCCACTTCAATTCGAGAATTGAATCCCGACATGCCAATCCCGGTCGCCGCGGTCCAGGTAGCCCCCGCATCCGTCGAATAAAAAGCCTTCGAGAACCAGCTTCCCGCGCCAAAATCATAGTCCAACACGGTAGCGATGACCCGGTTACTATCCGAAGGGCTAAACGTAACCTGCATGCCCGCCTGCGCGGCCAGTACGGTGGTAAAGTTTGCACCGCCATCGGTGGAGCGAGATATTCCGCCCGACCTATTGGCCGCCAAAATCAAGTTTGAATTTGCCGGAGAGACGACAACGCGGTTGGTATAGCGCCAAGATTTTGTGGCCGCCATTTGAGACCAGGTGGCGCCGCCATCTTTTGAGCGGTAGATCCCTGCGCCACCGACCGCGTCGATATTGTAAAAACCTTCGCCCGTTCCGGCATAAATGGTGTCGTAATTGTTGGGGTCGAAGGTCAGACAACTCACGGCAAGACTGCTGAGTTTGTCGTTCACCACCGTCCAGGTAGCTCCTCCGTCAACCGTCTTCCAGATTCCACCGCCTTCCGCGCCGGTAAACATTTTGTTAGTGTTGCGCGGGTCAATGATCATGCTGCGGGTTCGTCCGGCTATGTTGTCCGGGCCGCGTTCAATCCAACGGTAACTGGATGGGGCAAATCGCTGGTCTTCCTGCAGTTTCCGTATTTGCGCCAGCGCCCGGGTGTAACCATCGGGATCAATCTGCCCGTTAGAGTCGCGCCACGCCAGCATGCGCCACATCATCGCTTCCATCGGGTTGGTGGGCCCCAGATTGCTACCGCTCACCTTGGTTTTGCCCTTTTTGCCGGCCTCTTTGCGATCTTCGTCCTCGTCCGGATTAAAAACGCGCTTGGTTACTCGCTTCTTATCGGTGACTTTGTTTGTCGACTTCTGGCCTCCCGCAACCACCTTCTTCCCGTCGCGCTTGCCAAGTTCCCGCTGCTGGCTAAAACCAAACGCCGCCAGCGCAACTACCAGGCAGAAAATCACCAATCCTTTCGCCCAACCCAAATACATTTTCACCGCCCAAGTGTATTAGAAAACGGCGTCAAATGGGAAGCTCACGGTTCCCGCCATTACATCTCCGAAGAGGAAAAATGGTAGCGGAGGCCGGACTCGAACCGGCGACCTAACGGGTATGAACCGTTTGCTCTAACCAACTGAGCTACTCCGCCAAGAGTCACCTATTATGACACACCGGCTAGCCCAGCTTCCAAACTGCCCGGCCGCGATCTTCCCAATTCGCCACCTCCGAAGCCGTGCGGGCATTATCCAGCGCCTCGAAATTCAGGTCGGCCAAAATCACTGCCTCCTCATTCAAAGCACTCTCCCGCAAAATCGCGTCCGGCGGGAACGGCTCCGATGATGGCGCGATGATCGCCGAGGATCCAAAACTAAACGGCACTGGTTCGCGATCAAACCCGCCCACCAGCGATGCGTGAATCACAAAGATCTGATTCTCCACCGCCCGCGCCAGCGCCGACCATCGCACTCGCTGGAACCCGCGTTGAGTCTCCGTCCAAGCCGGAATCGCCTGAATCAGCACGCCTTGCTCCGCCAGCAAACGCCCCGAATCCGGAAATTCTGAATCGTAACAAACGGTGACGCCGACCGAATTCTCGGTGATCGCCAAGTGCTCCCCCCGCTCTAGCCCCCAAACTTCGGCCTCGTAACGCGTCAAATTGTTCTTTTCCGAAATCCGCCGTGGCTGCCCGGGCTGGCAGATCGCGCACACATTCCGAATCCCGGTCGGCGTCTCGCGAAAGTGCGAACCCCCGATGATCGTCATCCCGCTGTTATCCGAAATACGCTGCAGCCATTCTTCCAGCGAATCGGCGTACTGCGCCAAAAACCGCGGTGCCTTCGTCTCGCGCAAATCCGGATGCAGCGAGAGAAGCTCCAGCACGTGCAGTTCGGGCAATACCACCGTGTCGGCTCCCTCATCATGCGCCTCGCTGATGAGATCGTGCAGATGTCCAAAATACTGAGCGTCCCCGCGAATGGCGCGGAGCTTGAAATTCACCGCCGCCACCCGCCGATTGTCCGAGCTTTCATTCGTCAGCACCGGCGCAAACTCCGCATCCTCGGCCGTAATTTCAACTTCTGGTTCGTTCGATTCTGAGTTCAAGGAATCCATTCCAGGATCGCCGCCTCGTTGCGACTCTCCGCATCCTCCATGTAATTTTCTTTGGTCATTATGAATTGCAATCCGTAGCGGAGCAGGGGAGTCAGCGTGCGATCCTCCCGATCTCCACGCGCCACCTCGGCCACGTATTGGTCCGCGTCGGTCAGTCCGCTCGCCAAAAATCCCGGCAGCCGACAGCCCGTGCCATACCGAGTCAGGACCTGTTGCCGCCCGTATTGAAACCGCCGTTCGTAGAACAACCGCCCAATTCCGCGCCGGCGATAGTCCGGATGAACGCTAACGTCCAGCCCGTACAAAGTGGTCCCGTTGGCATCAAAAGTCTCCAAAAAAGGCCCGCCCGTCGTCTCGTCCCAGGTCTTCGACTCCCGCCAAACCGCCTCCGCAATCCGAGTATTGCTGCAGCTTCCCACCAGTTGCCCATCGCGAATCGCCACCCATTGCCCGTCGGGAAAAATCTCCAAATGCCGCGTCAAATGCTCCGCCGCCCACAGCAAATCGGGATCAAACGGCGGCGGAAACGCCAGCGCTTGCAATTCAACGGCGGCCGCAATATCTGAGGGCTGCATAGCCCGAATCTGCATCAATCCCGCCTCACCGGAGTTCAATGCCGAGCCGATCAAAGATTCGCGTCAGGTCATCCTCGCCATAAAATTCAATCGTTATCGTGCCCTTCTTGGCCCCTCGCTGAATCTTAACCGGCGCCGTAAAGTACTCCCGCAGTGCCGTCGCCAGCGGATTTTCATGATCGGCCACGGCGGGTTCGTCCGGTCGCTTAGGGCTGGGCTCGCGGATGGGTTCCTTCGCCAAGGCTTCGGTCTGCCGCACATTCAGCCCCTCCGTCAAAATTCTCTCTAGCCAATCTAACTGTTGCGCCGTCGTCTTCGCCAGCAGCAACGCCCGCCCGTGCCCCTCCGAAATCCGGCCGTTGGCAATCGCCGATCGCGCTTCCTCCGTCAGCTTCAATAGCCGCAACTGGTTAGCAATCGACGAGCGAGACTTCCCGACCCGCGTTGCAATCTCCTCCTGAGTCAGCCCAAATTCCTGAATCAGACGGTCGTAAGCCTCCGCCGCCTCCAGCGCTCCGATGTCTTCCCGCTGGACATTCTCCACAATCGCCATCTCCAGCGTCGCCTGTCCATTGGCCGCCCGCACCACCGCTGGCACAGATGCCAACCCCGCCAACTTAGCCGCCCGCCAGCGCCGCTCGCCCGCAATGATCTCGTACTGATTTTCTCCCACGGGCCGCACCAAAAGCGGCGACAGAATCCCCACCTGGCGTATCGATTCCGCCAGCTCCTCCAAACTCGTTTCGTCAAAGTGCGTCCGCGGCTGGTGAGGATTCGCGCGGATAGCATCCAGCGCAATTTCGCTGGTTCCCGATTCGTGCTGGTCCGCCAAAAGTTGCGATAGTCCCCGTCCTAATGCTCGTCTCATACTCCCAAAACCTCATCCGCCAACCGCATGTACGCCTGCGCTCCCTTAGAATCCGCAAACCGCGTCACCGCCGGCTCTCCAAAACTCGGCGCTTCCGATAGCCGGATATTCCTTGGAATCGTCACTTCGCTCACCCTCGCCCCAAAGAAGTCGCGCACGTCCTCCGCCACCTGCTGCGTCAACCGACTCCGCGGATCGTACATCGTCAACACAATCTTGCCCACTTTGATCGCGGGATTAATCCGTTTCCGCACCAATTCCACCGTTTTCATCAACTGCGTCAGCCCTTCCAGCGCATAAAACTCGCACTGCATCGGCACCAAAACCTCATCGGCCGCCGCGAGTACGTTCAAAGTCAACAGTCCCAAGCTCGGCGGCGCATCAATGATCAGCCAGTCGTAATCTGCCCGCACGTGGTCCAACGCTTCCCGCAGGAGCTGTTCTTTGCCCACCGCCCCCGCTAGGGCCGATTCCGCTCCGGCCAAATCCAGCGTCGCCGGAATCAAGTCCAAATTCTCTTGTGTAGTCACGATGGCGGCTCGGATCAGTTCCGGAACCTGCGCTTCATCCGCCGTTAAAATTTCGTACAGGGTCGGGCGCAAACTCGTCTTCTCAAACCCCACTCCCGACGACGCATTGCCCTGCGGGTCGGCGTCCACCAGCAGCACGCGCCGACCGCGCATCGCCAATCCGGCCGCCAAATTTACCGCCGTCGTGGTCTTCCCAACTCCCCCCTTCTGGTTCACCACTCCCCAAATCGGCACCCCCATATTATGAAGGAGCCAACCGATTGTCGCTCGGCTGTGACACCACCCGACTAAGGTCCCACGGTCAATAAATGCGTGATAACATGGCGATGAGGCGGCGATTCCAGATCCGGTTCAAAGCCGCCACGCCATGACATCGCTCGGAACGTTTCTCGTGGTTCTCTTGGCCGCTAACCTGTTGATTGGGCTGGTCCTTATCCGGTTGCGCGTTAGCCGAGCAAATCTCACCTTGCATCTTTGCGTCCGTTGCGGACTACTCATCCTCATATTGGTGGGCGTCGCGTACATCTACCTCCCCGACAACCAGATTGGCCCTTACCTCGCAGATTCCCTGATCATCACTCTCCCCCTACTGGTTATCGACTTGTCCGTAACCCATCGGCGTCGGCTAAACGATCTCCGGAACCGGTTCACCGACCAATGACTATCCAAGATCTCGGCCAAGGACCTATTTCATTCCTATCGATGGCTCTCATCTCGGTGCCGCTCAGTCTTCTTTTCGTCCGGTTCTTGGCTACTACGCGAGAGAAAACACTGCCTAAAGCTTTCGATTCACTCTTGACCATCTGGCAAGGTCTCACTCTGACGTCACTCAGCCTCTACCTGTCGAGTTTTCTCGCGGTATTCGGCCCCGACGGTCGAGGAGGCCAATTCGTTGCCGCGGCAAACCTTGCCAGTGGCTGCGTCCTCCTGCTCTGTCTCCTGATCGGTGTATTCGTGCAAATTCTCAAGGCCGCCCGGTGGTTTTCGCGTAAGGTGGGGGCAAAGAATTACTGTGGAACCGGTGGTCGCTCCGGATCGGTCGAAACCAATATTTCGGAACCTTGATGTATTTTTCCAGAACCACTTGGAATTCCCAAAGATACATGATAGGATTCTTCTGGGCGGAGATTTTCGTGTGACAGTGAGGCTTCCTAAGGCAAACCGACGTGACATACCACGTCATTACGAAAACGAGAGATCGGATGTGGTAGGTAAATGAAGCCGAAAGAATTTCATTGGGATGCATCTCGCATCTATTGCCCTGCGGTCACTTTGTCGGCCGTCGTGCTAGAGATCTACTGTAACATGGGAATGAACGCAGTTTGTCTTGCGTTACTCTATGGAATGCCGAAGATTCCCGTTGAAATGAGGTCGCGCTGGAGTTTGCGATTGATCTATATCGTAGCCATAAGTGCCTTAGTATTCAATAGAATCCTTGGCCTAGACGGAAGTTTCTTTCTATGCCTGTTGCTCATGGTAATTTGGATTCAAAGCGACTTTCGGAAGGACGCCAGCTGGGGGAATCCGACTTGAGCTCAATTCTCAGTGAGGCAACGTGGACCCCACTGGGAGTTGGGTTGCGAGGCAAAGGTTTAGTACGATGGAATAGCGACTATTCACTGACGGATTTCTTTGGCCACCCCACGGCGGTAGGAAGCTCCAGCGGTGTCACCACGGCCATCTTCGACGCCTTCAACGTCCGCCGCGGTGTGCGAGCCTCTGATAAGGATGAAACAAAACTTATCAGTTAGTGTGAGAAACCTCTGTCTTGCATTACTAATTAATGCTTTATCATGTGGCGTGATAGGTCAGTATAGTGAGCGTGAATTCGGGTATTTGGAAGCCCTAACGGCAGGGATCTGCTTGTTCGGTCCCTTACCGATTTGGTATTTCCTCTTCCGAAAGAAGGGAAATAGGCTGTCTCACTCCCTTTTGCCACTCGCTTTTACAGTTTCCCTCTTAACCTATATTTTTCTGCGATTTCCAAGTCGACCAGACTGGATTAACGAGCGAGAAGTCCATGGGATCGTAACCTTAGGACTCGCGGTATTAACAGTCACGAAACAAATTGCAAGAAGGAGTTAAAGTTTGGGAACCGTGAAATTGTTTGTAGAACTTAGGTCGATGTGTCAGCGAACCAATGATCTGGATTCCAATGTTATGAGTTGGCTTCACTGCATCCGCTATTGAGCGTGAGCGTTCTCCTATTCCCCGATAGCCTTGTTCAACAGCGCCGCCAAGCGGATGCCGGCTTGCACTACGCGCCGCCCCGACGCTAGCTGACCCTCGCGCAGATATTTTTCGTCCGGAACCGAGCCTTCTTTCAACCGGTAAACCTGAGATCGCGCTAAGTCGAACGACTCCCGCGCCCAATCCTTCGGCGAGCCGCCGGTGCGCCAGCGGGAAGGGAAGTTAGCCTCCAAACTCCGACCGTACGCCCGCAGATAATTCCGCGCCTCCAATGATTCCGGCCGCTCGATCGGTAAAAATGCTCCCGCCCCCGCATCCCACAAGCTATGCAAATTGGTGACTTCCCGATTCGACTCCGGCCAAAGCTTCAAGCCACCAACCTTAAACTCATTCCCGCCGCGATCCCCTTCCGGGTTCGCTTCCGAAACCCGGTCGGTAGCGTGCAGCGGCTGGTGAATATCCCCCACAAAGTGCATTACAAACCGCAATGCCTCCGAACGCTTCTCGTCGGTTTGGGTTCGGTCGGCCAAAATTGCGGTTTGGGTCTCAATTGCCCACACCACATTTTCCGCCGCCGAGCGATCCGCGACCCGCTTCCCATCTTGCCGAAACGGAATATTGATGTAATGCCAGGGACCCGTTTCCGATCGATCCCGCCGCACGTCGTCCGCCCAACACGCCGCCGATACGAACGTATTCGTCCGCGGCGATCCCCCAATTGCCAGCAACCGCAAGCTCTCGGCCCGCGCCTTCTCGTTCAAATGGGCCTCGGCAATGCTCGCCACCAGCATGTGCCCGGTGTCGGTCCAAGCCCCCGCCATCGCCACCAATCCTGCCACCGCCAACGTCAAAAGTCGCTTCATACTGCCTCTGCTTTCTGCCCCAAATGCGCCTTCGTTCGCTGCCACAGCGCCTCCCATTCTTCCGGCGAAAGCTCCGCCAGATTACCGGTCGCCAGCTCCGCCATGGCCGAATATCGGTCCGTAAATCGGTTAAGCATTCGTGTCAAAGCCTCCTCTGGGTCAACTTTCAGCCACCGCGCCACATTCACCACCGTAAACAGAATGTCCCCGAGTTCGTCCCGCTGCTCCTCCGGCGTCGTCGCCGCGCGCAGTTCATCAATTTCTTCGCGAAGCTTGTCGTAAACGCCCTCAATATCGGGCCACTCGAACCCCTGCCGCGCCGCCCGCCGACTCACCGCATCGGCCCGCGAAAGGGAAGGCATGGACCTTGGAATTCCCTCCAGCAGCGAAGGCACTTTCTGGACAGCACCCTTTTCCTGGGCCTTAATCGCATCCCAATTCGTCAGCACCTCGGCTTCGGTCTCGGCCTGCACGGTTCCGAACACATGCGGATGCCGCCGAATCAGCTTCTCATTCAGCCCTTCCGCAATCGATTCCGCATCAAAATGCCCGTTTTTCGCGGCAATCTGGCCGTGCAAAATCGGCTGAAGCAGCAAATCCCCCAATTCTTCCCGCAATCCCAAGGGATCACCCCGATCAATCGCGTCGATCACCTCGTACGTCTCCTCCACCAAGTGGGGCTTCAGCGATAAGTGCGTTTGCTTCTGGTCCCAAGGGCAGCCGCCCGGACCCAGCAACCGATCAATAATCCGCACCGTCTCGGCCAGATGGCTAGGCTCTACCAAAACCAAAGTCGCCGCGTCCGGAATCTCCCCATCCGTCAAATCAAACGCTAGCCCCTGGCCCGCCAAATACCGTTGCGTGGCCAGGTCCGCCTGCGCTACCACCAACCGCTGATCCGCGAGAAAATCCAGTGGCTCCCCGCGCATCACCCGAAGGAACGCCGCTGGCAACTAGCCGCCGCCCGCGCCCACCACGCCGGGCGTGTTCAAATACTGCTCGATGAACTTTTGGTAAGCCGAAGCCCATTCCGGCTGCTTGATGTCAATCTTGGCCTTCTTGCGGAAGCTGATCATCTCCTTCGAGATATCGTTCTGCACGCGACCCAAATCCAGCATGCGCTGCCGCCGAATTCGTCGTCGAAGTGATTGCGTAAGCGGATCCTTACTAGAGGCGACAATATCGTCGACGCGGAACTTCACGAAGATCGGCGTCCCGTTGGCATTGGTCGTAATCCAAACCGTCGTGGCGCCTATTTTGGTCCCGGTGAGCGCCGTGCGGGTGGCTTCGGTGAGAGCGGTTTCTGGTACGGTGCCGTACTCGCCATTTTGGAGCCGAGTCACATCGACACTTCGCGCTTTAGCAACCTCGGGGAACGGCTTACCCGCGGTCAGATCCGCATCCACGGTGGCCTTATCCGCCTCGGCAGATACCGCAATGACGCTGAGCTTGTACTGGCGCGGAATCGTAAACCGATCCGCGTAGGTCTTGTAATACTTGTCCACGTCTTGGTCGGTCACCGTGATGCCGAACGTCGAAATCTTGAACTGCGCCAGCTCCACCTTAATTTGCTCCTTCAGTTCGTCCTCGGTTCGGCCCGATTCCTTCCAAATCGACATGAGATCGGGATTATCCATCTTGCGAACTTCCAGCTCCTGATTGATCTCCAGATCGCTGGGAAAAACGCCCTTTTCCTTGGCTAGTTGCAGCACCAAAATGTCGGTGATCATCTGGTCAATCGTAATCAGCCCGGGCGGCATATCCAGCAAGTTGTTGCCAACCTTCTTGGCCACGCCGGGTAGATACTCCATCCGGCGGTAATACGCGGCCGCCTTAACTTCCGTCCCGTTCACCGTTACCACCGTGCGTTCCGGGTCAATCGTTGCTTGGGCATGCGCGGGAACGCTAGCCAGCATGGTCGCGAGCGAAATGAGTGTGAGGAGCGGTTTCAAATGTCTTCCTTGTTTGGATGCCAAGCACCCGGCCTATCTATCAGGTCTAAGTATCAATACGGACGAACGAGCGGCCTAAAGCGCCACGGCCCTTTGCTGAATTTGCGCCGTAAGTTCGGGTACGACCTCAAAAAGGTCGGCCACCAATCCAAAATCGGCCACCTCGAAAATGGGGGCCCCGGGATCTTTGTTGATGGCAACAATCACTTTGGAATCCTTGATGCCCGCCAGGTGCTGCGTCGATCCAGAAATCCCCGCGGCGATATACAAATCCGGCGCCACAATCTTGCCCGTTTGCCCAACCTGCAATTCATTAGACGCGATTCCGCTATCCACTGCCGCCCGGGTGGCTCCCACCGCGCCGCCCAGCGCATCCGCTAGTCCGCCGATAATCTGCTCAAACTTTTCCGCCGTTTGCAGCGGACGGCCGCCACTCACAATCACTTTCGCTTGGGCAAGGTCCGGTCGCGATCCCGACCGCGCCGCCGCTTCCGTCCGTCGCGAACCCGGCGCAACCGCTAGGGAGACTGACTCCTTTGTGCTTTCACCCGCCGGGGCCGTCCCCGGAAATGCCGCCGGCCGGAAGGTTAAGATCACACCGTATCCGGATACGCGTACCGTCTCGACCGCCGCACCCGCCGCCACGGGATGCTGAAACTCGTGCGATCCGTGGATGGCCGTCACGTCATTTACCAGCGGCCAGTCCAGATGTCCCGCCACTCGCGCCAGCAAATCCTTCGCCGCCAGACTCGAAACCGCCACCACGTAGTCGTAGCCTTTCGCTAATTCCGCAACCGCCGCCGAAATCGTATCGCTGGGAGGAACTTCCGCAAATCCCGCATCCAGCACCGGGAACCCTACCGAGGGAACTCCTCCCAGCGCCAGCACCGTGACTTCCGCCCCCAGCTGCGTCGCAAATCCGCCCGCCAATCCCGCCTCTTGCGGACCAAATGTCACCAACAGAATCTTTGCCATCAGATCGCCCCTCGTGAAGTTAGTCCCGCCACCAGTTCCGTCACCGAATTCACCCGTTGCCCCGGCGGTCTCGTCGGGGCCGATTCATATCCCACCGTCACCGTTTGCGCGGTCACCCCGGTAGCTCTGCCACGCCGCGCTAGCGGCTTCGACCGCGCCTTAATGATTCCCGGCAAGGCAATGTAACGCGGCTCGTTAAGCCGCAAATCGGTCGTAAACACGGCGGGCAGATTCACTTCGATTGCTTCCTCGCCCAAATCCGTTTCCCGTCGCGCCGTCGCCAAATTTCCAGAGATGGATAGCGAAGACAGCAAAGTCGCCTGCGGCCAGCCTAACCGCGCCGCCAACCGGGGACCGGTCTGATTGCCCTCGCCGTCGGTTGCCAGCTTGCCCATCAGCACCAGGTCGGGCGAAAGCTCGCGAACCAAGGCCTCCAGTTCCGCCGCCACTACTCGTGAATCCAGCGCGTCCGTGGTTTCCACCAAAATCGCCGAATCTGCCCCCATGGCCAGTGCTTTCCGCAGTTGCTCCTCGCACTCGCTACCGCCAATCGCCACGGCGACAATCTCCACCGCCCCGTGCGCCTCGCGCAACTGAACCGCCGCCTCCATGGCGATCTCATCAAACGGATTTATCTCAAACTTAGCTCCAATGGCCTCTAAGGATTGGCCATCCGGTGCCACGGTGACCTTCGCGTAAGGGTCAAATACTCGCTTGATCGGGACCAAAATCTTCATGGGAAAGAGTGTGCGCGCGGTCGATAACGCAGTTCAAGGGTACCAGTCGCTTCGAATCGCGCGTACAATGGCGGGTGGTTCAAGGGAGAGCCGAGTTGAGTTGCCATGAAAAATCCGAAATTCCGACACACCTTCGAAGTGGTCGCGGATCTACCCGCCCCGCTTCAAGGTCTTAAACGGCTCGCCCGCAACTTTCGCTGGACCTGGGATCACGGCACCCGTGACCTCTTCCGTGCCGTCGACAAAACCGCATGGGCCGCCAGCGAACACAATCCCATTGCATTTATCAACTCCCTCTCGGAAGAGCGCGTGGAGGCTCTGGCCACCGACGCGGGATTTCTAACTCGACTTGCCAACGCCAACGCGGCCCTGGACCAGTATCTAGCCGAGCCCACCTGGTTCGATCGCGAGTATCCCGGTGAACGAGAAAGCAACCTCGTCGCATATTTCTGCTTCGAATTTGGCATCACCGAAGGCCTCCCCATCTATTCTGGTGGCCTGGGCGTCTTGGCTGGCGACCACCTAAAAGCCGCCAGCGACCTCGGCCTGCCGCTGGTAGCCGTTGGGCTGCTTTATAACCGCGGCTACTTCCGTCAGCGACTCACCTATGATGGCTGGCAGCAGGAAATCTATCCGCAGTACGACTTCTATCAAATGCCGCTGACGCTGGTGAGAAGGGAAGACGGCACTCCCGTCCGTGTCGCCGTCGAATTCCCCGATCGGGAAGTAACCCTGCAGGTTTGGCGCGCCGAAGTTG
>Ga0114972_10001897_pt1 | contig 15598 bp, 13 predicted proteins | sample M_140807_EF_Meta_FD_87354 | JGI IMG/M metagenome (GOLD analysis project Ga0114972, IMG submission 87354) | Freshwater microbial communities from Lake Montjoie, Canada to study carbon cycling - M_140807_EF_MetaG | ecosystem: Environmental > Aquatic > Freshwater > Lake | place: Lake Montjoie... | reverse complement strand
TTTGGTGATTTCGACTTGGGCGCCGGCGGTCACGGTTTGTTTTTGAAACGACGAAGCCAACTCGCGCGAGGCCGCGAGTTGGCCGTCGAGGGCGACGGTGCGCGCCGTGAGTTCGCGGCGGGTTTCGAGGGCTTGCCAATACAGCGCGCCCAGCGAGCCGCTCACCGTGAAGGCGAGCAGGCTGAGGACGAGCAGGAGGCGATTCATGGGGGTGGGGGTGAAAGCCGACGCAACGCAGTGCGCTTAAGCGGCGCGGTAAGTGGATTTAAACCACGGGGACTTGGCGCGCTTTTTCACGCCGCTGCCTTTGTTGGCGGCGAGGTGTTCGAGGATCTTGAAGGCGAGTTCGGCGGCGTCGGGCTGGCCGACTTGGGCGGCGAGTTGCTCGGCGGTGAACTGGGCCTCGGGGGCGGCCTTGAGCGCGGCGGTGAGTTTGAGTTTCAACGCGATGACGCCACCGGCGGCTTTCTTGCCGGCTTCGACGCCGGGTTGGTGGTAAGCGTTGATGCCGACGAGCGAGGCGTAGAGGCCGACGACGCGTTCGTAGAGGGCGATCAACATGCCGAGCGAGCGCGGGGAAACGTCGGGCAACGTGATCGTGACGGAGTGGCGGTCTTTCTCGCTGAGGGCGTCGCGGGTGCCGAGGTAGAAGCCTTGGAGAAAATCGCCGGCGGTGATGCCGGGTTCGACTTCGAGGGCGGTCTTCGCATCGCGGTCTTTGAGGACCTCGATGAAGGTGACGAAGAAGTTATTCACGCCGTCGCGGAGTTGTTGGACGTAGGCATGTTGATCGGTGGAACCTTTGTTGCCGTAGACGGCGATGCCTTGGTTGACGACGTTGCCCTTGAGATCGTGTTCCTTGCCGAGCGACTCCATCACGAGTTGCTGGAGGTAACGGGAGAACAAGAGCAGGCGGTCCTTGTAGGGGAGTACGACCATGTCTTTGGTGCCGCGGCCGTCGGTGGCGTAGAACCACATGAGCGCGAGGAGCGCGGCGGGATTTTGGCCGACGGTGGTGTGACGCGTGACGACGTCCATCGCGGCAGCGCCGTCGAGCAGAGCTTGGATGTCGAGCCCTTGCAGCGCGGCGGGGAGGAGACCGACGGCGGAGAGTTCGGACGTGCGGCCGCCGACCCAGTCCCACATGGGGAAACGGGCGAGCCAGTTTTGGGCGAGGGCGGTCTGCTCGAGCTTGGAGCCGGCGCCCGTGACGGCGACGAAGTGCTTCGTGAAATCAAGGCCCGCGGCTTGGAAGGCGGCGGCGGCTTCGAGTTGGCCGTTGCGGGTTTCGGCGGTGCCGCCGGATTTGGAGATGACGACGACGAGGGTTTTCGCGAGTTGGCCGCGGAGCCCGGCGAGCACGTAGTCGATGCCGTCGGGGTCAGTGTTGTCGAAGAAGGCGACGGCGAGTTTGTCTTTGCGGGGCGAGCCGAGGGCGTGGTGGACGAGTTGGGGGCCGAGGGCGGAGCCGCCGATACCGATCACGAGGAGGTTTTTGAATTTACCCTTGGGGCCGGCGATGGCGCCGGAGTGGACGCGCGCGGCGAAGTCTTTGATCGCGGCGAGCGTGGCGGAAATCTCGGCGGCGAGGGCGGGCGTGGGCGCGAGCTGCGGCGCGCGGAGCCAGTAGTGGCCGACCATGCGGTTCTCATCGGGATTGGCGATGGCGCCTTTTTCCAAGGCGGCCATGTCGGCGAAGGCCTGTTGCATCGAGGCGTCTTTGGCGGCGAGGAAATCGTCGGGGAACGGAATGCGGCTGATGTCGAGCGCGAGCCCGAGATCGGCGTGGTGATAATAAAGCGATTTGAAGCGGGACCAGGTAGACATGGAGATGGAAAAGGAAAAGGCAGCAGAGGAAAGCGACTGCCGCGCGCGGGTACGAGGAGAAATCGGCGCGACGCTCCTTTAATCCTGCCATAAATCCGTTGATCTCATCCCATCCCACACCCTCATCCCCTTTTGCAGAACTTGACGGACACAACTGGCCTAGAGAAAAGAAGCGGGCCGGCTAATCGGCGAGCCCTTCCCTGGAATAGCCCAAGTTAACTCCACCTAGGTTCGGTCTCCTCACCTAGAGAGACCGAGATGCCGCAATAATTTGCGAGCGCTTCGATGAATTGACTCAATTGTAACGCCGCGAGCTTGTCGGGAAAATAGGCTGCGGTGTTTATGTTAAAGCATGCCCACTAAGGTTGTGATTGTTGAGGATGAGACTGACATTAATGAGGCGCTTGCTCATAGTCTCAAACATGAGGGCTTTCGGGTCTGGAGCGAAGTCGACGGTCGCCGCGGTTTGGAACTTATCAAAGAGAAGACTCCTGATTTGGTGCTGCTTGATCTCATGCTTCCTAGCATGGACGGGATCGAGCTGTGCCGACTTATTAAAAGCGATGCCGTCGTTAAAGGCACTTGCATCATTATGGTGACGGCGAAGTCTGACGAAAGCGACGTACTGGTCGGGCTGGGATTCGGGGCGGACGACTACATCACTAAACCCTTCAAGACCCGCGAACTGATCGCACGAGTCAAAGCGGTACTCCGCCGCGGAAGATTGCGCGAAGAGGAGTCGCGTGACGTGATCCGATGCGGCGATCTTTTGATTGATCTGCTGCAATATGAGGTGACCCATGCGGGGCAGCGGATACTGCTGACGGCGACGGAATTTCGATTGCTGCATTTCTTGGCCGGGAATCCGGGACGAGTATTTACTCGCGACCAATTGCTGAATCAGATTATCGGCGACAATGCCGTTGTGATTGATCGCAACATTGACGTCCATGTGCGGGCGATTCGTCGCAAGTTGGGTAAGGCGCGCGCGCATATCGAGACGATCCGCGGGGTTGGTTATCGTTTCTTTTCTCAGCCGTGAAAAGTGCACGCGTGGGCTCATCATCATCCGATGCAAAGCGCGGGACATTTTTCTGGAAATTGTATCTGAGTTATTGTGGGCTGGTGCTTGTATCGGCGCTCGTCATCGGGTGGCTGGTGTTGAGCGCACTGCGGAGTGGCGCACTCCGTGACACCGAGGTCAGTCTCCAGGGCACGGCACGCATGTTGGCTTCGCTGGAGGCGGCCAATCCGGCGCATCTTTGGTCGGAGCAATTGGGTCGTCAGGTCGCCGAAGTCGCTGGCGACACGGGGCTGCATCTGACGATCTTGTTTGCCAACGGGACCAAGGCAGCCGAATCGGGGCCGACGCTCGACGGTGGCGGGGGCAGCGCGGCGCTGGAACTGCCCGAGTTTCGCGGCGCTCGAGACGCGAACGCAGGAAGAGCCATCCGTTTGCTGCCAGGATCTACGCTGGAGTACCTTTTTGTCGCGGTGCCCATCTTGTTGGATCTTGAGATGATCGGCTACGTGCGCCTCGGTCTGTCCATGACCCGGATAACCGCTCGCCAGATCGAGCTTCGGGACCGCGTGATTGCAGGAGCTACGTTTAATGCCCTGATCGCCTTGGGGCTTGGATTTTTCTTTGCGCAGCACATGACGCGTCCATTGGCCGAAATTGGGGCGATTTGCCGGCGGTTGGCGGCCGGCAATTTTGATGAAAGAATCGGCATGAAGCGAGACGACGAAATCGGGGTCGTCGCCGCTACGATTGATCAGATGGCTGACGACGTACAGCGACGCATCGCCGCTGAGACGCGTGAGCGCCAGCGGTTGGTGGCGTTGCTAGCAGTTATGGCCGATGGGGTGATTGCGGTAAGTGCGCGGCAGACTATCGCCTATATGAACGATGTTGCGGCGCGGTTGCTCGGATTGGACGGGGCTTCGGCGGGCCAACTATTCCGGGAGCGGGTACGGCTCGCGGCTGTGCGAGAGCCCTATGAAGCAGCGCTCGTGGCCGACGAGCGGGTCGTGCGTGAGGTGCGCATCACCGGACATCCGCAGGACTTAGTGCTGCGGGTCGACGCCACGCCCCTGCGCGACGCTGCGGGTGGGCCGTTTGGCGTGCTATTAGTTTTGCACGACCTCACCCCAATCCGGCGTTTGGAAGAGGTTCGACGGACGTTTACAGCCAATGTTTCACACGAACTGAAGACGCCTTTGACGGCGATTGCTACGCTCGTGGATTCGTTGGTGGAGGACGAAGACATGCCAGCGCCGTTACGGCGGCGGTTTTTGGGTAAGATCGGCAATCAGAACGAGCGGCTGAGTCGATTGGTGCATGACCTGTTGATCATTTCTCGTCTGGAATCAGAAAAAGAGGGGCTGGAGAGCCATCCGGTGGAGTTGGTAAAGGTCTTGGAAGACAGCCTACAAACGTTTTTGGAGGTGGCCAAGAAGAAGGGGGTCGTTCTGTCCAGTGAATTGCCGACTGCATCGGTCTATGCGTGGGGTAACGAAGAATCGCTTTGTCTCATTTTCAATAATCTGCTGCACAACGCGGTCAATCACACCCCCGCCGGCGGCCGAGTCGATGTCTCGGCGGTAGCTGTCGCAGGGGTAATTCATGTCGTGGTGTTGGACACCGGCATCGGCATCGCGGCCGAGCAACTGGAAAGGATTTTCGAGCGTTTCTATCGCGTAGATCCATCGCGGGTGCGGGGCTCGGGCGGCACCGGATTGGGGCTAAGTATTGTGAAGCATCTGACGCAGGCCTTGAACGGCACGGTGGTGGTCGAGAGTAAGCCGGGTGTCGGCAGCACGTTCACGGTGTCGTTGCCGCAGTGGGTTCACTCTGCTAGCGCGAATTGACGATACAGCGCGTGATAGGCGCCGCGCTGCCCCAGCAGTTGGAGGTGTGGTCCGCGCTCGACGATGCGGCCTTGTTCAAGCACCAGGATTTGATCGGCGCGGCGAATGGTGCTCAGCCGATGGGCCACTACGAAACTGGTGCGTGTGGCCAAGAGGCGATCGAGGGCGTGTTGTAGTCGGCTCTCGGTGATCGTATCAACCGAGCTCGTGGCCTCATCCAGGATCAAGACGCGTGGGTTGGCCAACAGCGCTCGGGTAAAACAGATGAGTTGGCGTTGCCCGAGCGAGAGACTGGTGCCGCGTTCACCGACTTCCGTTGCGAAGCCCTGCGGCAGACTTTCTAGGAGATCGAGGCAGTCGAGACTAGCGGCCGCGGCGCGGACTTCATCATCAGTGGCATCCGGTCGGCCAAGCCGAATATTTTCCAGCACGGTGCCGGTGAACAGAAAATTGGTCTGCAAGACGATGCCCATCTGGCTGCGGAGGGATTCACCGCGCAGGGTGCGTATTTCGTGGCCGTCGATCAGGATTTCCCCGGTGGTGGGCAGGTAGAACTTCGCGATGAGATTGACGATGGATGACTTGCCGCTGCCGGTGTGACCGACGAGGGCTACGGTCTGGCCCGGTTCTGCGATGAATGAAAGATCGTTTAGCACCATGCGTTCGGGTTCATAAGCGAACGAGATATGGCGAAATTCAACGCGAGCTCCGGCCCGGCCCGGCGTGCGGCGTGGGTCCGCAAGGTCGATCGCATCGGGTGCATCGGTCCAATCGGGTTTGAGATCGAGCAGTTGAAATACCCGCTCGGCACCAGCCATCGACGTGATCGCCTGCGTGTAGAGATTGCCTAGGTTTTGGAGCGACTGGAAGAACAGCGACGGCAGAAAGAAAAATGCGATCAGGCTCCCAATCTCCATGCCGGCAAAACCGTGCAACGCGCCATAGCCGCCCACCACGAGGAGCGCGGCGAGGAATACTTGGCTGTGGAGATCTAAGAGCGGCAAATAAAGTGAGGATTCATGCGCCAAGCCCACATTGTTGGTGGAATGCTGATCGATCAGGCGGCCGTAACGCGCATCGGACTCGCGTTGGCGGGCGTAGCCTTGAATCACGCGCATGCCCTTGACGGTTTCGGCGACAGAACCAGTGAGGCGGCTCTGACTCTCCGCCGCCGCTCGTGAGTGATGGCTGAGGCGTGGATGAAAGTGGCGATTCGTCAACCAGACGAGGGGACCGACGGCGAGAAGGACGCAAAATAAGGCCCAATTGTAATAGAGCATGAGGCCTGCTGCGCCGGCCATTTGACCAAAAAGCATCAGGCTGAAGAAAAATACATTTTGCACACCGCGCCGCACCGACTCGATGTCGGTGATGACGCGACCGAGGATGCGACCGAGTTTAGTTTTGTTGAAGTAGCTGAGCGGCATCCGCTGCAACTGCTGGAAGACGTCGTTGCGCAGGTCATGGACGACGGCTTCGCCGAGCTCGAGTTGGAGCCGTTGACGAAAATGGAAGGTGAGTTCGGTGAGCACAGCCAACCCAAAGAAGCCTGCCGCGCCCCAGATGGCGCCGGCGTAGTCGCCACCGGTGATGGGGCCGTTGATGACGGCCGCGATCGCCCAAGCCATGGCTGGTTTCTGGATCGCTCGGGCTACGGTGAGGGCGAAGATGGTGTTGCGCTTGGCTGCATAGGGCCGGGTGTGCGTGAGGATGCGACGCAGTATCCGCCAGTCTAATACCTTCGCTTCGGTGGAGGTGAAGTTATGGCGTCCCGTCTGGATGCCTGCGGCAGCGAGAAGGCTCATGCCGTGGCCTCCACTTGGTCGGATGCCTCGGCAAGGAGGGTGCGACTTTCGTCGTCGACCATCTGGAGCAAGGCGGCGCGGCGATAGGAGCTGTCGTGCTGCAGCAGTTCTTGGTGAGTGCCGGTAGCGACGATGCGCCCTTTTTGCAGAACAATGATGCGATCGGCCCGCTTCAAGGTGCTCAAGCGATGAGCGACGATGAAGGTGGTGCGGCCGGAGATGGCGTTCTCGATGGCGCCGAGAATTTCGTGCTCAGTCTCCGGGTCGATCGCCGCCGTGGGGTCGTCGAGCAGCAGAATCGATGGATTGGCCAGCAGGGCCCGCGCGATGGCGAGCCGTTGGCGTTGGCCACCGGAGAGATCGACTCCGCTCTCGCCAAGAACCGTCTCGTAGCCCTCGGGCAAAGCCGAAACGAAGTCATGGGCGCGCGCGGCGCTGGCGGCTGCGATCAATTCTTGGGTCGACGCATCAGCTTTAGCGAAGCCGATGTTGGCGGCAACGGTATCACTGAAAAGAAAGCTCTCTTGGAACACCATGCCGACATGGCGGCGGAGTTCCTGCACATCAAGTGTGCGGACATCATGACCGTCGATCAGAACCCGGCCTGAAGCCGGATCATAGAACCGCGGGATGAGGCTCAATAGGGCAGATTTACCCGAGCCCGTTTCGCCGACAATGGCTACGCATTCGCCGGGCGCGACCGAGAAGTCCACGTCTTGGAGCACCGCGCTGCCGGCGGTGTAGTCAAAAGTCACCTGCTCGAATCGCACGGCGCCTCGACAGATCGGCAGAGCGTGGGGACGGGCAGGGGACTGCACCCCGAGCGGGGCATCGAGAATTTCAAATACCCGCCCGGCGCCTGTCAGGCTTTCTTGAACGCCATTCGCGATCTGGGCCGTCGTGGAAACCTGATTGGAGAATTGTTGCAGCAGGCCAGCAAACACCACCAGTCCGGTTCCCAGCGGCAGCACGCCCTCGATGACCAATTTTCCGCCATAGATAAACAGTACGACGAGATTTACCTGCGTGAGCAGATCCAGTGCCGGAGAAAAGGTGCTGACGCGCCAAAAAATTTTCTGTTGCTGCTCCTTGACCGCACGATTGTCGGCCTCGAACCGGGCGGACATTTCCCGCTCCCGGGCGAAGCCCTTGATCACGTTTACGCCCTGCACGCACTCGGCGAGGGTGAGAATCATCCGGTCGAACAGTTCCCGGCCGTGGACGTACTGCGGGTGGACTGCACGGGAGAACAAAATACACGCGGTCCACAAAAGCGGGAGCGTCGCGAGACACGCCAAGGTAAGACTGACGTGGATCGAAAGCATGTAGCTCATATATAGAACTAATGACACGATCGTGACGACGGACTGAATCATCACCGTATCGACAAAGGTGCGGATCGATTGGATGTCGCCAGTGGCGCGATTTAGAATCGCGCCCGTGCTCTGGCGGTCGAAGAACCCGAAAGAAAGGCGTTGGAGTTTGGCGTAAACACTCGCCTGCAAATCCGCTACCAGTCCGCGGTGCACAAGGCGGGCGAGCGTCACACCCGAGAGCCAAGTTAGCACTGCACGCAAGACCGCGGCGGTGATCACGGCAACCGCAATCGCCGAAACCACGTGCATGGGCGACCAATCCGAGGGCGGCTGGAGGCCGAGTAACCACCGGGGCGCCGGGCTACCCGCTTGCAGCACGAAGCGCAGGTAGTCGATGCCTAGTCCGGTGAAGCTGAGTCCGGCCAGACCGAGGGAGATCAAGAGGAGTTGGCACGCCAAAACCTGCATGCAGCCCACTCCATGTTGCCAACACAGCCCGAGGAGTCGAAGGAGCACCCGGCGGGGTGTTAGGCTTGGGCTCGATTCGGTCGCGTTCGGTTGATGCACTGCAAAAGACGTCGTTCGCGGGCTGACGCCGTCAAACGCAAATCCTGCGGTTAACGGAAGCTTCATTCTGTCTTTGCGGAATATTTATCGGAGATAAATCGCACGATTTATCACACATTCATTTTTGATTTATCTTACGTTAACATCGCGGTGCGAGGGTGGCGATGTGGACAATAATCGATACGACAACGACACGGTCTTATGTGAATGCGATCTCCCGACGCTCCAGCGTTTCGTCGAGGAACTTGAAAAACGGCACGAGGTGATCCTCGTGAAATCTCCCGGTATCTGCCTCACTATGGTACGAGCCGAAGACTCGTTGGAGAAGCAAGAGTTCTTCCTTGGCGAGGCGTTGACCTCCGAGTGCGAAGTCTCGGTCGATGGTATGTTGGGCTATGGCCTTTGCCTCGGCGAGGAGCCGGTGCGCGCCTACTGTATCGCGGTGTGTGATGCGCTCCTGCAGGGCGGCCGCGAGGTGCCAGCTGAGTTGGCCCACTTTGTGGCCGCCGAGCGCGAGAAGCTCTCGGTCCGCGAGATGGAGGAATTTAACCACATCCTGCGCACCCAAGTGGATTTTAAACTCATGGAGCAGGACTAGACCTCCTCCGAACCTTCAGCATCCAAACTGCCACTTTCCACCGCCCCATTTATGATCCGCGAAACCGTATACGACGAAATTTTCGATGCCCAACGGCACTTCCGCACCTTGCTCGATAGCATGTCGCGCCCCGGTAAAATCAATCGTTTCGCGCCCTTGGCGCTGACGCCGCCGGATGATTTACCCCGCGCCACCGCCTATGTGGCCTTTGCCCTCCTTAACGCCGATGTCGCTGCCCACACTGTCGGCTATGCCGCTTCCGCCGAGTCTTACTTCCGGGCTAATACCCAGTGCCGCCTGGAATCCGCGTCCCAGGCTGACTTTATTTTCATGTCGGGCGAGGGCGAGGTAGCGCCCATCAATGAGGCCAAAGTCGGCATTCCGACCTACCCCGAGACGGGCGCGACGGTCGTCCTAGCGGTGAATCACATCGGCAAGTCTTCTTCGACCGGTGGCGTACAACTGATCTTGGAAGGGCCCGGGATTGAGACGCGCGAGATCCTGTTTGTGACCGGCTTGCGGGCTGAATTGCTGGCCGCCCTGAAAGTGAAGAACGCGGAATTCCCGCTCGGCATCGACGCCGTTTTGGTCAGCGCCGACGAGTGCGTTATCTGCTTGCCGCGCACCACGCGCATCACCTGGGAAACCCTTTAATCTGGAGCCACCACTATGGGATATGTAGCTACCAAAGGCGGCGAAGACGCCATCGCCAACGCCAACCAACTCGTCGAGTTTTACCGCGTCAAAGAGCGGACTCAACCGATCGAGATCGCCCAGATCCAAGCGCAGTTTCGGCTGCTGATCGATAAGATCATGGGCGAGGGCTCGCTCTACGCGCCGGAGCATGCGGCGCTGGTTTTGAAGCAAAACGAGGGCGATGTTTTCGAGTCCGCCTTCATGCTGCGAGCTTACCGCGCCACGCTACAGCGGCGCTATTACTCCGAGACGCTCGCTACGCGGGAGATGTTTGTGCGTCGCCGGATTTCGTCCGCCTTCCGCGAGATTCCAGGTGGTCAAATTCTGGGGCCCACCCGCGATTATTCGCAGCGCCTGCTCGACGGCGAGTTGGCCGAGGAGACGCTGGGTACGGTTGAGGCGTTCATCGCGGCATTTGAGGGCGAACTGGATGTATCATCGCTCCGGACTGTGCCGACGATCAGCAAGGTAATCGATCTGCTGACATCCGAAGGTCTCCTGCGTGAGGCGAATCCCGATGAGAATCGTCGCTTGGTCGATGTGACCCGCGAGGCGATCAAGTTTCCCGCCCCACGTTCTGCGGCCCTACAGATGCTGGCCCGGGCGGAAACCGGTGGACTCATGGCTCTGGCTTACAGCGCGCAGCGTGGCTTCGGCTCAGTGCATGCTACTGTAGGCGAACTGCGGATGGGTGAAGTCCCGGTGCGCGTGCGTGATGCGCGTGGCCGGGTGCGGGCGATCGGCCGGGTGCGAGTGACGGAGGCTGAAATGATTTCTAAAATCAAAGTGCAGAAGAAGGACCCCGTGCCCTACCTCTCGCTCGGTTATGGTCTGTGCTTTGGCCAAAACGAAACCAAGGCGATTTGCATGGGCATCCTCGACCGGGCCATGCGCAGTGGCGGCGATGCGCCCTGCCAGAGCCAGGAATTCGTCCTCTACCACACCGAAGGCATCGAGAGCTACGGTTTCACCAATCACCTCAAGTTGCCGCACTACGTCACCTTCCAATCGAGCCTCAGCAATCTGCGGCAGGCCGTGGAACGAAAAGAGAAGAAACGAGGCAACCTCGGCTTCGGCATGGCCGCCACCGCAAAAAAGGAGACTTCCGCATGATCACCGCCAAGAAATTCCAGCATACTTATAATTACGGTTTCATTGATGAGACGACGAAGAAGGAAATTCGTCGTAAGCTCCTCAAAGCCGTCGCGATTCCCGGTTACCAGGTGCCTTACTCGTCACCCGAGATGCCCATCGCTCGCGGGTGGGGCACGGGCGGCCTGCATGCATCCCTTTCGCTGATCGGACCGGATGATGTCTTCAAGATCATCGACCAAGGCAGCGACGCCTCCGTAAATGCCTGTAATCTGCGCGATTTTGTTAAGCGCATGACCGGCTGCAAAACGACCTTCGATACTGGAGAGGCGACGCTGATTCAGACTCGTCACCGCAAGCCGGAGGAGATTCTCACGGAACGCCAGATTATCGTTTTCCAGGTTCCTCAGCCTGAGCCGCTGCGTAGCGTCGAGCGTTACGAGTTCAAGACCCGCCAGATGCATGCCGAGGCGGATTATGCGAAGATGTGGGTCTCGCTCTACGAAAGCTACGTTAAGTTTGGCGCGATCATGCAGGGCGCCGGCTATCCGGTGCGCGTCAACGGCCGCTACATCATGACCCCTTCGCCGATCCCGCGTTGGGATGTGCCTAATCTCTCGATGGCTCCATGTTTGCACGTCTTCTCGGCCGGTCGTGAAAAGCGGCTCCATTGCGTGCCACCTTGGACGAAAGTCGAGCCGCTCGAATTCGAAGACGTGAAGTTCTGCGTCGAGGAGTTTCGCGACATCGTCTGCGCCGCTTCCGGTGGCGACCGTGCCTTCATGGACGAGATCTATGAATCCGAGACCTCACGCAAATACGTGATGAATGACTCCAGCTTCCTCGACAAAGTCCGCGCCGGCACCCGTCCGCCGCAGCGGCTTTTTACCAACCCGCCGTCCGCTCCAACCGCGTCCTAAAGCCCTTTGCTCCATGAATGACACCGATACCGGCTGGCTCCTACGAGTCCGCAATCTCACCAAAATTTACGGCGATCCGATTTCCAATTCGGTGCAGTACACCGGGCCGAAATTTGGCAGCAACATCTGCCCGGAGACCGACGCGATCGTGGCGTGCGCCGAAATCAACTTCGACCTTTATCCCGGCGAAGTGCTCGGCGTCGTCGGCGAGTCTGGCTCGGGCAAAAGCACACTCGTGCAGTTGCTCTACTTTGACCAGATGGCGACCGCAGGTGAGGTCCAGTTCAGCGCGCTCGACGGCGGCCAGACCAATATTCTTACGCTCTCGAACCAGCGGAAACGCCACATGCGAAATCATCTCATGGGCATGGTCTATCAGAACCCGCGCGACGGATTGAATTTCGGTTTCTCGGCTGGAGGTAACATTGCTGAGAAGCTGCTCATGGCCGGCAATTTTCATGTGGGCCGCATCCGCGAGCGAGCCAGCTACCTCTTGGAGAAGACCGAAGTGCCGGTGAAGCGCATGGACAACACCCCGGCGACGTTCTCGGGCGGCATGCAACAGCGCGTGCAGATCTCCAAGGCGATCGCGAACAATCCTCCGCTCCTGTTCCTCGACGAGGTCACCAGCGGGCTCGATGTCTCGGTTCAAGCCAAGGTGCTAGATCTCATCCGTCATCTGCAACGGGAGCTCGGCATCTCGATGATCGTGGTTTCGCACGACCTCGCGGTCATCCGCATGCTCACGGACCGCACGATGGTGCTGAAAAACGGGCGCATCGTGGAAGCCGGTCTCACCGACCAGATCCTGCAAGATCCGCAGGACGCCTACACCCAACTCCTCGTCAGCTCGCTGCTCTGATCCCATCCGCCATGCCAAAGATTCTTGAAGTCAAAAACGTCTCGAAGCATTTCCATCTTCACATCCAGAACAACAAGCGCATCGCCGCGTTGGACGATGTGTCGTTCGAGATGGAGCAGGGCGAAATTCTCGGCCTCACCGGCAAATCCGGGTCCGGCAAATCTTCTCTTATGAAGTGCATCTACCGCACCTACCTCGTGAATTCCGGCGAGATCGTGCTGACGACCGCCTCGCGCGGGCCGGTCGATCTGGCCAAGGCCAGCGAGCACGAGGTGATCGAAATGCGGAAGACCGAGATGTTCTATTGCTCGCAGTTTTTAAGTGTAATTCCGCGCGTGCCGGCCGTCGAAATCGTAGCCGAGCCTCTCGCCCGCAAGGGCAAAACCGCCGATGAAGCACGGGAGATGGCCCGGGATCTCCTCGATCGCCTCGGCCTGCCTCGCGAGCTTTGGGACGCGTTTCCCGCGACATTTTCCGGCGGTGAACAGCAACGCGTGAACATTGCCCGCGCGATCATCGCCGCGCCGCGCTTCCTGCTCGTGGACGAGCCCACCGCCTCGCTCGATCTCAAGACCAAGAACGTCGTCATCGACCTCGTGCTCGCGCTCAAGACTCAAGGCGCCTCCGTGGTGCTGATCACCCACGATCAACACACGTTGGAGCGGATGTCGGATCGCCGCCTGCATCTTGAGCACGGCCGAGTGAGCGAGATGGCGACGGTCTGAACGCCGGGATCGACCGAACATGGGCTATGGGCGCACATCAAATTTGGTAGGCGGCGCCGGATGGGCGCGGGCCGTGCGGATTTTGTTGGCCGGAGTCGGACTGGTGTTGGCGATGACCGGGTGTGGCGATGCCGGTGCGAAGCGCGATGCGTCCGTGCCACCGCAACGGCCGACCGCCTTACGCATCGGTTGGGTGCCCAACGATGAAGACGTCGAACGCCGCGCGCGCTGGGAAGGACTCCGGATTTATTTGGAGAAGACCCTCAAGATGCCCGTCGAGTTGGTGCAGACCGGCAGCTATGCGCCCGCGATCGAAGCGATGCGCGCCGGCAAAATGGAGATCTGTGGGCTCGCGCCGTTTGCCTACCTGATCGCGAGTGAAAAAGGCATCGCCGAACCGTTGGTTGCGCCCGGATTCTCCGACGGGAAAGCCAACCATTATCGCTCGGGCTTCATTGTGCCAGCCAACAGCAAGCTCAAGTCGATGGACGATGTAAAAGCCCGGGCGCGTGAGATCACGCTTGCATGGGCCGACCCCGCATCGGCCTCCGGGCATCTGGTGCCGCGGGCTTATCTGGAGACGCTGGGAATCAATCCGGAGAAGGATTTCAAGCAGACGCTGTTTTCGCTCAACCACACAGCTTCAATCATGACCGTGAAAGCGGGCAAGGTGGATCTTGCCGCGGTAACGACGACGTCACTTCGCAGTATGGTGGAGAAGAAGCGGATCGGGGCCGATGACGTGCGGCTGATTTGGGAATCGGAGCCGATCATGGCGTCGATCATCGCCATTCGCAAAGATCTCCCGGCGGCGTTCAAAGCGGAAATTTTGGCGGCGTATCTTGGATTCGCGAAGGCCGCGCCCGAAGCGTGGGCGCAGATTGCGCCCATCTACCTAACTCCGGGCGTCGAGTGGGTGGCGGCCAAGGATCAGGATTTTGATTCCCTGCGGCGTCTCGCCCACGGCGTGAAGAATCTGCAGTTGTTGAACTGAGGACCGGGTATGTCGTCGCACTCGCACAGTGGTTTGTGGCGATTCGGAGCCGGCGTTGGACCGCTTATGTTGGTGATGGCGGTCTTCATGTGCGGTTGCGGCTGGCCCGGACAAACGCAACGCAGCGGGTCGTCATCCGAACTGAAGCTCTTGCGCATCGGTTTCGTGCCCAACGAAGAAGATTTGGAACAGCGCGTGCGTTTCGACGCGCTGGCCGCACACGTTTCGAAGCGCTTGGGAGTGCCGGTCGAATTGGTGCAGACCGGCACCTACAGCACCGCGATCGAGGCGATGCGGGCGGCCAAACTCGATGTCTGCTCCCTCGGGCCATTCGCCTACCTGATCGCCCACGAAAAGACCGGGGCCCAGGCGATCGTCGCGCCCGGCACCCCGGCGGGCGAGGTCAACACCTACCGTTCCATCTTCGTCGTGCCGGCAGCGAGTGCGATCCGGACGATCGAGGACGTCCGCACCCACGCCGCGAAGATGACTCTTGCGTGGGTGGATCCGGCTTCGGCCTCAGGTCATCTGGTCCCGCGCGCTTATCTGGAGTCGATCGGCATCAATCCGGAGCGAGCGTTTAAGAATACGATTTTCACGCTGAGCCATCTAGCTTCGGCGCTGACGGTGAAGTCCGGCCAGGTCGATCTAGCCGTCATCACGCAAAACGGCTTGGCCGACCTGGTGAAAAAGGGCCGGTTGAAGAGCGACGACCTGCGCGTGATTTGGACCTCGGCGCCGATTGCCACGAGCGTGGTCGCGGTGCGCGGCGACCTAGGGGCGCCGTTTAAAGAGAAGATTCAGGCGGCCTATCTCAGTTTTCGCACGGAAGACCCGGTGAATTGGATCAAGTTTCAACGCCTGTTTGTCGACCCGGCGACGATCTGGGTCGCCGCGAAGGACAATGACTACGACGAGCTCCGGGAGTTGGCGCGGAGCGTGAAGCATCTCGACCTGCTCGCTAAATGAAGCGGCTCGCCTCAATTTTCTGCGCCTTCAGCCTGTTGCTCCTCGCTCAGGCCTTGGCCGGTTGTGACCGGTCTGAGCGCACGGTCGCCGCGTCCGCTCCGATCCGTTTCGCGTTTGTCCCGCAGACGGACATGGAGGAGCGCTATGCCGGCGCGTACCGAGCGCTGCAGGCTTACCTAGCACCGCGTTTGGGCCGCCCCGTGGAAATCGTCCAATTGGACAATGCCAATGCCGCCATCGAGGGGCTGCGGGCGGGCAAGCTGGATGTCTGTAATTTTTCCCCGTGGCCTTTCTTGATCGCCGAGCAGAAGGCGGGCTTGGAAGCACTGCTGCTGACGATGGCTCCCGGGGGCGAG
>Ga0114972_10001896_pt1 | contig 15602 bp, 11 predicted proteins | sample M_140807_EF_Meta_FD_87354 | JGI IMG/M metagenome (GOLD analysis project Ga0114972, IMG submission 87354) | Freshwater microbial communities from Lake Montjoie, Canada to study carbon cycling - M_140807_EF_MetaG | ecosystem: Environmental > Aquatic > Freshwater > Lake | place: Lake Montjoie... | reverse complement strand
TACAAGCATCGTTCTTGCTTCGAAATACCGCTTGGCCGCCAAATAAACGCTGACGATATCGAGCCAGTCCTGGGCGCGATTCGGATCCGCGTTTCGGATCAAGACCTCGAGCAACTGAGCAGGCGGTACGGCCGACATCGCGACTCGCATATCCCAAGTGATCGAGGTTTGCTGGGTTTCGCCCCGCAACCCCTGGATGCGAACGTACTGCGGTGAAACCTCGGTTATCCCTTGCACAATCTGCTTGATCGGGGATTGAAACATATAAATGCGTCGACCAAATGGATCAAATGGCGTGGCGCTGAAAGCGCTACCCAAACCGCCCTGAATCACCGAGTCACTCTTGCTGACATCGCTTTGATTGACCTTGATCGAGATCTTGTAAGGCTCTGGAGTCTCGATCGGCTGTCGATCGGCCCGCTTACTGCTCACATAGGTGACCCTCAGACCATCATCGATTCCGGCGATCCTGACGGCTGCCTGGGTCTCATTGCTACCGGCGAACCCCTTTTTATCGAGCCGGGGGAAACCCCTCAAGATTCCAGGTCCGACGGCCAAGCCGTTGTCCAGGATCAGTGTCTGCTGCTGTGAGAAACACTCATTGGCTGAGCCGAGGAAAAACAGTACCAACAAGCTTGGGAAGATGGAAATGCATTGCCCAGCGTTGAATCGCATGACCACTTAGCCTTCCCTGAAGTTTTTCTCTGCAAGTGATCGAAAGTTAGCGGAACTACCGACCACCAAAATACTTTTTCAAGGTCTCCGAAGCCGCATCCTTGGTGTTCTTCGTCGTCGGGCCCGACGTGGACTTGGGCAACTTCATCGGTGGCCTCTTATCAGGTCGCTTGGGCTTGTTCGCCCCGTCCTCTGAGCCCGCATCGGATTCGCTCGATACGCTCTCAGAACCAGCCGCAGGCTCCTCCTGTGAGGATTCAGGCAAAACCTCTGAGTCTGTATAGGTTGTCTCATCCATCTGAAACTGACGCGTGTCAGGCTCGGCACCAACCGTCCTACGATCGATCTGGTCGGCCTCCAGTAGCCACGAACTGATATCAAAGCTCTCTCGCGAATCAGTGACCTTGGAATCCGCTTGCTCGGCGATTCGCTCGGCAACTTCCTGGGCTGTATTGACCTCAGGCTTCTTGGCACTCGCAATCCCAATCTCGATCACGATCTCGAACTCCAGTTGACCCACTCGTATGTGGTCACCGGTCTTGAGAATCTTAGCCTTGTCTGAGGACAACTGCTTGTCGTTGACGTAGGTCCCGTTGCGACTCTTGAGATCCAGGAGCAGCAACCGGCCATCCTTCTGCACCAAGGCACAGTGACGTCGACTGACCGATTCACTCTTGGGACGCAATTGGCAATCATCGCCCCGTCCTATAAAGAACTTCTCGTCCTTGACTGGAATCAATTTCCCCTCATGGTTTCCAGAAAGAACCTTGAGCGAAATCTTCATACATTCCTCACGAGACTAGAAGAGGCTATCCAATTCCCCAAGCAGCGATCAAAACGGGCTGCTGGTTTCCCCTAGGAGTTCACTGCGACCCCTAGAGTATCTTCTCAACCGGGCGGTTCATCAAATTCTAACCGATTTACCATGCCGTTTCAATCGGAATACCTCTTGTGGAGCCCCTATTAGCCCCTGAATCGCGTCGAATATCCTCTCCTCAAGCCATCCCTGCCAACACATCGGCCTAACATTTCCCCCAAGAATGTCCTCCAACCCCAAAAGAGCCGGGTACTCAGACGACCTACGCAACAAAAAGCTCCCATGTTGCAATAAGCCGGACTTTACCCGCCGCTGGGCACTTCCCAGGATCTTGTGATCACCGACCACGACATCTACCGGAGTCCTACGATGAAAACACATAAAAGGCTCGTTGCGGACCGCGGATTCTGAATCTAAGGATCCATCGGAATCGTTCCGACCAGGACCCTTGGCCACCTTGCATGTGCATGACTCGGACAAACTTGCGCCCAAACCCAGTTGCTTCAATCCTTGGACCACGGACTCGTGCACCGATCGGTACAACTGCTCGCTGTGCCCCTTGGATGCCGACGGTAATGACTCGCAATTGGCCGGAACGATGATGCTATAGGTCAGCTCGTTATCGTGGAGTATCGCCCCTCCTCCGGTCTTGCGCTTGACCCATGCCAAACTTCGTAAATTTCCGTGGGCTTGAGTGTCCTGGGCAACCTCCAGCTCCTGAATTGTTTGGAAGTTCCCAAGCGATAAAGTCGGCTCACTCCAGTAGTAAAAACGAACGATGATCGGAGGGGACTTGCACCCAAAGTTCGCCAGTTGCATGCGATTGTTTGCGGGTTGAGTCGACTCACCCAACCATGACAAATCTTGGTTTACGGCATGCAACAACAACCGATTGTCGACCTCCATGTTCTCCTGTCCGAATCGAGGAGAATCTTCCAACACGACAATCGGAGGCCTTGTCATACGCGATATGCCCCTTGGACCTAACCGCTTTGTGCTAGAAGTTTTTGATAGGCTGCATAATCGAGCAGACCATCGAGTTGGCTCGGATCGCTCAACTTGATCTTGACCAACCATCCCCCAGCGTACGGATCGTCATTGAGGGTCTCCAATCGCTCGACGATTCCTTCGTGGATCTCGACGATCTGGCCGCTGACTGGACTGTACATTGGACTGACTGCCTTGACGCTCTCGACCTCTCCGAACTCCTGCCCCGACTCGATCACCTGGCCAACTTTGGGCAAGGCCATGTACACAAGGTCATTAAGCTCCGCGACGGCGAACGCAGAGATCCCTACCGTTGCAATGCCACTACCGTCCTGCGGAGCATAAAGCCACTCGTGGGAAGGCAAGTACTTAAGGTTTTCCGGTGAAAGTGTCATGGACCTGTTACCTTGAGAAATAAACTCTTTGCAAAAGAGGAAATCTAAACGGAAGTTGGCCGCTTGTAAAATGGCAATTCCTGAACCCAAGCCTTGGAATTCGTGCCGCGAATGTCGACCTGGATCTCCGACCCAGCGATCGCCGCATCGGTGGCAATATAAGCCATCGAGATCGGTTTTTGCAACGTGGGTGAAAAGGTCCCACTGGTGACCGTTCCTATCCGCCCACCCGCCTGATCAAAACAGACAGCCTGCTCTCTGGCTGCCCGTCGCCCATCGAGCACCAAACCCACTCGCTTGACCTTGAGCGACTCCTTGGATTTAACCAAAAGCGATTCGCGACCGATGAAACTTCTATCCTTGCACTGGCAAGCGAATCCCAAGCCGGCAGTGTAGGGGTCGATGCTCTCATCGAGCTCGTGGCCATACAAAGGCATCCCGGCCTCAAGCCTCAGCGTGTCTCTTGCCCCGAGCCCCACTGGCAAGATCCCCAAATCCCGACCTGCCATGAGCAGATTCTCCCAAACGCGAGGAGCATCCTCGGCACGCACGATCAACTCAAAGCCGTCTTCGCCGGTGTACCCGGTCCGCGAAACGATGCAAGCCTTCGACATCTGCTCGGTGACTTTGGCGCGGTAATACCCCAAACCCAATACATTTGACCCAGGCAAACTCGGCGGAAATAACTTCCCACATACCTCCAGTGCCTTCGGACCTTGAACGGCAATCATCGCCGTCGAGTCGGTCGCGTCATGGAACTCCACGTCCGGGAAATCGGCCAAGTGCGGCTCGAACCACTTCACGATCTTGGACTTGTTGCTGGCGTTGACCACCAGCAGAAAATAGATCTTGCCGCTGGGACTCTCTAAACAACTGACCAAAACATCATCAAGAATCCCGCCAGACTCGTTGCAAACCAGTGAGTAACGGACTTGGCCAGGCTGCATGTCCAGGACCCGGCGCGTCAGCAGATGGTCTAGCAACTGGTCTGCCCGGGGACCGTCAAACCGCAGTCGCCCCATGTGCGAGATGTCGAAAACACCGGCCGCCTGCCGAGTCGCCGTGTGCTCGGACACTATCCCGGTGTACTGAATCGGCATCTGATAGCCTGCAAACAGAGCCATCCTGGCCCCGCTCTTGACGTGCCATTCGTGTAGGGCGGTTTTTCGTTCTTGTGTTTCCATGCCAATTAAAAAATGCCAATTAAAAATGCCAATTAAAATTTTCAGTAGGAGGTTTCGTAGGGGATCTTAGCGGCTCGCCAAGTTCCCCGTTCAGCGTTTTAGGTGGTAGATCAAGAACTCCTGAGAATTGCGGAACTCAGACTCCTTGCTGCCAGGAAACACCAGTTCGCATGCAACAGACGCATCTTGGCAAGCCTTCTGCAATTGAATCCCGTACATCGCCGAATGCGTCGGATCTGGTTCGTTGCCCCCCATCATGGGCTTGGATTTCTGATTCGGATACTCCAAAAATATCGGAGGATCTGTCTTTGAGACCCATTCAATCGGAGAGTACTCGCGAATCCATGGCAATACCTTGTCGCGATTCTCAAGCAACAAATCGAACTCCTGCTCCCGGGTCCTGCCCTGGGCTGCGAAACCAAACGCATGCCCACCATAGATGCTGTTGCCTATCCACTCCCGTAGTTGTTTGGGGTCAAGCGAGGTCTGGGCGCCAACGACCGCAGCACATGCCAGGCGTGTTGACTCCCGAGCGATCGGATCGACACTGGTCGGTTCGGCTAGATCGTCATGCAAAGCCAACCACAGCGATGTGCACGCGCCGGCTGAACTCCCTGTAGCCCCAATCCTCGTCGGATCCAGGTTCCACTCCTTGGCCTTCGAGCGGATGGTTTGCAACGCCCGCGCTGCATCCATCAACGGTGCCTTCACCGGTGGCTCGACCCCCTGCTCCATCGCTTGATCGATGAAGCGATAGTTGATGGCCGCAACCGAAATCCCCTCCTGCAAGTACTTCTTGATCGGATTGTTCCCATACCCGGTCTTGTCCCCGTTTTTCCAACCTCCCCCATGGATCAGCAAAACCACCGGTGTGGGCTTGTCGGACTGCGCCTTCCAAAAATCAAATCGCTGCCTCGAGGAGTCCTTGCCATACTCATAGTCGGCAACGGTGGGCTCAGGTCGCTCAGGGGGCTTCTTGTCCTGCGGCTTGTCCTGCGGCTTGGCCTGTGGCTTGGGCTGCGGCTTGGCTGTATCCTCCAAAGACACCACCCGCACATCATCAAACTCGTTCTGATCGTCGAACGATCCGATCCCTACCCTACCGGCTCCAAAAGTCTTGTCGCTCGCCTGCATGATCGGACGATCCATGTCATCGAAATACACCTGGATCGTCCCGTCGGATACCTTTCGCACGAGCTTGACATTGTGCCATCGGTCATCCCAGGACACCAAGTTCTTGTTGTCCGTCAAGGGACGACGCGGCTGGCCATCGACGATCATGATCTGACCACTTGCCGGATCAGGCTTGGCCCCAAGATGCACATAATAAAAATGCTCTGGGTCCTGATACCCAAAAAAGACACAACAGTCGCGGTGATTCCCCGTATCGAGCGTGCTGCGAACCCGAAACGTGACCTGTACATCCCCGGCCGCAAGGCCCTTGACCAAGGCGATGTTGTGCGGACTTCGTACTTTGGGCTGATAGTCGCTGATCCTTTTGTTGAGCCCGAACGTGCGATTGCCCTCCTTGTCGATCAGATCCCAAGCCCCCTGATCGGAAAGCTCCCAGCGGGAAATGCCCTTCTCAAAGTCCTCCTCGAAAAGAACCTTACCGGCTCGTTGCCCAGCTTCGACTTGGGTTGCCTGCCCATTGGCTCGGTTCCCATCCATCGAGACCGATATCAAAAGACTAAGTCCCGCTGAAAACCACCAACAAAAATTCATCATGGTCCGATCACCCATCTCTCGATCCCCCATTCTTCCAGTTCGCCGACGCGTGAATTATACTGCGTGGAAATCCCTCTTGTATCTGAGTAACAGCATGAATGAATCCAACGCCTACGCTTTTGCTCGCATGGCCGCCCAAGGCGAACTGAGGCCGGTTCATTCGGGACTGCGCAAGCTCCATCGTGGACAATGGGTCGTGTGCCGATCGGACTTTGGACTCGAACTGGCCGAAATTCTCTCCGAAACCCAAGAGCATTCGGAGCTCGACCTGGGCACAGATCCTTTGAATCCATCGAGCGCTCTGTGGGTGCGCGATGCCAACAGCCAAGACCTTTGGCTTTGGGAGAAACTTCTATCGGTAAACCAAGATGCTATCCCGGCTTGCCAAGAGTTCCTCCTAGAGCATCAATGCGACGATACTCTTCTTGAGATCGCGACGAGCATCGATGGAAGATCGGTCGCGTTCCAATTTCTTGGTGATCCCTCCGAACAAACCAACCGTCGACTCGATGAATTGTCCGAGATCTACCAAGCCTTCGTGAAAAAGTCGGAGATCTACCAGCAGATCGAGCAAGGTTGCGGACCAGGTTGTGGCACGAGCCAGGGCTGTGGCTCAAGCCCTCAAGGCAAATCCTCCTGCAGCTCCTGCGCTGTCGCAAAACGTTGCAAGAAGCCCTAGTTGCAAGAATCACTAAAGGATCCAACCGCAACCCACGGCTCGAGTCCCGAGAAAAACCGCTGCCAACTGGCCAGGCGATACCCCAAAAACATCTTCTTGAAACTCGACCTCAAACCGCCCGCTTGAATGACGTGTGACCCGAGCATCACTCGGGGCGGAATTGTAGCGAAACTGCACCTGCGCCTCGGTCGGCTCATCGAGAGGAAAATCCGCCAACCAATTGCTCTTGTTGGCACTCAATCGCCGGCACGCAAGCTCCTCATGCGGGCCGATCACCACCCGACGACTCTCTCGATCCACTGCGGTGACGTAATAAGGTGATCCCATGGCCACGCCGAGCCCTTTGCGCTGACCGATCGTGAATCCCTCGATCCCGGGATGATGCCCTACGATCTTGCCATCCGTAGTAACTATCTCGCCGGATGTGTCTAGCGAACTTTTGTTTCTGACGAACTCTGCATGCCGGCCGCTGGTGACAAAACAGATCTCCTGCGAGTCTTTCTTGTCGGCCACCCTGAGCCCCATTTGGGCTGCCATTTCACGAATCCGGGACTTGTGGAAACCACCCACAGGCAATAGCATCCGAGGCAACAAATGCCGCTTGATCCCAGTCAATACATAGGCCTGATCTTTGTCGTCGTCCAAGCCCCGATGGAGCTCCCACTGGGAATCCGCCGAAGCTGACTGCGACTGGATCATCCGGGCGTAATGCCCCGTAGCCACATAATGCGCATCGACAGCGTCGGCGTAATCGAACAATCGACCGAACTTGATCCAGTTGTTGCATTGCACACACGGGTTGGGCGTTCGGCCCTGCTGATACTCGTCGACAAAGTAATCGACGATCTGCTTGAATTCAGACTCCAGATCCAAAGCATAAAACGGGATCGATAGCTTGTCGGCCACCCGCCGCGCATCGGCCGCATCGCTGGCACTGCAGCAACCCTGCTTGTGATCAAGCCGGCCCTCGAGGATCGGCAGCAGCGGATTGGGCTTGCCATCTCCCAACTCGCAGGCCTTGCTCGATTGCTCGCCATGACGCATAAAAACGCCAACGACCTCGTAGCCTTGCTCGAGCAGCAGCACCGCAGCGACGCTCGAATCGACGCCACCGCTCATCGCTAATACCACCCGACGCTGCGACATGTACGCTCCCTACTTCATGAGCTCTTGCTTGAGGAACGTATAAGCCAACGCTTGCATGAATGCAGATTGCTTGTTGTTGGCCGCCCCACCATGCCCGCCTTCGATGTTCTCGTAATACCAAACTGCATGGCCCTGCGACTCCATCTTGGCCATCATCTTTCTCGCATGACCCGGATGAACACGGTCGTCGCGCGTCGATGTTGTAAACAGGACCTTGGGATATCGGACCGAGGCCTGCACATTTTGGTAAGGTGAGAATTTGCGAATGAAGGACCATTGATCGGGATAGTCGGGATTGCCATACTCGGCCATCCAGGAAGCCCCCGCCAAGAGCTTGTTGTATCGCTTCATGTCCAGCAACGGGACTTGGCATACCCCCGCAGCAAACAACTCCGGAAATAGCGTGACCATGTTGCCAACGAGCAATCCACCGTTGGAACCACCCTGGACCCCGAGCTTGTCCTTGCTCGTCACCCCACGAGCCACCAAGTCCTTTGCAACTGCTGCAAAGTCCTCGTAAGCCCTCAGGCGATTCTCCTTGAGCGCGGCTTGGTGCCACCTCGGACCGTACTCTCCACCCCCGCGTATATTGGCCACCACATAGACGCCTCCTTGGGTCAACCAAGCCCGACCAACCGTCGCGCTGTAGTTCGGCTGCAGCGATATCTCGAATCCACCATAACCGTAGAGCAGCGTGGGATGCTGGCCGGTCAGCTCCAGATTCTTCTTGGCTACCATGAAATAGGGAACCTTGGTCCCATCGGCGCTGCTGGCAAAGTGCTGACTGATCTCCAAACCCGTAGAATCAAAGAAGTGGGGGAGTCGCTTGAGCTCCTCAGGAGCCGTGCCAATCGTCCCAATCGAAAGGGTCGTTGGGGTCAAATAGTCGGTCGATGTCATGAAGTAATCGTTCGACTCGTCAGGATCCACCGCCGTGACGTTCACGGTCCCAAAAGCCGGTGCTCCGACGAGCGATTCGCGACTCCAAACTTGGGTGCCAGATTCCAACGTGGGCTTGAGAACATAGATGCGGTTTTTTACGTCTTCCAAGACGTTGATCACGACATAATCCTTAGTCGTCGTCACGCTCGAGAGCGCCGTGCTCTGGGTGGGCTCAAAGAGAACCTGCATATCCCGTTTTCCAGCGATAAACGATTCAAAGTCACTCACCAACAACGAACCGGCCGCGTAAGTCCTGTCCTGAATCTTCCATGGTTCGCGAAGCTCCAAGAGCAAGAAGCTCTTGTACACACTTTTGTTGGCTGTGTTCGGAGCATCGATCTTGACCAAGTCTCCGGAGTTTTTCACCCAGAAGAGCTCATCGTTGTAAAAGGCTATGTTGCGGGTGACGAAGTTTCGTTCGAATCCTGGCGTGTCGTCATGCACCGCACCGACCGACATGTCGTCCTGCTTGCCCTCATAGACCACCTTGGCCTGCTCAAGCCCAGTGCCACGCTTCCATAGCTTCGACGTGCGAGGATACCCCGAATCGGTCATCGATCCATTGCCAAAGTCCGTCGAGACAAAGATATGGTCGATATCGACCCAAGAAACACTCCCCTTGGATTCCGGCAGTTGAAAACCGTCCTGGACGAACGCTCGGGTCTTGAGATCAAACTCTCGGGTGATGTTTGCGTCGGCACCTCCGCGAGACAGGGTGATCAAGGCCCGCTGGTAATCAGGACGCAGCAACGAAGCCCCTTTCCAAACCCAATTTTCGTTTTCGGATTTCGCAAGTGCATCCAGATCCAGGACGACTTCCCATTTCGGCTCGGCCTTCTTGTATTCTTCCAACGAAGTACGTCGCCAGAGCCCCCGCTCATTGGTCTTGTCTCTCCAAAAGTTGTAGTAGTAATCGCCACGCTTGGAAACAAAAGGAATGCGGGCGTTGGAATCCAAAATATCCAAAAGGTCAGATCGGAGTTTTTCAAAGCTAGGTTCGCTCTCCATCCGATCTTTGACGATCGCATTGCGCGCCTTGACCCACTCGAGAGCCTTTTCACCCAGGACCTCCTCAAGCCACACATAAGGGTCCTCGGAAGATTCAGCCGATGCATCTTGTCTCGAAGGGTCTTGGGCCATCACAGCTATCGGTACACTTAGAAAAGGGAGAAAACACAGGCAACTGGCAAGCCATAGCTTCAACATGTCGAGTACAACTCCGGGTAAACTGGGATTCTTCGTCGGGGGCCCCATTGTAGCAAACCATAAATCCCCGGCTAGCAACGACGCTATGAGCGGCTTGACCACTGGCTCTGAACCGATCCAGCTAGCATCGCTTCGAGGAGATCCGCAAGCAGCCCCGATATGCTAGCAATTCGGAGGGATTCCGAAGCTTTAGGCTTGCGCAGCTCTGCCCAGAATTAGCCCCCAGATTGGTGTCGAATCGGCGATGCAAATCTCGCTACACTTCGCACCATGTACCCGACCAAAATCAACCGGCTCATCCTCTGGGATGTCCTAAAACTCTTTCTCGTCACGACCATCGGCCTAACGGGCTTGATCAGTGTCGGACTGGTCGGCCAACAGCTTATTAGCGAAGGTGTCGGCTGGCTCGCTCTGGTCCAACTCCTGCCGTTTATTTGCATGATCGCGCTTCAGATCGCTGTTCCGGCGACACTTTTATTTTCGGTCTGTTCTGTCTTTGGCCGTATTTCAGCGGACAATGAGATCGTCGCTCTAAAAAGCGTGGGGATATCCCCTTTGCGTGTTATCCGCCCAATGATGATCCTTGGGTTCCTGGTCAGTGTCCCTGCGGTCTGGATCAACGATCTTGCTGTTTCCTGGGCCCAGCCAGGAATGGAACAGGTTGTTTTGCGTTCGATTAAGGAGATTATCTACAACCGACTCAGGACTCGACGCTCCTACGAGAATGACAAAGGCTTCACTGTCCATGTGCAGGAGGTACAAGGGGACTGGCTGATTCGTCCAACGATTTTTTGCTTCGATGAAACCACGGGCAAACCGACGACAATCACCGCCGAGAGGGCTCAGATTTTCAAAGATCCCGAAGAGGACCAACTCATTTTGGAATTGGTCAACTCCAAGGGTGAAACGGGTCAGACCAATGCGACGCGTTTCAATATCCCTGGCTCTGAACGATTCAACATGAGCCTCAATCGCGCTGCGCAGAAAGGGGGGGATTCGGCACGTCCTTCCCAATTCGCCATGCGTCAAATACCCACCGAAGTTGAAAAGCAATCGAAGCTTAACGAACGGATCCAGGAATCGATGGCAATTCAGGTCTCTATGGGGCTGGGAATGGGTCGCTACAACCAACTCTCTGACGCCAGCCTCCAGAGCATGCTTGTGCAAATCGAGGAGAACAAGAAGCGATTGATTCGCCTGGGGCTAGAACCCTATCGCCGATGGTCTTTCGGCTTTGCCTGTTTCTTCTTTGTTTGGATTGGCGTTCCCTTCGCGATCCTCAATCGGTCGGCCGACTACGCTTGGACCTTTGGCATGTGCTTTATTCCTATCATGCTGATGTACTTTCCACTATTCGGACTTGCGCTAGACCGCGCCAAGGACGGGGCTTGGCCGGCAAGTACCCTTTGGATCGGAAACGGATTTCTATTCGCCGTGGGAACCTGGCTCCGTCATCGCGTGGTCAATTCGTAAGGGCAGACTTCGACGATTCACGCTCTGCTGGAGAATCGCATGCACCATGGCACCCTTGGTCCATTCGGGATGTACTTGTTGGAGGCTCGGTTTATTGCTACATTTTCCTAGACATCTTTGAGTAGAACAGCATAGTTTACACCAACGCGGCAACGGATGCTTTGTCGCCGATCGATTGTTTATGGATGGCGATCTTCATCAGCGCGTTGCGTGGCTATTGAACCACACTACCCTTCGGGAATTCGAGGTCCCGCTCCTTGGCTCGCTGGGGCTGGAGGTCTATTGCCCAAAACGCTTCCCCCGCAACCCTGACAATCGAAGCGCATCGGTCAGCTACGAGTTCGATGCATCGCTGACACTCCCCAAAGCTGAACTTCAGGCTTTGAACGATTTCGACTTTTACTCCGAGCCCTTTACGCCTGAAATCCGACGCATTCTCAACGAGCGATTCGGCACCCTGATCGTGGCGTATATGTTTCCGATGTTCGAACAGGTCCTTGCGAATTTTCAAGGACGAATTCTGCTCAGGACCTTTGGATCGACTCACCCGACCTACACGTACTACAGCTTTGCTCGCCAAGTTGCCTCGCCGGCCTTTGAGCGACAGCTGGCCCGAGTGTCGGGTCGCTTTTGGTTCGCTCAGGCCTACCCTAACCTCAAACTCATCGAACCGCCGATTTTTCAACGACGCAGCGTCGATCTGCCTCTTGGGCTTCCAGAGAGGATCACCCAGCACCAAAACACTTGGACTGGAGGTGATCCGAAAATCCTGTTTGTCTGCCCGGAGATTGAGACCTACCAGGAGAGCAAACAGATCTACGGTGAATTCAAAACGAACTTTGGGGACCTGGGACACGTGATCTGCGGTGCTCAGTCCAAGCCCCACAGCGATCCGGCGGTGCTCGGTAAAGTCGACGCGACAACCTACGAACGCTTTTTTCGGACCTGCAATGCGATGTTCTATCACAGCCGCTTGCCTCGACACATCCATTACCATCCCCTCGAGGCGATCTGTTACGGCATGCCGGTGGTCTACATGCAACAAGGGATGCTCGGGCAACTGACGGACCGAAAGTTGCCCGGTGCTTGCAATACTCTCGATGAAGCTCGACAGAAAATCCGGCGACTCATCGACAGACAGGACGCTGTCCTGGCTCAAGAAATCCAAGAGTCTCAAAAGGCGATTTTTCGGCTATTTACCAAGGAGTACGCGACCGAGCGATGGAAGAGTGAATTCATCGACCGGGTCCTGAAAAAGAACGTCCCTCGAAAGGTTCGCTCGGGGCGAATCGCCATTCTGCCTCTGGCCTCCAACCGCTCGATCTATCAAGCTTGCAGCGAACTTGCCAACCTTTGCACTCGAGAACTTCGATGCCGCGTTGGCTCTCTCGACCGATGGCAAGTCGCTACTAATACCTCGAAGCTGAGTCCATTTGTATGGAAGACCATTCCCATCGATCCGTTGCGCTATGCGCAGCGACTCAGCGGACACGCTCAGCGTAGCGCGGATCCTGTGACCATCGTGCCGGATGACGGTATCAGCGATTTCATGGACTGCGACGCGTGGATCATTGTCGGTGATCGCTGCAGTGCACCCATCGCGTCGGTCAAGCCGTATCTGTTTTTTTACACTAGGCCCGTTTCGGAGCTTGCGATCACGAGCTCCGTGCATCGATCGACTGCGATCTCAATCCAAAATGCTGCTGCGGTCTTGGTGGCGACGCAAGCCGATCGCGACCATCTGATCAGAGAATTCGGAATTTCGCAGGACTGGATTATTCAACTGGACAACAACTCCGATGGAGAAAGCTTGTGGACGGCACTCAGGAACATCCCATGATTCAGGATGGGATATTCTTGGGTTACGACAAGAACATCCCCCTCAAAAACGAAGGCCTCGGCAGACTCTTGGCCTTTTTGGTCTCGGGCTGGGCGGAATTGCCCAACCGTAGGCTCACGATCGCATGCCCCTACTGGCTGGTCAACGACTTGCAATCGCTACTGGCCGACCATGGGGTGGCTTCGGAAAGCTATGACCTACTGCGCACTCCCGAGCCATGGTGGCTCAAGCTCCAGCAGAGGCTAAAAACTCTGGAACGTAAGATCCGACCTACGGTTCATCAATTCAGGGCCCATCTTCGGGGCCAGTCGCAATCCACTCAGTCGCATCTTACCCAGTCGCAACCAAATGGGGCTTCCCCAGTCTCTCATTGGCTCAAGCGGTTTGTTCTGGTCGACCTCAGCCGACTGGCGAATGCCAAGCAATGGCACTTGGCGCTCATCGAAGCGATCAAGCTTGGGATCTTCGCCGCGATTGCTATCTGGTTTTTGAGTTTTCTATGGCCGGTGTTGTTGATCGTTGCAGTTCTATTCGGTGCCTATCGTTTGTGGCGAAAGTACGGAAAGAAAAACAAAACCGATGAGCGAGTGAGCTTAAAAAAGGTTTTGCGCAAGCAACGGCGAAAACAGAAAAGGTACACGCGCGAAATTAGCCAATTGATCCAGCAAATCAATCAGCAGCAAACGGTTCGGCATTGGTTGGTCCCAACCCCATTTTGGCCAGAGGCCAATAGGATCGAGCATTCCAAAACGATCGTATGTCCCGATTTGGTGCTGCAAGAGTTTCCTCTGCGATTCGCCGATCCAACCGCCGAGCCAATCTATGCCCGTATCCTCGATACGCTCCATCATTCACAGAATCTGATCTGTTACAGCCAGTACACCAAGGACCAGCAACTCGTCGCCGGTGTTGGTGTGCCCGCGGATCAAATCGATGTCATCGGACACGGATGTGTGGAGCTGGGCGATTTTATCAAACTGGGAAAAACTCGGCCCGATCGTCATGAACAACAACAGATCGCCCTTGAGTTCCTTAGGGCATATCAGCGAACCTACCTTGCCGATAACCCCTACTGGAATCGGTTCGCTTGGGACAAGCAAAAGTATGTCTTGTACTCGTCTCAAGCTCGAGGTCAAAAGAATATCCTGTCTCTTTTGAGGTCCATCGAAATACTTCGACATCGCCAAGGCGACCCTGTCCGATTGGTTTTGACTTGCGAACGCTCGACAGGCTCCGAATTGGATCTGTTCGTTTCCGATCATCGGCTCGATGCATGGGTATTGTTTGCGCCCGGAGTATCCAACCAAGTACTCTCATCGCTCTACTGCTGGGCTAGCTTGGCGGTGAATCCAACGCTATTCGAAGGCGGATTTCCATTTACATTTACCGAAGCGTATTCGGTCGGGACTCCATCGCTCCTGAGCGATATACCGATGGTGCGAGAGAAAGTCCTTGACGACTCGCTCCGCAACACCATGCTTTTTGATCCGTTCAATCCCCAGGATTTGGCCGACAAGATCCAATGGGGACTCATGCACCAAGAGCAACTTGTTGAATTGCAACGAACTCTGTTTGAAGCCTTTCCGACTTGGACAGCGGTCGCACAGCGGTACTCGGAATCTCTGCGTCGCTGAGCACCATTAGCTGGCAGGAAGCTAATTGGCAGGAAGCGACTGACTTTTTCGATGCCGTTTGACAGCCTGAACGGCCAGCCGTCTTAGTTCGATTGCATCGCCGACCTCTGAGGATAGGCTCGCCGAGCGGCTTAGTAGTTGATCCATTTGCGCAGCGGGCAGCCACAGCAGGGTCACATCGGTATCGGCTTTCAGACTGATCCCATCGGTCGACGACCCTGCGGTCAAATTGTCCCCAAAACATTCTCCTGCACTGAGTGTCGAGACGACTACCTCTTGACCTTCGTGGGACTGGGCCAAGAGCGACACCTGGCCACGGAGAATCAATGCCCCACCCTCGAAAGGCTTCGTTGTCGAATGCATGATCTCGCCAGACGTGTACTCGCGTACATCGAGGTGCGCCAGCTCGGCTGGTTGCAAGGAGGCTTTGAAGCGGGGTTGTTCGTTGAGCCACTGAGAGGTTGTTTTTTCTGGCTTGCCAGGATTCTCGCCAGGCCGGTATTCCATTTGGATCGGGAACGGGATCGTCAATCCTTCTCGACGGGCCACGTACCAAAGTCTGGTCATCACATTGTCGCGTGTGGCTCCGAGCGTCTCTTGCATTTCGACGGTGAAGATCATCCGATAGATGATCGAAAAGTCGGCGTAGTTGACCGTTCGAACAAGGGGCTCTGGGTCGCTTCTTACCCCGGGGGTACTGCGGAGGACTTCCAAGAGCAACTCTTTGACTTTATTTGGGGGATCATCGTAGCTGAAGCCCATTTCGACGATCTCCGTACGTTCAGGGGACGGTCGCGAGAGATTGCTGAATGCTCCTTTGTAGAGCGAGACATTGGGGACAACCCGAACCTCGCGCGTTGGGGTTTCGATGTGCACCGACCGCCAATTGATTTCTC
>Ga0114972_10001894_pt1 | contig 15612 bp, 9 predicted proteins | sample M_140807_EF_Meta_FD_87354 | JGI IMG/M metagenome (GOLD analysis project Ga0114972, IMG submission 87354) | Freshwater microbial communities from Lake Montjoie, Canada to study carbon cycling - M_140807_EF_MetaG | ecosystem: Environmental > Aquatic > Freshwater > Lake | place: Lake Montjoie... | reverse complement strand
AGTTCAGTTTACCTCCAATTCAGATGATCGTCCTTCGGCATTGCCTATTTACAAGGCAAAAGATGCCACTTTAAGCGCATTGCGTGACAAGCCATTAACCAGGTTTTCAAATTCCTACACCCCATCTGCCAACTTTTTAAGGATGGATGCCTTTGAGGAAATTAAAGCAAGACCAAATTGGGGAAGTAATTCTATACAGGCCAACATGAACATTGACATTCAGCCGAAAGAAGACATTCTTATCACGGTTGGTGGTAACTTCAATCGTTCAAGTTCCCGTTCAGGACCAAGCGAGGATAATGGTGGCGAGCCTAGTCCAAGTAGTTATCAAAACTTATTCAACAGTGCCAACAATGGTCAGAGCACTGATCGGGATTTCAACGCATTTGTTCGTTTGCGTCAGACATTCAACAGTGGTATCAATGACACTTCTTCCCTATTGAAGAACATGTATTATCAGGTTCAGGCGGATTATGTTCAGCGCAACATTTCCAACTTTGACCCAAGGTTTATGGATCGGGTAAACGAATATAACCATGTTGGAAAGTTTGACATCACCACAAACACTTTTCGCTGGCCAGTTCAAGCAGGTGTAAGACCTTTCCTGTTTGAGGCTACTGCAAACCCTGATGGAAGCGTAACCGTTACGGATAAGCAATACCGTTCTACAAATAACAAAGTTTATGAGTTTCAAAACGAGCCGAATGGACTTACCTTCACTCCGAGCACGCTCAATCCGGATCTCGCTTTGACCAACAAGCAATTGTTTTCAGAGAATTCTATTGTAAGTGATTTTCAGCTTCTGGAGTTTGGTGGTTTTCTGAATGGTGCAGGCAGCAGTGGTATCAACGACTATGGCTATTTCTACCCTGCAATTGGAAAGTCAATGTCAGGTTACAGCCAGACACAGCAACAACAGTTTCGCTTTTCTTTCCAGGCCGCAGCTGAAATCAAAAATCATAACTTGAAAATTGGTGCTGAATTTGAGCAAAGGATTATTTCAAGCTATGCAACCGGCTCACTTTATGGCCGTGGTCGTCAACAGCTAAACGGTCATCTCCGTCAGGGAACCAGAGGAGAAACCTTTACTGAGGAATCAAGCCTAATTACGGATGCCAATGACCCAAATTTTGGCGATACCTTGGTAAAAGTTTACCGCACTCCATTTGTGAATCCAACAGTGCTGGCGGATGGTCGTCGTGACGGTCAATCTCTTTTTGACTATAATTTTAGGAGGAATAACAATATTCCGCTTAACCAAAACATTCTTCTTGATTCTTATTCCCCGGGTACTTTTGGGATAAAAGATTTTTCAGTGACAGACATTCTTGACAATGGTTTCGCCCCGCTGGCTGCTTGGCAGGGTTATGATGCGTACGGTAAGCGTGCATCAAGATCATCCTTCTTTGACTTCTTCACAGATACAATCAACCGTCCGATTGATGCCTTCCGGCCTTTGTATTATGCAGGATTTATCGAGGATAAATTTATTGTAGGTGACCTCATTCTAAGCTTAGGTCTTCGTGTGGATGCCTTCGATGTGAATATGCCGGTCCTAAAAGACAAGTATACTTTCACCCGTCTGACCACAGCCAGCGAATTTTATAATCAATCTGGCAGAACAAAACCTAATTCAGTTGGGGATGATTGGGCAGTTTATGTAAACAAGCCATCTACAGATTTCAAAGGATCAAATTATGGCGAGTATGAAGTAGTTGGTTACCGGAATGGGGACATCTGGTATGATCAAAATGGCCTTGAAACCAGTAACCCGCAAACTCTTGAGAGAAATGGTAGTGTAAATCCGTTTTTTGATGTAACAGGTCTCACTGATCCAAATTTGAGGACTCTCCAAAAGACAACTGGTATTACCGTGGATGCATATGAGGATTTCAAGCCTCAGGTGAATTTTATGCCACGTATTTCCTTCTCATTCCCACTAAACGAGAATTCACTGTTTTACGCCCACTATGATGTGCTCACTCAAAGGCCTCTTGGCATTGATGCTGGCGGCGGGCTTCAGCAGAATTATGCTTCACCAGATGATTATTATGGTTTGTTGATTAGCAATGGTGGATTTCTTAACAATCCGAATTTGAAGCCGCAGAAAAAGATTGACTATGCTTTGGGTTTCCAGCAGGCTCTTAACCAGAAATCTGCCATCAAATTCTCGGTTTTCTATTCTGAAATTAAGGACCTCATTCAGGTAATTAATGTAAACTATGCATATCCTATTCGTTACCAGACCTCAGGTAATCAGGATTTCAGTGTAGTTAAAGGACTTACACTTGAGTATGACCTTCGCAGATCTGAGAATTTCTCCGCCTCTGCTTCGTATACACTTTCATTTGCTGAAGGGTCTGCTTCAAATTTTGCAGGTGCACTTCTTAATACAAGTACTCCTAACCTAAGAAATACAACACCTTTGAGCTATGATCAGCGCCATGCATTGAAGTTAAACTTTGATTATCGCTTAAATGAAAATCAGGGCCCTGAAATCTTCGGTATCTATCCTTTTGAAAATATGGGTCTTAATGCCACCTTCTACACAGGATCTGGAACTCCATATACGCAGGACGGTTCACCATGGGGAGGCAGAACTCAGGTAAAAGGTTCGATTAACGGTGCAAGGCTTCCGTGGAACAACCGTACCTCGGTAAGGGTTGACAAGTCATTTATTTTGAAAGGTGAGGGTAAGCGGGCACACAACATCAATGTTTATTTGTATGTACAAAACCTATTCAATGCTGAAAATGTACTCAGTGTGTACACCAGAACAGGTTCTGCGACCGATGATGGATATCTTGCTTCCACTTTCGGGCAAAACAATGTGAAACGGGCAATTGATCCACAATCTTATGCGATGTTCTACAACATGGCAATCATGGATCCAGAAAGGATTTCCCTTCCCCGTCGTTTTAGGCTTGGGGTTTCCTATAATTTTTAATGGCTGAATCTGACAGTAAGATGAAAATAGATTTCAAGAAGACCGGAACTTTCACTGCCCTGATTTTTGGGCTGATGACCCAGCTTTTTGCTGCGGCTCCACCTGCCCGTCCTGGGGATTCTGGTGGAAATGGAACCAGTGGTACTACCGTTCCAACACCAGGTTGTGTGGTGGGTCAGTCAAGGTCGGAACTTGACATAAACAATGTGCGTGCTCGTTATCTTAACGCGGGTGACATGTTCTGGGATCCGGGTTTGAGTTTGCCAAAGTATGAGGTGCCAAAAAGGAATGACAATCTTACAACCAGCAAGAACTCAATTTTTGCGGCAGCCATTTGGTTGGGTGGAAAAGAAAGAGGCACCAATAATGTGTTGGTAATGGTTCAAACCTATAGGGGTGGACTTCGTAATTACTGGCCTGGTCCAATTTTCAATCTGAATCCTGCAGATACAAGTGTTTCTGCACCAACCACCAAAAAGGAGATTTGTGCGGCTTGGGATCGCCATTTTAAGTGTAACAGAAGCACTGTTAAAAAGTTTGTGGATGATTTTGAGGCAGGATTGATTAGCTGCGATAACATCCCAACTGAAATTAAATTATGGCCTGGTAAAGGCAATCCGTTTTTGAAGCAGGAAACTGCATTTGCTGCTGATCCTCTTGCAGCAGCTTCTGTGGATAATAACCTTGCGAACTTTTACGATAAAGACACAAACGGTATTTACAACCCATGTAAAGGTGATTTTCCACTTTGGGCTGGTACAGAGGCTGACAATAATTGCCCAGGTGGTATTATTGACATTAAAGCTGGAGCAGATCAGGTGATTTGGTGGGTTTGTAACGATGGCGGAGACAAGAAAAACTTCTCGGAAAACACCAGCGTTGTACCGGAAATTGGAATGGAAATTCATTATGAAGCATTTGCCTATGCCTCAACGGATGCAACCAATGATATGACCTTCCTTCGCCAGAAATTGTATAACAAAGGAAGTTATATCCTTGATTCTACTTATTTGGCTCAGTGGGTTGATCCTGATTTGGGTAATGCAGGTGATGATTTTGTTGGTTGCGATGTGATGCGTGGTTTAGCTATCTGCTATAATGGGGATGAAGTAGACGAAGGTCAATCAGGTTATGGTGAAAACCCACCTGCTGTTGGAGTTGACTTTTTCCGTGGCCCATTTCCCGATGATAAATTCGATGCCATAGACTGGGATTTGGATTGTTCTGGTGCAACAGACCTTGTTCCTGACACCAACGAAAGAATTACAATGTCAGGATTTGTATACTACAACATTGGAGGTAATCCAAGAAATGGTGATCCTACAAAGTACACCGATTTCTACAACATGTTGCGCAACAAATGGAAGGATGGAACTGACATTACATGGGGTGGAGCCGGTCTTGATCCTTTGAATACCACCGACCATCCTAAGGCCAGTTACATGTTTCCGAATGTAACTTCTTCAAGTGATCCTTACGGATTTGCATGTGGCGCTACAAGTTGTTCTGAAGCAAGGGTTTGTCCAGGTGAGTGGAATGAAAAGCAGGCTGGTAATGCTCCAGGTGACCGTCGTTTCCTCGCAAACAATGGACCTTTTACCCTTGAGCCTGGAGATTTTAATGAGTGTACCATAGGAATTGTTTGGGCTCGTGCTACTGCTGGAGGTCCTACTGGTTCATTCACTAAACTTCTTGCAGCAGATGATTTGGCCCAGGAAAGATTTAATGATTGCTTTAAGCGAAATGTAGGTCCGAACAGTCCTGACCTTGAGATTATTGAAAATGACAAGGAACTTGTATTCTCAATTATTCCAGATACGATCGTTAGATCGCCGTTGATGACAACGGAGACATACACCGAGCTTGACAGAAGGGTTTCAATTGGCGATCCTGCCAATCCTCAGGATCTACTTTACCGTTTTCAGGGCTATAAAGTATATCAATTGGCGGACGACAAAGTGTCTGTTCAGGATTTAGGAAATCCGGACAAAGCCAGATTGCTTGAAGGAGATGTTGATGGCGATGGAAATTCTGATTTCTCCGGAGTTATGGATTTGGAAGATGGAGTTACCAACATCAGTAACTTATTGTTCAATCCTGACCTTGATGCTGAGATTCTTACCCCGATGGTTAAGAATTCTCCGGATAAGGGGATTTTCAGAACATTTAAGGTTGGAAGAGATATGTTCAATTCCAGTGGTTCGCTTTCCAACTTTAAGAAATACTACTACGCTGTAATCAGTTATGGTTATATCCGGAACAACCAGGAGAAGCGTCCTTACATACAGGGTGTTGAGAATTACAAAGTATATGCTGCCATCCCGCACAAGATCAATCCAGAGGTTTTTGGAAGTCAAACCAGTTTTACCTTCGGATCAGGACTTCCAGTAACCCGAATCCATGGAATCGGAAACAATGGAAACAAACTTGAGCTTGCTGAAGGAGAAGAACAAGCAATACTTCAGAATGGCTTTAAGGATGAGGTTTCTTATTTGGCGGGCGCGGGTCCTGTTGATATTAAGGTTTACAATCCCAAAGCAATTCGTGGCGGAGAATTTGAAATTAAGTTTTCTTCAAGGTTGCGCTACAAGCCAGGTAATTATGCTTTTTCGGTTGGTGATGTAATACTTTCAGATACGGGCAGGCCTATCGTAGCTCCTTTCAACCTGTTAAGGAAGCGTGAGCCATTTGCTCAAGGTCGTGCAGTTGTTAAAAGGGTTGTTTCTGCTGGTTCTGGATTTGTTGATTTGGATTTGGATCTTTCGATTAATTCTGGTGATTTCTCCTATAAGCTTGATCTTGCTGAATTGGAGAGAGGTCAGTTCATTTTAAAACAGTCTGGTGAGCAAGGTTTAAAATTCCGTTTAGAGTCAGACACATCAAAATCGGGTTTAACCGAAGAGTTTGCACGATTCGATTTTTGGACTCTCACTGAAAAGAATTCTGGTCTATCAGTTAGTGCAGAAAAGCCAGTTTCAGCAGTTTCGGAACAAATTATTCCTGAATTCGGTATTTCACTTCGTCCAAAAAATCCTGCAAATCCAGGCGCTGATATTTCAAATCCATTGTCTAAGAATGGCGCTATTTCTGCCGAGCTTATCACAGATTCGGATCCTTTAAAGCAATGGATCTATGGGGTTTCGCCCAATGGTTCAGCATTTGATCCTGGGTTTAATTACATCAGGGGTGATGCTTACGCAGTAGGTTCCGACTATTATGCACTTGATCAAAAGGGCACTTATAAGTCTTTCGCAGAAAATGGCTGGATCCCATATATCCTTTCTGAAAAGGCAACCCTACCTTTAAGCGCAACATCTCCAAATAGTGAAGGTGGCCCTCAGATTGTGCAGGCTACAAATCCTTTTGATTATGATTCTGAATTGACTCTTTCTTCGCTTTCAAAAATTGGAAATGTAGACATTGTCTTTACAGCAGATAAATCCAAATGGACTCGTTGCGTTGTTTTGCAATGCGATTCAATTGGTGGTACAAGCGGAAGTACAAGAAAGAGATTTACAATGGCCAAGAGCAGACGCTTGTCTGTCAACAAAGACTTTGCTCCAGATGGAAGTTCAGCAACCTACGATCCAGCATTGGCTTCCCGTGGTATGAGCTGGTTCCCTGGTTATGCCATTGACTTGGATAAGGGTGAGCGTTTGAATATGATTTTCACCGAAAGTGTAATTCTTGATCCAGAAAATGGCAATAATCTTCAGTGGGAACCAAGGGTTGGATTGTCTGGCAACCGGAATTTTATTATGGTAATGAACTCTCGTTACGATGAAGGAAAGGCTGCTGAGCGTTCTATTGATAGTATTTTTACTGTGAACACTGCTCTGAATCCTACGCTGGAGGCATATCGCAAATGGTCTGTTTCCAACATTATCTATGCCGGCCTAATGGGTAGAGGTATTGACTTTATTAATGCGAGAGAACTTCCATTGCTTTTGACAGATGCCAGAGTAAAGCTTAGGGTTGAAAAATCTTATGCCAATTATCGTTCTTCTGCTTCTGAGTTTGGTTCTAATCCGACATATCGTTTCAAAATTGAGAATGTCAATATTCGCAACAATACTCAAGTTGGTAAATCTGCCCTTGATTTAATCCGTGTTGCACCAAACCCGTATTTCTCTCAATCCTTGTATGAAAATTCGCAGATTGATAGTAGGGTGAAGATTGTAAACCTTCCTTCTCAGTGTGTGGTGAGTATTTTCAACCTTTCGGGCACACTCGTTAGGCAGTTTAATTTTGATCAAAGTTCTTCGCTTCCATATTCTTCAAATGCAGAAGGGGTCAATATTTATAGCGGCAGAGGTACCAACTATCAGACATTCCTTGATTGGGACCTAAAGAACCAAAATGGTATTCCAATTGCTTCAGGTGTTTATCTAATTCATGTTAAATCTGAAAAGCTTGGAGAGAAGGTAATTAAATGGTTCGGTGTGCTTAGGCCTATTGACCTTGATAGCTTCAATTGATTTTTCATCCTTTCTAAAATAGGAAACCGTGAAATATAGAAAGTTAATTATACTTGGTTTTGCTGGCTTGTTGACTTCGGTAAACAGCTTCGCCGGAAATGATACCAAGAGAGGACAGGCAGGTGCAGTTGAGCTCCTGATTAATCCGTGGTCCAGAAGTGCCGGTATGGCAGGGGCCAATTCCGGAATTATTCGTGGAGTTGAATCAATGGGCCTTAATGTAGCTGGGCTCTCTGCTGTTAGGCGATCTGAATTCAATTTTTGCAATGCAATTTACCTTGCCGGCAGTGATACCAGGATTAATTCCTTGGGATTTGGTACGAAAGTAGGAGATGGCGCTATGGGCCTTACGCTTAGTTCATTTAGTCTTGGTGATTTTTATGAAACCACCAACGAGAGTCCAGATGGAACTGGAATCGTTTTCTCTCCCCAGATTTTTAATTTTGGAATGGCTTACGCCAAGAACTTTTCTAAGCGGATTTCTGCAGGTCTTCTTGTTAGAGGAGTTTCTCAGTCGGCATATTCAGCGTCTGTTTTTGGACTCGCATTTGATGCCGGTATTCAATATCAAACTGGTAAAAGGAAGGAATTTAAATTCGGTGTTTCACTTCTGAATCTTGGACCTAAAATCAATTTTGGTGGGGATGCTTTCACCAATCGTGGAACCGTTCAAGGCACTGGTTACTCTCAGTCTGTAGGATTACTTACAGCTGCATTTGAGCAGCCTTCCATGTTAAATCTTGGTGTGGGCTATGATTTTTATGTAGAAAGTGAAGTGATGAAATTGAAGTTAACTCCATGTTTCAATTTTCGTTCCAATTCATTCACCTCAGATCAGTACCAGCTGGGATTACAGGCAGGTTGGGATGAACGCTTTATGGTTCGCGCCGGCTATGATTACCAGGAAGGAGTATTTTCTCAGGCGGATGCAAGCAATGCAAATCTTGGACCGTCATTCGGTGCCAGTGTTCAGCTTCCTTTCTCCAGAAGTAAATCTGGCGAACTTATGCCTAACAATGACGATTTGAATGAAGGTGCTGTAAAGTCTAAAGTTTTCGGTTTAGATTATTCTTATACAACTACACGGTATTTCGGTGGCACCCATCGATTCTCTATTATTCTTTCGCTTTAGAATTTTCTTACCTTTGTTTTCACGAAACGGTTCCCGCGAGCCGTTTTTTCTTTTTAACTCCCAAAGAACTCATGGCAATTTCGTACTATACTGAAGAAGGCCTTAAAAGGCTTAAAGATGAATTAAATGATCTGAAAGTCCGTGGTAGAGCGGATATGGCCCGTCAAATTGCCGAGGCCCGTGACAAAGGAGATTTAAGTGAAAATGCTGAGTATGATGCAGCAAAAGATGCCCAAGGTCACCTTGAACTTAAGATTTCTAAATTGGATGATTTGGTGGCAAATGCCCGCGTACTGGATGCATCTTCCATTGATACCAGTCAGGTTTCCATTATGACGAAGGTGAAAATTCGGAATTCTAAAAATGGCGCTACCCTTACCTATTCTATTGTAGCGGAAGAAGAAGCGGATCTTAAATCGGGAAAGATTTCAGTAAAGAGTCCAATCGGACATGGTCTATTGGGTAAAAAAGTAGGCCAAAAAGCCATGATTACAATTCCTGCTGGTACGATTGAATTTGAAGTACTTGAGATTGCCTCAGGATTTTAATTGTTATGTCCAGCATTTTTACCCGGATAATCAATGGAGAAATCCCTTGTTATAGAGTAGCAGAAGACGAGGCACATATTGCCTTTCTGGATATTCAACCTGTAGCACCTGGGCATGTTCTGGTGGTGCCAAAAAAAGAGGTGGATTATATTTTCGATCTCAATAGTTCGGATTATGCAGCACTTTGGGCCTTTGCCCATAAAGTCGCAACAGGTCTTCGTCTTGCAGTACCTTGTTTGAAAGTCGGCATTTCGGTTATTGGTTTGGAGGTTCCTCATACCCACATTCATCTGGTTCCAATAAATTCTATTGGAGACATCAACTTTTCAAAACCAAAGTTGTCGCCAGACCCTGAAGAACTTGAATTGTTAAGGCAGAAAATTGTAAATTCTTTGGCATGAGAAATGGCGTAATTCTGATTTTGCTTTTCCTGGTTTCATGTTCCCAACAGAGCGAAAAACAATCTGTTGCCCTTATAGAAGCTCAAATTGAAAATGTTCCTTCCAATATTAAAGAGGCAAAGCTGAGAAGGGTAGGCCCCAAGGGTCCTGAAACTGTTGATTCTGTGTCTATTTCGGCTGGTGCCTTTTCTATGGAAGTTCCTGCTGATAGTGAAAGGCTTTATCGTTTGGAAATTGGGGATCAGTTTCTTCCTTTATTTCTTGAATCTGGCACCCATATTTTAAAAGCGGATTTTAATCGGCTTTATCAGTCATCCCAGTTTTCTGGTTCGCCATTAACGGATTTAATGCACCGTACCGAAAGCTTTCGACTTGGTTTTGAAGATCAGGCAAAACAGCTTCAGGCCAGTTATGAAAATGCCATGTATACGGGCGTAAAGAGTCGTGCTGATTCTGTGCTCAGGGCTTTTGAGTCGCTACAAAAGAATTATAAGGTGAAGGTTAAGGCCTTTATCGATAGCATCGGGCCTAATCCGGTTTCTTATCTGGCAACTTCCATGTTGTCTCCTGAAGAGGATTTCCCGTATCTCGATTCCTTGGCCCTAAGATTTGAAAAAGAAAAACCTGGGCGTGCCTATACGCTTAAAATGTCTTCGTTTATGGAAGCGCCAAGGCGTTTTGCCATTGGAAAGCCTGCTCCAGATTTTGAATTGCCAGATCCTTCCGGAAAAGCTGTTTCACTTTCCCGATTCAAAGGGAAATGGGTTTTGCTTGATTTTTGGGCTTCGTGGTGCAAACCATGTCGGGCCGAAAACCCAGTCCTTGCCGAGGCAAATCGTCGTTTTAAAGACAAAGGACTTGTGATTTTTTCTGTGAGTCTTGATGAAGAAAGGGAATCTTGGATGAAAGCAGTGGTTTCAGACGGAATGAATTGGGCCCATGCTTCTGACTTGAAGGGATGGAAAAGTCCTGTCGCTCGTCTTTATGATGTGAATTCAATTCCATGTTCTTTTCTCATTGATCCGCAAGGTCGTATTGCTGCTAAAAATCTGCGGGGGCAGGCTTTGGCAGAAAAACTGATGGCAATTTTCCCCTGAAATTTGTTCCTTGCATCAGGCCCGCTGGTTTAACATAGATTCGGGCCCGATAGTTTTTCTTTTGCAGGCAGATGAAGGAGATTTTCCTTACCATTATTCGGAACCGGGCGCTGGGCATTGTTGTGCTCACCTTCATTGCCATTATCACCGTTATTGTTGTGAATATTTCCTTTAACAGGCAGATTAACAATGATTTCAGCCTGAAAATGAAAGAGGCAGAGAAGCTCTATAAAACGCAGAATAACATCTCTTTGCTTGAAAGGAAACTTCTAGAATCGGAAAAGTCTCGAAGGATGTTGCTGGCTAAATTCCGTCCGGGCAGGATGCAAGAGTTCGAAGCTTGTAACCTTAGTATTGTCTCCTATTTAAATATTTTATGTAATTCTGATTCTTCCAGTCTCACCACAGATAAACGGGAAGAACTTCTCAGACTTCTTAATGTCAGGGTTCAGTTGATAGAAAAACAGTTGGTTCCAATTAAAAAAGCAGAACCGATTTCTCCCATTCTGAACGAACAGGTCCAGGATAATTTAATGGATTTTAATGCCTTAACAGAATCTGCGAGGCGAGAGTTGTCGCACTCCATGAACCGCAATATTCGATATCTCCAGCGAAAAATTGAAATAAGCGATCAGGTCAATTTTTTGCTCGTAATCACCGCCATGATTGCCGCCGTTTTTGCCACCACATTAACTACGCAGGATTTCCTTCGTCAAAAAAAGATTGAGCAAATCCTCCGGCTATTGAATGACGATAAGTCCAAGTTGTTTTCAATTTTGGGTCATGATTTAAGATCGCCTTTGTCTGGTTTGAATGCGATTATCTATATCCTCAAAAATCACCGTCAGGGCATGTCGGAGGAAGACATCAGCGATTGTATTCACCAATTGGAGCAGACTTCCTCAAATTACAATAAGTTGTTGGAAGATGTTCTGACTTGGAGCCGGCTTCAATTGAATAAAATTCCAATTGAATGTCAGGATCTGAATGTCCACATTTTGGTGAAAGAAATTTCAGAGCTCTACAGCGAGCAGGTTCAAAAGAAGAAAATTTGGATTCATAACCAGATTCCGGAAAACCTAGAAATCAAATCGGATAAAGGGATGCTTCAGGCAGTCTTTCGCAATCTGATTTCCAATGCAATAAAGTTTACATCAGAGGGTGGCGATATCTGGCTTCATTATCGCTCGGACAAAGCTTTTCATTTTATTGATGTGAAAGACAATGGAGTGGGAATGTCGGATGCTGTGATGCGCACGCTTTTCACCAACAGCACAATTTCCATGGCCGGAACCAACAATGAGGCGGGTACTGGACTCGGTTTGTCAATCTGTAAGGAATTCCTGAGCAAGGATGATGCTCAGCTTTTTGTAGAGTCGGTTGAAGGAAAGGGTTCAATTTTTACCATTGCTCTTCCTTTGGAGGAAACCCGAAAACGCTTGCAAAAGGAAAGAAAGAAGAACGAAATTTCTTAAACCAAATTCCAATATCAATTTCTGCGGAAGTCCCGGAACCAGGATTGGATTTTCATTTGAAGTACGCCCAAAACAGCCTCCTTGAAAATACCGGGGCTCATTTTTGATTCGCCTTTGGTGCGATCGGTGAAAATGATCGGTATTTCAACTATTCTGAATCCAAATTTCCAGGCCAAAAACTTCATTTCAATTTGGAATGCATAGCCTACAAAATCAATTTTATCAAGATTGATGGTTTTAAGCACCACATCTCTGTAGCACTTGAACCCAGCTGTTGTATCATTGATCTGCATTCCTGTTACCAATCGAACATAATGGCTTGCAAACCAACTCATCAAAACCCGCCCCATTGGCCAGTTTACAACATTTACACCCACCACATAACGACTTCCGATTGCAAGGTCGGCGCCACCTGTTTTACAGGCATCGCGAAGCCTTGGTAAGTCTTTAGGATTGTGCGAAAAATCAGCATCCATTTCGAAAATAAACTCATAACCCCTTGCCAAAGACCATCGAAAACCATGGATATAGGCTGTGCCCAGACCGAGTTTGCCTTTTCTTTGTTCAAGAAATAGCCGTCCTTCAAATTCGGATTGTAGACTCTTTACAATTTCTGCTGTTCCATCCGGAGATCCATCATCCACAATAAGGACATGGAATTCTGGCTCCAAGGCCATCACTTCTCGGATAATGGCTTCAGCGTTTTCCTTTTCGTTGTAAGTTGGAATTATGACAATGCTGTCGATCACGGGTAACTGATTTCAGGATTTAGATTTTTAAAAGACCTTTTGCTTTGGCAAGCAATTGGTTTTCACTTTGGTTGATTCCGTGAAATGCAGCTGCAACTTTTTCGGCGGCATGAAACAACTGGGTTTTGTCGCTTTCAGGAAGCAAGCCTGCGTTGTGTTTCAGGTATTCTTCAAATTCCTCCCAGGCCTGGGCGAATTCTACATTATTGCCTTCCAGAATGTCAAACTGAAATTCTACTGAAAAAGCAGAATCAGTTCCGAACTCATCACCATGTTTTTCGGCTGGAACAAGTTCCTCTCTTACGATTCGCCTCAGTTCTGCCCATTCTTTTTCGGCGATTTTGCCGTCAATCATGGCCATGCAGTACATCAGATTGCCCATTTGGCGGTAGTATTCCTGGTAGTTTTTCATCTTGTATGGGTCTAAATTTTGTGTTGTTAATCTGGGATTTTGCCGGAAAGGCAGGTAATCGTATTCGTTAAATTGAGGTATTTTCCTGAAGTTTCCAATATCTGCTGCGCGCTTGCCTCTCTGATAATTCTCTGGTTTTCCTCCACCCGGTTAAAGTCTGTTCCGTTTGCCCAAACAGAACGGTATCTGTCTGCTATTTCGAAAACATTGGTAACGGACGAAAGAAACTGGCCCAACATGTAGTTTTTTACTTTTTCAAGTTCTTCCTCACCAACTGGTTCCTGCTGCATGATTTCAGATTCTTTCCTGATTTCCTCGAGGGCTTTCAGGCTTGATTCTGAATTGATGTCGCAGGAAATTACCCAATGGGGTTTTGCAGCGAATGGAACTCTCTGGGCATAAACACCATAGGTCCAGCCCTTGTCTTCCCGGATGTTCGACATCAATCTGGAACCAAAGTATCCCCCAAAAATTTCGAGGGTAAGCCCAAATAGGGCGGAGTCTGAATTTCTTGAATCAATCGCAAACTGGCCGATTCTTAGCGAAGTCTGGTTTGATTCTGGTTTTTCAGCCCAGAATACGCCGGGAGTAAATGTTGGCAATGCGAGATCTGTTTGCCGGTTTATTTGCCGGCAATTGCTGAAACTGCCAAGCCAATTGCGGAGTATTTTGATGTCATTGTCGTTGACGGCACCCGAAACAAGGGCAAGCGCTGGACCAATCGTTCTTGTTTTTTCAAATAGGTTTGAAAACTCTTCCCTTTTGATCGATTCAATCAGTGTAACATCGGTGGAATAACCGTAGTCGATTTTGGTTGAATAGAGCTTGTCTTTTAAAAGTCTTCCAGCCAGAAAGGAAGTTTTTTGCAATTGAATTCCATTTTGGTGGATTTGGGTTTCCTGGATGGTTTTCCACTCTTTCTCCGGGAAACTTGGTTCCATCCAGATTTCTTCCAATAGGCGCAACATGGGTTGAAAAAACCGTGGTAGGCAGGAAATCTGAATTGAGTCGAAGTCTGCGTTGTGCGAAAACTCCAGACTTGCACCCAGATAGGAAATGGCATCGGCAAGTTGCTTGGCCGTTTTTTCTTTGGTACCTTCTCCCAGCATTCTAAAAAGATATCCTTCCCGCTGTCGGGTGGCTGCATCCAAAGTGGCTGCCGGAAATAAAAGTTCCAACACAGTAATTCCCTGTTCATTGCTCAGGAAAGTACTTAATTCGATTCCATTGGCAAGGAATTCGGTTTCGGGCCTGCGCAGTTTTGGCAGGGAGGGCCTGCGCGCTGCGGGTGCTGTGCTTCTGTCCAACATGCCTGCAATATGCATCCTGATTGCTTATGGATTTATGTTCGGTTTTGTTCTTTAATGAAGTCCTCAAATTCTGCCATCTGCGCATTTCTCAGGACCCTTGGAAATTTACTTTGACCACCCAATTTGCCTTTTTTGGCAAGAAATCCATGGAAAACTGATAGTGGTAAAACCTGAATCTGAATTTCACGGAGGGCATGACCCCGCTCGGTTTTATAATCATCATTCAGGGATTTGAGTTCTCTGTCTATGGCAAGGCCCAACTCCTTTTCGTCTATTTTATCATTACAGGCCACATACCATTTGTGGCCAAACAGAGTCCCCGATTTGATGCCAGCCACGGCAAATTCGGTAATGATCACATTGAATTCTTTTTGAACAATGGAAATGGCGGAATTCATGTTTTCCACCGAAAGATGTTCCCCGCAAAGGCTCATAAAGTGCCGGGTCCGGCCTGTAATGACGATCTCGGATTTTTCAAGATCCGTAAAATGGATTACATCCCCGATTAAATATCGCCATGCGCCTGCACAGGTGGAAATCAGGATTGCGTAATCTTTACCAAGTTCAACTTCATCAATCAGTAAGGTGTTTGGGTTTGCCACCATTTCTCCTTCACTGCTGAAGTTTTCATCATTAAATGGCACAAACTCAAAGAAGATGCCGATGTCCAGCGCGAGCTTCATGCCTTTTGTATCGGGTCGGCTTTGATAAGCAATGAATCCCTCCGAAGCCAAATAGGTTTCCAGATAAATCAAAGGCCTGCCGACCAATTTGTCGAATGCGGTTCGATATGGCTCAAAGGAAACTCCACCATGGGCAAAAACTGAAAAATTCGGCCAGATTTCATGGATATTGGAAACTCCGTAATGGGCAATCACTTTCTCCAGTAAAATCTGAATCCAGGCCGGAACACCTGCAATACAACCGATGTCCCAAGACCGGGCTTTCAAGACAATTTCATCCAGCTTTTTATTCCAATCTTTTTCCTGAGCAATCTTAGATCCCGGTTTATATAAGGGCTGAAACCAAAACGGAATCTGACTTACCTGAATTCCAGAGAGGT
>Ga0114972_10001891_pt1 | contig 15625 bp, 10 predicted proteins | sample M_140807_EF_Meta_FD_87354 | JGI IMG/M metagenome (GOLD analysis project Ga0114972, IMG submission 87354) | Freshwater microbial communities from Lake Montjoie, Canada to study carbon cycling - M_140807_EF_MetaG | ecosystem: Environmental > Aquatic > Freshwater > Lake | place: Lake Montjoie... | reverse complement strand
GTAGGTGGGGCATGAGCCAAGGCACAGGCCGCAGTGCACGCAGTCCATGAATAGTTCGTAGTCGATGTTCTTGCCAAGGTCGTTGGCAAGCGGCAAACTTTGGCGGGCTGTCGGGGCGGTCATGGCGTTGTCTCGTCGAGTCTGTTGGAGAGGTTTCAGGGCTGATGCAGAAGGCGGCCCGGGTTGAATAACCCTTTTGGATCAAGCTCACGCTGGATGGCACTTGAAAGCGTGCTTTCAGGCCGGGGTGCGCCCCATGTGGCGTCTGCGGTTTTCCAAGCACGCGGGGCACGTACCAATCGTGCCCAACCACCGGGGCCGGCGGCTTGGCGCCAGCCCGCAAGTAATGGCCTTGGATCTACCTGAGCACTCGTAACGGTTTTGATCAGGCCAGATCCTGGAAGCGCATGCACCACGGCGCCGGGCAGATCGGCAAGCACGCGTGCCGCCAAGGCCGCAGTGCGCGAAGGCAGGCACCCCAGTGCCAGAACCACGCCTTCAGCGGGGTCGGTGCGTTCAGCGAGTTTTGTTGCCATGGCATCGACTGTCGAGGCCTGACACTCGATGATATTGCCCTTCACAAGATTGCTAAATTCGGTTTTGGCCCGCGCCACTTGCCAAGCGACCGCGTCCGGTTCACCTTCGAAACCGATCATTGCTGTCCAAGCCACTGGACCGCCGGGAAGTGCCAGAAGGTCGAAGGCCACGGGGCGTGACTGGCAGCCATGGGCCCGGTCGCAGGCTGTATCAAGGGCATCGCCAAGAAGCGGCATGGCTAACCAAGCACGCGCTGGTGGCAGTGGCCGAACTTTAAGTGTGACTTGCACAATGGGCCCAAGGGTTCCCAAGGCGCCCACATGAAGCTTGGCCATGTCGTACCCGGCGACATTCTTCACAACCCGGCCGCCCGATTTGGTCGGTCTGCCCTGATCGTTGAGCACTGTCAGACCAATTACAAAATCGCGGGGTGTTCCGTGGGCAAGCCTGCGCGAGCCAGATGTGTTGCATGCCAGCACACCGCCCAAAGTGGCCTTGTCTGGCCAGGGAATGTCTAGGGGAAGAGTCTGTTTTTCTTTGGCCAGAATCTCTTGAAGAGTGCTGATGCGAATACCGGATTGCACGGTGATGGTCATATCCCGCGCGGGGTAATCGATAACCTTGTCGAGCAGGGTGGTGCGAACCGCGGTGCCAGCTTTTCTGGGAGGCAACCCGGCGTCGAGCGATGTGCCACCACCCACCCAATAAAGTGGTTTACTAGTCGTGTGCGCAACCCGGACTATCTCACTCAAGGCGTCCGGAGTTGCGGGGGTAATGGAATCGATGGAGAGTCCATCGAGGTCGATCGTGTCGGGCATGGCGCGGGCAGGTCCTCGGTTATGGTTTATAAAGCGGCACGGCGGCCGGGTTTAATGTGTTTGTGCCGGCTGGGTTCAGCGCAGGCACCTGCCGTTGGCAACATTTTGTCCGGGCTGCACAAACCGGTGGGATTGAATGCGTGGCGAACGCGCCCCATGGCTTCAAGGTCGTCTGGTGTGAACAATTTGGGCATAAAGTCGATCTTTTCAACGCCAATTCCATGCTCGCCGGTGACGCTACCACCCAGCCGCAGGCACTCTTCCAGAATCTCGTGGCTGGCTTCCATCACGCGACGTTGCTGGTCGGTATCCCGTTCGTCGAACAAAAGAATGGGGTGTAGGTTGCCATCGCCTGCATGAAACACATTGGCAATCTGCAAATCGTATTTTGTGCCAATGGCCTTGATGCTCCGCAACATGGTTGGCAGCGCCGTGCGAGGCACCACGCCATCTTGAGTGCAGTAGCTTGGGGCCAAACGGCCCACGGCACCAAACGCCTGCTTGCGGCATTTCCACAGAAGAAGACGGTCTGCTTCGGTGCGCGCGCGCCGGACTTCGCGAGCGCCATTGGCCAACGCAAGTTTCTCGATCCGTTCCGCCTCGTTCTCCAAACCTGCTTCCAGCCCATCAACTTCCATAATGAGAACGGCGCCGGCATCAAGCGGGAAGCCAAAGTGGAACGCTTCCTCAACAGCTTTCAAAATAAGGGAATCGAGCAATTCCAAAGCCGCGGGCACAATTCCAGTACCAATGATCTCTGAAATGGTGGCAGTGGCATCGTCCACAGTTTCGAATACGCCCAGAAGCGTGCGCACCGACTCCGGGTTCCGCACCAAGCGCACCCACGCCTTGGTGACAACTCCAAAAGTCCCTTCTGAGCCGACCACAACACCGGTGAGGTCGAGACCTGGACCATCTTCCACCGGGCCACCAAGGGTTTGGACTGTGCCGTCGGGCAGCACAATTTCAACACCCAGAATGTGGTTGACGGTCACGCCATACTTCAAGGTGTGCGGGCCGCCCGAATTGGTCGCGACATTCCCGCCGATCGTACATGCCCCTTGGCTCGATGGGTCAGGAGCATAGTGCCACCCATCATTTTTGACCCGGTTGGTGAGCCATACATTGATGACCCCCGCTTCTACCAAGGCATAACGGTCGCGGATATTCACTTCGTGAATGCGTTTCATGCGGGCCAGCGATATGATCACGCCGCCACCCACAGGCAGGCAACCACCCGCCAAGCTGGTACCTGATCCGCGAGGCAGGAAAGGTACGCCCAGTTTTTGGCATACCTTCACGATCTCAACGACATGCTCGGTGCTGGTTGGAAACACCACCACATCAGGTTTGTTCTTTTCCAAGGTGTAGGCGTCGCATTCGTAAACCAGCAGTTCGGCTTGCGAACTGATCATCCCGTCCTGACCAACAATGGCGAGCAACTGTTCAATCAGTTGCTGGGTATTGGCAGGGGCAGTGGTGGTCATGGCGCGACACTTCCGTGAAGAAAAAACGCAACAGTACCAAGCATACCATGGTAGGTGCTTACGTGGGATGTTAGTACCGGAATCCATTACGGCGAACGTGTGTCCATGGGGCACCTTCCGCCTCTGCATGGCCCGCCAGTGCGGTTCCAATCACCAGATCGTGATCGCCCACATTAAACCGACCGGTTACTTCGCACAGTAAATGCCCGTGGGCGTCTTCAAGAATGGGAGGCAAGTCTTCTGAAAGCTTAACGGCGAGCGGAGCGAATCCTTCCGCGCCAGGTGCTGTGCCTTTGCCAAAATGGCGCAACAGCTCCTTCTGTCCATCGCGCACCACGTGCACCATGAATTTGCTACCCGGAACCAGCAAAGCCGAAAGGCCACGGTCGCGGTTGATGGCCACGCTCAATGCGGGTGGCTCAAATCCACACTGCTGAACCCAGCTTGCCAGCATCCCCTGGGCCTGATCACCCGTGCCTGCTGTCACGATGTACAAGCCACTTGAAAGGCGTCCCAACGCTGCGCCCAAAATCTCGCGATCCATGCTCAACATCTGCTTTTCCCCGTAATTATGGTTCTTGGACAAGTTTGGACAGTAACGTCGGCAATTCTGCCTCCGCCGCCTCGCTGTCGAGGAACTTTTTGGCGATTCGACCCGCCTTGTTGAAAACAAACGTGGAGGGATAACCCTCAATTTCAAATTTCGCTTGCCATACTTCCTGCGGCTCGCGTAGCATGTAGGAAATCCCCGGAAGTTTCGCTCGCTGCACAATGGCATGAACCTTGTCGCGCACCTTGTCGAGTCCCTCCTCGGTATCGAGGGGGATTTCCACATGGACGGCAATCACAGTCACTTTTCCGGGGTAACGGCCGCCCATCTCGACCAGATGGGGCAAGGCCTTGATGCAGGGGATTCAGGTCCGCTGCCAGATATCCACCACAACCACCTGACCCTTCAGGGCACGAATGGCGTTGGCCAGTTCTGCAAACTTCACTTCCTTCACATTTGCGGCTGGAGTTGGTTCCTGGGCCAGCAAGCCAAGGACAATGGCGCAGCAGAAGGTATTCATGTTGGCGTCTCCACAAGATTCACTCTGGTTGCTATACGATCCAGACCTACTTAGCGAACACCCGTTCACCCAATTTGGCTGATGTGGCGTCGCCATCGTGCACCACCATCGCGTAGGTCAGCCTGAGACTCTCACCCTTGGTGAGTTTCACAAGATCGGTGCGCCCCTTCATATCGGGGAAGCCAGACTTACCTCGACCAAAAGGATTTGCCGCCATCAGGCCGTAGCCTCTTGAGTGCCAGCAGGTTGGGTATGGGTTTTCAGGGTGTGCCACCACAGCTACCCCCACGGTTTGGGCTCCAGTGGTACCTGAGTAATCGCACCATGCGGATTTTTTGCCCCATAGGTTTTTCTCGCCTTTCAGGCCCTCCGCGTTGGTCAGGATCCCTGTGCCCGGTTTTTCCGTGAGGTCATCGCGTACCCGCACGCCGAACGACCCTTCCTTGGTGTCTTCAAAAGTAATGGCTCCCTGACTGGCCGTCATGATGGATGTCACTTCCATGGTCCATGAATTGGCATCGCGGGACTTGAATATCAGGGTACGTGCTTCGGTGAGGATCGCCTTGCCTGTGGAGTCTTTCCATATGTTGCGCGTATCAACCACCACGGCACCGGGCGTGGATTTCATGGTCAGATCGGTGCAGACGATTTTCCCGTGGCCCGATTCCTCGCTCCAAAAATCGGTTCCTTCAATGCCTTTGCGTTTGGTGGGTGTGTGACCATCCAGCATGATGTCGCCATGGCAGAACCAAGCCGACTTCTGGTGCTTGTGGTCTTTGGCTTCCTTGGCGTCGGCCACCATTGGCCAGTCGCGGGTGACAGCGACGCCAGCTGGGGTAATAACAGGCCAGAAATAAGGCTTGGCAACATCAGCGTGAGCGTGGTAGCGGGTCACGACTTGGTTTCCCAATTTGAAGGAAACAACCCCTTCGGCCAGTTGGGCTGAAACAGTGGGTTGCCCGCTTGCCATCAACGCCCACGCGACCACCCAACCACATGCACTGGACATGCCTGCCCCTCCTACTTCACCATATGCGCCTGAAACCCCGGATGATGCTAACCGGTAGTTGGAACAGAGTCAGTAGTTCAATGGGGAGGAAATCATGATCCAAATGTCAAACAGACTAGGAATGATCGCGTTGCTGGTGGCTCTGGTAGCCCCAATGGCCCCGGTAGCAGCCGCCGAAGCCAAGACTCCGCCCCTGTTGGTGCGCCTAGCTTCAATCGAAACATTGACCCGGCAGTTTTTCCTGTTGGCTGAAAAGGTCAACCGCAAGGCCGAAGCTGAACAGCTCAAAAACGCGTTGCAAAGCGTGACAGGGCCGGGCGGAATCCAAGGGTTTGATCCTTCCAAACCGATCGGAATTTACGGAAGTATCGGGCCCAATGGGCTCGACAGTACCGGAGTGATTCTTGTTCCAGCCAGCGACGAGACCGCTATGTTGGCGGCATTGAAGAAATTGGCAGGTGTCATTGGTGGCAATCTGGTGGAAGCCAAGGGCAAGGGCCTTCACACACTGAATCTTGATCAATCACCTTTTCCAATATTTATACGCTTCACCAAGGGCTACTGCTGGGCAACCCTGAAAGACGAAGCTCCCCTTGCGGATTCGGCTCTTCCAGACCCTGCCAAGTTGCTTCAGGCGCCAGCGGGAAGCGTTGCGCGTTTGCATTTCGACTTGGCCGCGGTGCCGGAAAACCTGCGTATTACCGCTGTGGAAGCTCTGAAGCAGTCGATCGCCATGGCGCGCGAGAAGGCACCAGCCGATGAAACCCCGGCAGCGAAAACATTTCGTTTGCAAATGAGCGACATGATGGAAGGCGGAATGATTCAGTTTCTGAAAGAAGGCGGAGCACTCGACCTCGAGATGGGACTCGACGAAAAGACCGAGGATTTACGATTGGAAGCACGGATGGAAACCATTGAAAACTCATCGCTCGGCAAGGCCATGGAGGCCATGGGTTCAGGACCATCCATCGGACGCGCGGTGGCGGGTTATGGTAAAACATTGTCGCTTTCCTCGTATGTGATGTTGCCACCAGACCTGCGTAAAGCATTCGTGGGAGTCCTTGAAGAAGGCTTTGCCAAAGCCAAGAATTCGGATGCTGGCGAGAGTGAGAAAAAGATGATCGCAGAAGTAATCGATGCGATCATGCCTACTCTTAAATCCGGTGTTTTTGACTCGGGCGTAGCCTTGATTCCTTCAAAAAAGGAAGGGTTGCATACAGCGGCCCTCGCGTTCCGAGTCAAGGACGGCGCCAAGGTTGAGGGTGTGATCAGGGCTGCTGTCAAGCAGTTGGGTGAAAAACTCGAGGGTAAGCTCAAGCTCGATGTCGCGACGTATGCCGGGGTCAAGGTTCATGAGATTTCCGGTAACGATTCCAAGGCGCGCGAGATGCTGGGAGACGGCCCGGCATTCTTGGCCGTGCGCAACGACATGGTCCTGATCACAGCAGGGCCGGAAGCGTTGGCATTACTGAAGGACATGGCCAGTGTTGCCCCGGTGACCGGCTCCATGATGCAGGCGGAATTGGGTCTGGCTTCAATTGTGAAGTTGGGCGATTCCAATGTGCCCAAGGAACTGGTGCGCAAGGCATCCGCCAAGGCATTTGGGGATAAAGCTGGCATAGATCGTGCCCGTATTGAAGTGACCTCAGGCAAAGGAATTGGGCTGAAGGTCACGGCCAATCTTGCCATCCTCGAATTTCTGACCATGCTCGATCCGAACCAGCGGTAACCTGTAGGATTGATGATTCGCCTTTGTGGGGGGACCTTGTCCCCCCACTGATTTTTTGTGCAGGAATAATAGCTATGGAACGAGTTTGGTATCTGACATGGGCCATGTTTGGCCACCAACTTCCACCAGAACTTCAGGAGTTGCCCGAAGCGTTGCCTGCAGGTGAGCCGGTTGAGTTGGATGGCGCGAAAGCCGCGGCGGTGTTGGATCAATTCCAAGAAACGGCCAATCACCGCGGCTGGAAATTGCTGGGCGTGTCGATCAGGTCCACCTGTGTGCATATCGTGGTGAATGTCCCGGGTGATCCGGACCCGGCCAAGGTTCTGCAGGATTTCAAAAGCTACGGTTCACGTCGCTTGAACCAGGTGTTCGGTAAAGCTCCATCAGGCCTATGGTGGACAGGAAATAGCGCCCGCCGAAAAATCAAGGACGCCACCGCGGTAAAGGCCACGATCAACGATATTATCAGCAAGGAAAACGTGCTGGTAACGTGGGAGCAGGGTGGAAACGCTTCTCCCGAATCCAATCAATCTAATACATAACGCTTTGTGCGCGGCTGACAGGAATATGCTCTACGGTTTCGCTGTTCCAGTTTTGGGTGCTGGAATGGTTGTCCTGCAGATGCGAAAACCGTTTGAAGCAGACTGCTGATTTGCCTGCGCTGCCAAACGTGAGGAAACGCGTGCCATGGTTGGGCTGTTACTGATCGATCCTCCACGCAGCATGCGTGTGGAATCGCCCCCAATCACGATAAATCCGAGCTTTTCTAATTGAGCGAGATCAGCTTTCAGCAACGGGTCGTCGTATCTCCGCAGTTCATCCATGGTCCATTCAAGAGCATTGCCCGCAGTGTCGAATAGCCCCCAAGCATTGGGTAACCTGCTGCCGCAAGGCCAGAGTCGCTCTTGGCTGTTGTTCCATGTAAATGCATGGTTATTGATATGACGTGCTGTCATGCCGCACGGATAGCGCATTGAATTGCCTGCGCGTGCCGCCAATTCCCATTCTTCTTCCGTTGGCAGTCGATATCCGGTGCGCTGCGTAAACTGCACGGGAATAGCCATGTTTGATTTGATTTGCGCGAGTTTAGGGAAGCACCACTGGTCTTCGGAAATACCTTCCTTTTCGGTAAGCCACTGGCAGTAAGCAACCGCATCGAACCAAGATAATCCGCCAACAGGACCATTCTTGCGTCCATCAGGATTGGTCTTGTCGATGTATTTGAAAGTTGGGCGAAACCGGAGGAATTCCTCAAGCGATACTTCGCGCTGGCCTATTTCAAAACCATGGGCCAGCTTCACAGAATGTCTCAGTTCCAAATCTGTACCACCTTGAAGCGCCCTGTCAGGGTCGTCTATGCCGGCACCCATTTCAAAAACCATTCCTGGTTTCAACACGGAAAGTGTTTGACCTTCACTGTTGATACGCCAACCATCGCCTGGAATGGATGGTGGTTTTTTGGAGGCTAATGGTTTCGTGATGGCATTGAGTTCTGCCGCGTCGTTCCAAGCGTGTCTCAGCAACCAATCGATGGCGGCATGAATTCCTGGATCCGGATTGGTTGTAAATTCCTTCATCAGAAGGTTCTTCAAGGATTTACGCGTTTCATCTGGAATCTCTTTCACGGGAAACATACCAAGCAGCAGCAGAAGATTCTGGCGTGCTGTGGGATTGGCTTCTACCATGGCGCGTTCCGCCAATAGATTCAAAGGAATCCGAAACGATAGAGCTATCGATCGCAACTCTGCCTGAAGGTCTGGCGCGTCTGGTTTAGCCAGTGTTTCCCATAGCCGAACGGGTTGACCAAGATATGCCAGAGCTGCTATGGCGCGTGCTTGTTTTCGGCAGAATTGATCACGTAATGCCAGCGTGGACTTCGTGCTGGCCATACGGCCTGATAGTTCGGGTGGCAGTAAAGGAACGATAGATTTGGTTAAAACTTTATCTGTTCGTGGCGCCACTGTCATGAGCCCTTCTAGGGCTGGAATTAAACGTTTGGCTTCTCGTTGCATCGAACCGGCAAGAATGGCGAAGGTTCGGTCGTTGGCCTCTGCTGCGCATCTAGCAAGAACAAGCGGGTCGTCTGCCAGCGTCGCAAGTACCCGGGAAGCCATTTCACTCCGGGCAGATTGCTGGCTTGTGGCATTATCTGCTACCCCTTCAACGTGTAATTGTTCCAGTTTCGGATAAAGGCTCATGCGAATAGGCTCCATGAGCTTGAGCCATGCACCCAAATCTAGGACTGTTAGGTCTACCAGAGTGCTTGCCAGTCGCGTGCCTTCAACCTGCTTCCATCGGTTGTCAGCAGAGGCACAAGAGGCTAGAAATGCCGAAAGCCGAAGGCGTTCTGTTCCTGAAGTCCCAGGTGCTGCCAAATCGCGCCACAATGGCTCAAGCAGGGTTGTTCCAAAGGGCTTGAGCCGTTCTGAATAAGCTGAAATTTCGCCAACAGCAGCAGACCGAAAAGCCAAAGCAACGTTTTTCAACAGATCGCCGTGCCTGGGCAGGAGTGCCAATTCCAGACGGGCCTTTGCAATTCCCGTGGAATCTTCCAAACGATTCAACATCATGGGATCGGCAATTGGTGCCATAGTATCGATATTCTTTAGTAGATCTGCAAGCCCTTCCGGAGCAATGGCAGGTAACTGATTGATCAATCCGCGAGCACGTTCAGTCTGTTCCAATGCTGCTTGTTTTTTGGCTCCATCTTCTTGGGATCTCCGTAACTCTTCCGCGGCCTGTAATTGGTCAGCATTTCGTATATCTGCAGCTCTTCGTTCAGTTTTTAATTGCTCTTGATAAATCAATAAAGTGCCAGCAACCAATAATATGAGCCCGCCCGCACCAATCGCAGTTGCTTGACCGGGATTACGCCGCATCCATTTGAACGTTTTTTCTATCATGCCGGTTCGGCGAGCACTGATGGGTTTATCATCTAGAAACGCCTGAAGGTCATCGGCAAACGCATCAGCACTGGCGTAACGCCGTTCCGGTTTTTTCTCAAGACACTTCATGCAAATGGTTTCAAGGTCGAGTGGGCAGCTCGGATTCTGCTGTGATATTGATAGTGGATCGGCATCTTCCAGTTGTTTCATAATTTCGCGCAGTGTTTTGCCGCGGAATGGCACTCTTCCCGTCAGCATTTCATAAAGAATCACGCCAAGAGCGTAGATGTCAGCAGGTTCGCATGCCGCGGCTCCATTGAGGGCTTGTTCGGGTGCCATGTAGTAGACAGTGCCCATCGGGCCACCCGTTAGCGTGTGGCGACTAGCCTCGGCATCGTCGGTTATTTTGGCCAATCCGAAATCCGCGATCTTCAGCCACGTCGGATCCAGTGCATCCATGCTATCGCACATTTCTCTAAGAAGAATGTTCCCTGGCTTCAGGTCGCGGTGAACGATTCCTTTTTTATGAGCAACTTCCATGGCTCTAGCCAAAACAGACATCAGTCGCGCTGCCTGGCGGGGGGAAGGCGCGTCTTTTTTCATTAACTCAGCCAGCGAACCGCCGTTGCAATATTCCAATGCAAAATAGGGAAGTCCATCTTCGCGCAAGCCGAAATCGTGTACTTGCACAATGTTGGGGTGCTGAAGTTGGCCGAGTGATAATGCTTCAAGATCGAACCTTCTGAATGATTCTCGATCGCCCAAGGCGCGGTCCCGTATCATTTTCAACGCGACTTTGCGGTTTAAGCGAATCTGGTGAGCGCGATAAACAACGCCCATACCTCCTTGCCCGATTTTCTCAAGATGGCTAAATCCCGGTACTTCCGGAGCGAGAAAACCTGCATTCCGAAAAATTGTGCGGATACCGTCTACCAGCGATGGGAAATGCGAAATGTAATCACTGATTTTCAGATTATTTCCCATCTGGTTCTGCCACTGGATTTCTTTTTGCAATAAATTCAGCACGTCACTTTTGCGCGTCAAAAGATCCGGATATCGCTTTGCATATTCCTGAACACTTGCAGTTTGGCCACGCCTAAGGCGTAATTCAAGATCCACGTGTAAGAGTTCCACCAGCATGCTGGTGCGATCAGCGCCACTGGCTGGCAGGTAGTCTTCCAGATTGGGGTCAAGGTTGGAGCGAAGCGCACCCTCATACGCATCAATCACAGCAGTCATGTTGCTACTGGAATGGTCTACCGTTTGTTGCAGATTAATTGCGGAATCAGGTAATGAAATATTTTGGACGTTTGAGGCTGGGATATGCTCCACAGTTTGCAGTAAATCTGGAGGAGCTTCTTGAGTTATATCCTGAGCCTGTTGGTCTGTCTGATTGGATAAATCAGCCGATTTAGTCGGCAATGCCAACGAATTAGCAGGTGGTTCAATTTGGCTGGGATCACTCATAGGCGTGTCCTAAAAAATGCGAGTAAGTATGTGGTTGAGGCAGATTGCTATAGCGATGTTCATGTCTGATATTTTCAGATAAATCATAGATCGGCCCTTTGGCTGTCCAATCGGTTTTTATGAAAAATGATTATAAACTAATGAAATCCTTCGATGATACGAAAGAGGCACAGAAACTGGAAAATATTTTTTGGCGCAGAAGAACAATTAAGGTGATTCATACTTCATAGAAGCCGTATGATTATAGTGATGCTTTGTCAGCCCAAGGGTTTCGAATGATGCGATCGGTCAGAACCAAAATATTCCGTCTGGAAGCGCTCGAAGAGCGTTTACAACCAGCACGAATTTGGTACCCCGAATTCCCTGCGCTGAATCCTCCATCGGCCAATAATGGCTGGTTATCGCTGGCAGATCTTCCTGCTTCAGCATCACGCGTTCTGGAATTGCCCATCCAGCAATCGGGGAAAACCAGCATTGGTGACCTCGATGTTGTGCTTTCAATGAATAATGAGCATCTGGCTAACTACGCCTATACCTTGATTTCACCACAAGGGACCGAAGTCCGTTTGAAAACCAGCGGCGATTTCCAAGGCGCATTCAGCCGTCTGGTGTTTGACGATCAGGCGGAATTATCCCTTCCGGTTGATTCGGCAGACGTTCAATGTCGTTTCATCCCTGCCACGCCATTGACACGCCTTCAGGGCCAATCGGTGAATGGTAATTGGCAGCTGCGCATTACGAATATTCAAACGGATAATGCTCCTGCTGATTCCATTCACGTGAGTCTGGGAATTACCACCAACGGTTTGGATGACCACAGCAATACCGTTTCAGGCCCGCAAGCGATTGATCTGGCTACCCGATTGGTACCCCAAACGGCTTCAACATGGGCAGAATCGGGCCGCATAAGCTATGGGGGCGATATCGACGTTTTCACTTGGACGGCACCATCCAAAGGTGGCTTCGAAGTCAAAGTGCGTGCAGCGGATGGCAGTCAGTTTTACCCCGACATGTATATTTTTGATGCAACACAACAGTATCTCAGACAATTCAATGGCGATGCCTTTGTTGCTACGGGTGGACCTTTGGGCGGATCTGCCTCCCGATTAGCATCTGCTGTTGCGGGGGTAAGCTATATCATAACCGTGGGTGACAATCACGGATATTTACTAGGGAATTATACTGTCGAATTGACTGCGTACAACGATGACCAGGTCGATGAACCACTCAACCCAGCTATTACCAGCGTTCGTGGCGGATCATTGGAAATCACTCGTGGTTCCATCAACAGGCAGGGTGATGTCGACTGGTTCAAGATTGATGTTCCCGGTACAGGTGCAACCACCGTTTCATTGACCGGATTGGAGGCGTTCTCGGGCAACTATGAAATTTGGTCGGCATCCAATCGCGGCACACAACTGGTATCGGGTTCTTTCTTGTCCTCTGGTTCAGCGCGGCAAGCGAATTTTGTACGCAACGAAGATGTTGCCTATTACCTGAGGGTTTCAGGAAATCCCGGCAATTATCAATTTACCGTGACAACATCCGGCTACGAAGATGATTATGGTGACAGCCCAGCCACCGCTGGTCTTCTGGAATTGTACGATAATGTGTATTCTGCGTTTGGAACCATCAACATTGGTGGCGACAGGGATTTGTTTCTGATTCCAACTCCCCAAGGGAAGTTGGCAAATATTGAAGTGTATCCAGATTATGTGGTCGGGTTAGATGGTTCGTATCGAACCACCGATAACTTCACAACCATCACCATTGTGGATGCTTTTGGAAATGTAGTTGAAGTTGTGGACGAGATGGATGGAAGCGCTTCGACGATCTATCAGAATCGAACTAATGTCCTTGGCATGGTACAACTGGTTTTTCGAGTTCCCGATGAAAACCCGTACTATGTGCGCGTTAGTGGTCGTCAGGGCCGAACAGGAGATTATTGGGTTGATGTTCACAATCAGGCCTTTGTGGATGATCCTTTCGACGATGACATGGGAGCACCATTAATTCAAGATAGCGATTCCGCCAATAAATTTTCGGCGTCTGGAACCATTGATCATGCTTCCGATACGGACTGTTTTTTTTGGAAGGCACCGGCGGATGGATCCGTTGATCTGTACGCAACCTCTATAGATTTTGATATGCGCCTGAAAATGGCGGTGTTCCCGATTGATGGAATTAACTCAGAAATTCAGGATGATCCTGAATACAGAAATAACGAGAAGTTCGGTTTTTCGTTTGATGTGATTGCGGGAGAATTCTATTTTATTAGCATCCGGGACGTTGGATTTGGTACCGGATTTTATCTGATTGATCTTGCGTTCAATGAGGCCACAGCGGATCCGGACATCAATCGATATTATGAAGGCCTTGGCATTTATCACTATGACCATTTTGAGACTTCCAACAACGGCTTTACGGGTTCAGTGATTGGCATTCTTGATTTTCAAAGTGATATTGACGTAATCGAATGGACGGCTCCCGACAATGGTCTGGCATCATTCAGTATGAATGCAGCTAACTCAGCTATTTTTCCAGATATTTATGTGTTTTCTCAAGTAGGCCAACCTAATGGGCGTGGGCTTTGGTTTGATCCATCCACCCGTGTAGCATCTAGAGGCGGATCTCTGGGTGGAATCGCATCGGTCACGTTTGAAGCGGTCAAAGGCACAACATACTACTTCACTCAGGGTGATAACCGTGGTCGAGGTATTGGATTATTCGAGAGCTCTATTTTCTTGGCATCTGACGATTATGGCAACAATATTAATGAGGCGCATTTAATGACTTTGTCGGCATCAAATTCGATCTCAGGGTACATTAATTTTAGTACTGATGCTGACTGGTTCGAGTTTATAGCACCCGTTAATGGCACTGTCACTATGCAGGCAACGGGTGCTCGTGCAGAATTACTCGATGGCTTCGGTAATCGGGTTTCCAATGACCGTATTGCAAGGGGATCCCAATATTTCGTGAAAGTTTTGCCATTGTCTACTGACTTTGAAAATCCGTATAGCTATGTTTTTGAATCGGTCGTGCTGGCAGACTCCGGCGAATCAATTCCCGTCGATCCAGTCATCCCCCCCTTTGTACCAGAGCAACCAATGATATATATTAGCATAGCTAATAATGTCAATAATGTAGCCATGGTCTCGGTTATTGCCAGTCCTAGTACTCTTGTTCAGGTTGGTATTGGAATCGCAGCCGCATCAACTGTTATTGCGGCGCGCATCGGAGCCGATTCAGCCATCACTGATAACACAGTGGGTTCCGATACCAGCACCCTGATTGACGCCTTTACCGATGTTGGTGCAGCAACTAATGCCACCAGTGTTGCGCGTGACATTGTCCGGAAGATAGGTGATGCCCAGCAGCAACTGTTAAATGAGTTTCGCGGCTTGTTCAGTCTGATCCATACCGGTGCTCTGGAACAGTTTCTGATAGATGGTGCTGGTACCCGCGCCCCGTTGCCGGCCCATGTTGTAGATGCTGTTGTTCCTGTTGTAGATTCGCTGGTTCATGGCCTCGATGAATTCGAACGCAATGGTATGCAATTGATCGACCTTACCATGGGTGGGTTGAAACAAGTGGTTGCCGCTGTGCCAACGGATTGGCTGGAAGCGGTAGTGCCACTTGTGGCGGATGTTGTTCCTGAAGAGCAAAAAACAAACATTATTTCCGGTTGGTGGCCTTGGGCATCTGCTGTGTTTCTTGCTGGAACTTGGCGTAAGAGGCGTGCCAAGTCGCAAACATGGCGAGCGCGGGACGTAAGTCCCGTGAGGTGAATTTATATGTGTAATTTAAGATGTGGTTCAAAAAAAATCCTCATGGGACTTACGTCCCGCGCTCGCCAGTAATTGGGGATCCTAATCATGAATCGCGTCTGGTTGTTGACCTGATCTAATAGAGCACGTTAGTGTTGAAGCGTCTGCAATAGAGAGAAATCCTCATGGGGACTTGCGTCCCCCGCTCGCCGGTGGTTGAGGAGTATCACAGCGATGGACCGTTTTTGGTTGCTGACATGGACCACCTATGGGACTTGGTTGCCAGGCGATAACCGCGGTTCTGTTACCAGTATCAAAGAAGACGAGGGGCCACGCCATCGGCATAATCGACATGGCACGGCTTACGATGGGCCAATGCCTGGATTGCGTAGGTCGGCTCTGGATCTCATGAAAGGCGATCCGGTTTGGTTGGAGGCGGCACATGCCGCTGTTGCTCTTCAGCAGTTTCATGAGACTGCAAACTATCGCAAATGGACGATAATGGCAGCGGCCATTATGGCCAATCATGTTCACTTGGTGGTGGGCGTTCAAGGTGATCCAGATCCTGCGGACCTGCTTCAGGATTTCAAAAGCTATTCGTCACGCCAATTAAACGCGGAGTTTGGTAGACCAGATTCCGGAACCTGGTGGACCAAATCTGGTTCACGCAGAAAACTGCCTAACGAACCAGCCGTTATGGCTGCTGTGAAGTACGTGCTCGAACAGGAAAAGCCACTTGTAGCATGGCCCATCCATGGCGAGCGCGGGACGTAAGTCCCGTGAGGGTTTTTTTGCATTGGTCTTTAAGCATTCAAACAAAACCAAATCCTCAGGGGACTTACGTCCCCCGCTC
>Ga0114972_10001890_pt1 | contig 15653 bp, 4 predicted proteins | sample M_140807_EF_Meta_FD_87354 | JGI IMG/M metagenome (GOLD analysis project Ga0114972, IMG submission 87354) | Freshwater microbial communities from Lake Montjoie, Canada to study carbon cycling - M_140807_EF_MetaG | ecosystem: Environmental > Aquatic > Freshwater > Lake | place: Lake Montjoie... | reverse complement strand
GGTGAAGTGTCATAATGATGGTCGTGAGATCCAGGTAGAGTCCGGGGAGTGGTTACAAACCACAGTGAATAAGATAGATCCTTCTAAAGCATATGATACCTATGATATTAACAAGAAGTATTACTTAGAAGAGATCTATAAACAAATAGAGGGAATTCAGCCTGTAAGTCAAAAAAGTATTACACAGCTTTCCTTATTCTAATTAAATAAAAAAGTTTAAAAAACTAATAAATAAATTTTATGCCAAGTAAAATACCGTTCTACTTTGAACAAGAATTAAGATTAGCTCCTCTCCCTAATCATGGGGGGAGATATGCCGTGGTAAGCCATGGTGATGTTATAGATAGTGCTAAAAACAGAATATTAGCTGCAGGGTTTACAATTAATAAAGAAGAATATAGAATGACTACAGATGGTCAAGTAGCTCAGGGTATATATCATCTAGACTATGCAGGTGATGGTGATATGGGGATGATGTTTGCATGGAGTAATAGTTATAATAAAACTATGAGATTTAAGTGTGCTGTTGGTGCATATGTATTTATATGTGCTAATGGTGTGGTTAGAGGAGACTTAGGTAGTTATTCACGTAAGCATTCTGGTACAGCTCTTCAAGATGTAATAGCTCAGATAGATAATCAAATATGTCATGCTAAAGAACACTATGATGTTTTAGTGCATGATAAAGAGATGCTTAAGAATACTATTCTTACACCTAGACTTAAGGGTAAGATATTAGGTGAGTTGTTTGCACATGATGAAATACTTACTCTTACACAAGTGGGTATAGTTAAACGTGAGATGGATAAACCCACTCATAGTTATAACTCACATATAAACTCAGCATGGACTATGTACAATCATATTACTCTTGCACTGAAGGAGTCTCATCCTAGTACATTCATGAAAGATCATCAGAGAGTACATGGATACTTTGTAGATGCTTTTGGTAATCTTGTACAGAATACCGTACATGACACCGTACAAGATACCGTACATGATGAGGATGTATATGAAGAAGCAACACCAGATCCAGTTAGTCCTAGTTTTAACTTTGACTCTTTTGGAGTGAATTTTTTATAACCCAAAAACCAACAGGGAGTGGTTGCATATTGTGACCACTCCCTAATTTTTAAAACTAATTTTATGATAATAGGAATTTCAGGTTACTCAAATTCAGGCAAGGATACAGTGGGAGCTATCATACAATATTTAAATTGTAAAAACCCACAAAGTTCTATAGAACAAATATGTGCTGACTATTCAGAATATGAATACTGGCTAGATGAACAATCTGGATGGGAGATTAGAAAGTTTGCAGGTAAACTCAAAGATATAGCTGAACATCTTACAGGAATTGACATAGAAAAGTTTGAAGACCAGGAATTTAAAAAGACTGAACTTGGTCCTGAATGGGCTATTCATGGTATGCCAATGACTGTTAGAGATTTCTTACAGAAGCTTGGTACAGATGCTATGAGAATGGGACTACATGATAATGTATGGGTGAATGCTCTTATGGCTGATTATACATCAGAAGAAAGTTGGTTAAATACATCACTTGGAGAGAAACCAGATGTAGTATATCCCAACTGGATTATTACAGATGTTAGGTTCCCTAATGAAGCTAAGGCTATCAAAGACAAGGGTGGTATCATCATACGTGTAGATAGACCAGGGGTGTCACCTATCAATGATCATCCTAGTGAGATAGGACTAGATGATTGGAAGTTTGATTACAGGATAGCTAATGTATCAGATATATTTGCTCTTAAACAAACTGTTGAACAAATATTAAAACACATTAAAGTATTATGAAAAATAACAACTGGGATATATTTGTAATATACATTGCAATACTTACAGCTGCAATAGCATTAATGTATATGTTTATAAACTTAATACTAGACACAATATAAAAAAGGGAGCAATTAAACTCCCCTTTTTTATTATCTAGTTCTTTGGAAATATTCATATCCTTTAATAGCATCAATTGGATAAAACGTTTTACCTGTATATCCTGCAAATGTTTTCATTAACTGAGCAAATAATTTAGAATCTCCTTCATCTTTTAATGTAAATGCTCCAAAGAATGTAGCATCACTTACTTTTTTTGAATAGTATAAACTAGAATCAAAATTAACTCCAGGTATAACATTAGCTGCATGTAATGCTAATAATTTAGTCATGTTAATATATTGTGTAGTCTGACTAAATATTAAAGAAGGATTACTATACACACCTTTAATTTCTTCAATACCGGCCCATGGTAAAAACTGTTCAGTTTCAGATTTAACTCTAAGAGCTAAGAATACAGCAGCTTGAGCAGCCCATCCTTTTTCTCTTAATTTTTTAAGTCTATCTTTATCATCTGGATCATAACCAAAAGCAATACTATATAATGCTATGATAGCTAACACTATTGCAATATCAGCTAAAGTTTTTCTTATAGCTCTTTTTTCAAAATCACTATATGTATCCCAGTTTTTAATAACATTAAATCTAAATTTTTGTAAATCTTTACCTACTGTCTGTAAGAATGTAAGATAGAAACCTTGTTCTACAGTCATACTTTCATAGTTAGTTCTCATAACCCCCCATCTGTTCATACCAATAGGGATGAAATACTTTCTAAAGAAATACATCATACGTCCTAAAGAACTTTTCTCTGCATATGCTTTATCAAACTTATTATAAGAACCATTCAGTTTCTTCTGCATAGCATGAAGTTTAGCTACCATATCACTAAACTCTTGACTACCAAATTGAAAAACATTTGCAAACTGATCTTTTACTACAAGTTTACCATCTTTCATTTCAAGCATATCTAATATGTTAGTATCAAGCTTATTCCATTCTTCAATAGCTTTAAGTTTCATTGCACTTATTTCACTTAAAGATCTATTGTCAAGATCTGTTCCTAACTTAAGTGTAATAAAGTTTTCTTTGCTATACACTTTTCCATTATACACTTTTTGGTTTTTCATAAAAGCAATAAACGTCTTCATTTGAATTTCCCACTCACCCCATATTTTACCAGCATACATACCCATGTTAAAGATATTTCTTGCTTTGTTAAAAGTAGTCATTTTTCCATACTCATTTTCAAACTCTCCTTGTAAAGGATCAAATATTTCCATCACTTGACCCCAGAAAGATTTATTACCCACTTTACCTTGTAAAAAATCTGATTTCATATCATTGATGGCAGAACCATATTTACCACCAACATATATATCAGTGTGAGCATCATTAAAATCTCTTAAACTATAATCTCTACCACCCACACCTTCTACAATATTTTGTATATTACCACTTATAAAGTTTGTAGCCCAACTAAAAGGAGCAAGCCCCATCATAGTAAAACTTGAAAGACCCATTATAGTGTTCAAAGCTTTTTGAGTATTCACTCCAAACATGTCGTATCCTTGAAAATACTCTTCATTATACATTACAGAGTTTACAAAACTTTTTAAAGTTTCAAGACGTATGTTTCCACCTTTATTTATTCTAGCTGACAAATCTGGAATATACTTTTGATAAATATTATTCAAGATCATATTTCTATCTTCAGATTTAGGTTGGTTTTCTTTATCACCTAGTATCTCTTCTAACCCATTAACAAAAGCTAAATCTTTTTCAAGTTCATTTCTACGATTTATACCACCTACATAATTAAGTACACCACCCCATACATCATAACTAGCATTCTTAGCTTCCCCTTTAGTACTAAACCTAACAGGTATATGCCTAACTTGATCATTATCCATAGTTGCAAGTTTAGAAGTATTATTGCTTACATCTTCTTTACCTGTTGGTATACCATTCTGATCTACATCTTGGTCTGTTTTTTGAAATGATCTTTTAATACCATCCACTATACTACTTCCTTTATCTACTACACTTTTACCACCGGTTTCTATTGCTCTTTCACGAACACTTTTTTCCATATAAGGAACAGCTAGTCCAAGACGTTGATTGAAAGGAATATTTTTCTGAGACTCAATCATATTCTTATGTATGAAAAGAAGATTTTCATAATCTACTTTATCAGTTGCAGAAGCTGTACCATTCATATAACTTCTTTTCAAGTCTGCAAATTCCTGATTTAAATAAGGATGATCAATACCATATTCTTTACGGTATTCCTCATTTGTTTTAGGTTTAAATCTATTTTGTACATCAAGATTATCAGTGTTCTTAAGAATTATTTTTTCACCTTTATCATTTATATAAAATTCTCTTTCAATCATTTTAGTAAAATGATTAGCTGGTTTCATTTCAATATAATCAGCTACAGGCATAAATCTCATCCACTGATAGGTAGGTTCTTCTGTTACAGAGTCATGTGTTTCTCCTGTATCTTCATCTTCATATAACACTTTAGTTTTAATAATATGATTCTGTTGATACCAATCTGATTGTTTAAATAATCTATAATAACTTTCTCCTTCAGCATTTTTACCTTCTAATAATTCATCACGAGTTATACCTAAAGCTTCAGCAAAATCTTCTTCACGTTTTTTAAGTTCATCATTATAATATTTATTTCTTTCTCTTTTACCTAAAGCACCAAACTCAGACATGATTTCTTCAAGTCTCTCAATTTTATCAGGAAGATCAGGATCATTAGCCATTCTTTCAGCTAATCTATCTTCACCAATAATTTTAAGTTCTTGTAATCTTCTAGGATTAGTAGGCAGACCATTTTTTATAGCATATTGTATAGCTCTTTTTTCATCCTGTTCTTCTTTAGTAAGACCATTTCTAAAGTTTATTTCAGTTTGATTTTTAAGACCATCAAGTTTATCCTCTATTTCTTTAATTTTTTTAGCTTTATCCTCAGGAATCATAGAAGCTTTTATATTGCCATCCTTATCTTTATAAGGTTTAGTTAAAGTGAATAGCTCTTTATATAGATCAGAAACTTCTTTAGACTGCAATGTACCTTCTATAGCAGCCTTTTCTTCTAGTAAAGCTTGTCTCTTTTTATAAAACTCATCTTTGATAACCATTCTTGTATTCTCAGCTTCCCATTTTTTAAACTCTTCAGTGTTTTCACCATATTGAAGTTTAGCTTTTTCACGAGCTCTATTATAATATTCAGTCTGTTCTACAAACTCAAAAAGATTTTTAAAATTCTCATCATACTTTTCTAAGATTTCAGCTATCCTTAAAGCATCACCTGTTTTAGGATTACCTTTTTCATCTAACTTTTCTCTAAGACCTGTTCTTATATTGTTTAGTTGCTGTAGTTCTTTAATATACTCAGGATTAAATGACCCATTCATTTTATCATCATCTGAATACTGAATCTCTAACTGTTTAATTTGTTCTCTAATTTCAGCATCAATTTCTCTAACTGTCATTTCTTTACCCTGGTGCATTACTTTTGTATCTAAGGGTTTAGTCATTTCATAATATGCAGCAGTATATCCTGTTTGTAAAAATTCTTTCTCAAAATCAGACTTTGCTTTTTTAGCAGTTCTAATAGCATCTTTATCACCGGACTCTACAGCTTGTCTTACAGCATAAGTTAATTTAGCAAGGTCTGCATATAAACGTTGTTCAAATTCACTTTTAAAATAAAGAACAGTTGTTATTTGTTCATCTTCTTTATCGGTGTATGGATTAAACTCTTCTACTAGTTCTACTAAATTTTCATTTATACCTTTAATATTTTGTCCTCTACCATATATAGCAGCTCTTTTTTCAAATTCAGTTGACAATTCATCTCTCCATTCTTTATTTTGTAATCTCACTCTATCTAATGTAGCTTTAAGTTTCTTTGCAACACCAGCAAGAATAATATCAGAGTTAGAAATTGTAGCAATAAGTTTACTCATTAACCAACCAGCATCACCTTTTTCACCTTTAAGAAGTTCTTTAATTACTTTTTCAGAAGGCAGACTGTCACGTTCTTCTCTAAGCATTTTAGCTCTTTTCTCATCTCCTCTAGCATCAGCTGCAGCTATCAATTCATTAAACTCACGTTTAATAGTTCCTAAAGAATCTTCATCAAATAATCCTACCATCATTTCATTAATAACAGGAGTGATTACATCTATATAGTTATTACGAACTTTTTCAATTGTTCCTGATAGACCACTAATTTTTGTAACTAAAGGATTATCATGTTCAATATTTCCCATGTACTTAAGAAGTTCATCAAACATATTTTTATAACCCATAAGAAAGTCCTTAACTTTCATTAGTTCATTTAATCTTTGAGAAGCTCCTTCTCTATCAGTTGGTGTTTTACTTTTTAGAGTGTCAAAATAATCCATAGCAGTCTTTATAATTGGGACTGATGAATCAATCATTTCTAAAAAGTTAGTTTGTATATTAATAAAGTCTTTAACATCATCAAAATTATTAAGAGCTGTAATAACATTACTTTTTTGAATATCAAGTTTGTTAGTTCTAGACTCTTTATTATTAAGCATGTTATAAAGCTCTTCTATATCTCCTTTGTTTTTAATTGTATCAGAGATTTGTGTAAGACGGGCTAACACTTTAACAAAAGCTTCTTTTAATTTATTTTTATCAAGCTCTTCTAAAGTTTTAATACGTTCATCTTTTTCAAGAACTACTTCTTTTTTATTAGAAGCATCAAATGATTGATCTAATGAAGTAAAATAGTAGTTACCAATAGCATCATCATATGGGATATTTTCTACAAGAACTGTTTTAATATCAGTAATTTTTTTATTTATTTCATCTAATCTATATGGTACACCTATTACATTTAAAGAATTAACTCTAATACCAGCTTCCATCAACATCTTCTTATATATAGAAAGCTGTTGACTATATTTTTGTAAATGACTTCTTCTTTTATTTTTTACATATTCAAGAGTATCTGGATCATCTTTTACACCAGTGGGACTCAGTGTTCTGATAGCACTGTTAAATTCATCTTCTAAATCTTTTTTAACAAACGGTGTTTTTGGATTACCAAAATTCTGAGCAAACTTTGTTTTAAAGTCAAATATATCAGCAGTACCATCAGGTCTGATAGCAATAATATCTATTACACCACCAAGCTTACCATTACCAATAGCCACCTCAGTCATAATAACTGAACCATCAGCTCTTATAGCTCTAATTATATCTTTTAATCCTGGTTGATAAGCTGTACCATTAACAATTCTATCAAGAGTTTTACGGTCTATTAATTTTCCTAGTGCTATATTTTCTATTTTTTGACTAGCCATTATTTCATCTAAATCAAAATCTTTCCCAAGAATAATATTTTCTACTACCTTATGTATTGCTGTACCAAATAAAGTTTTAGTTTTAGCTTCAGTGGCTTTGAATAAAATATCAGTTACTTTCTTACCCATAGCATCCATCTCTTTGCCACCAAATGCTAGCTCTATTTCTTCTTTAGTTATTGTACCATCAATTAAACTAGTAATTAAATGTTCTGCAATTCTTTTAGAGTTTCCTTTGTTATCTACATCTCCTTCATCTATAAGACTTTTAAAATCTACTGAGAAGTTCATTAATATTTCAGCTTTAACATCTTCATTATCTAACTGTGTATGAAAATCTGAACCAAGTATTGTAGTAACTGATTTACTTTTATCAGTGCTTAAGGTTCCTGCATGTTTATAACTATGACTTTCCTCATCAAACTCTGTAGCAGCAACATAACTTATTATTTGATTTAATGTAGATCTTTGATCTTCATTCATGTTTTGACCTTCATAAAAAGCTTGCTCTTCAGGCTTCAGCTGATTATACATCTCTGAAGACTTAAGATTAGTGTTAAGCTTAGTTATGTCTTGATTATAAAACATTTCACTAAGAATATCATAAGAACTCTTTTGAATTTTTATTCCTTTGATCCAGTTGATAATAGCATCCAGTATACGTTGAAATATACTAGACTTTGGTTTAGCTCCTTTCATTTGTAAAGCCAGCTCTTTAGCTAATGCTTCTTTTCTGATTTTATCAAATCTAACTTGACCATTTGCCGTAAGATAGTTAGGATTCTTTTTATACTGTTCTAATGTAGCCTTGTATGTATTGGTATTTCTAATTTTATCTAAAGCATCTTTTAAAGCAGAATCATTTTGATCCATCATATCTAAGAAAAAGTGTAAAGCTTCCTCCGGTAAAGCTTCATCCATCATTCCAGATTGTATTCTCACCATTCTTTCTGCAAAGTCAGCTATACCGTTAGATCCATATAATTTAAGAACGTCATCTTGCTCAGCTATACCTACACCAATTTTCTCAAGAAAACTTTTAGAAAGATCTACTAAAGATTTATTCTGCATAGCTTGCATCTTAGCTAAGCTATTCCATACTTCTAAGCCTTTAGTATTTATAGTAACATAATCTGATTTGTATTCTAATACAGCACCAAACTTTTCTGTAAACTTAGAAAGCTCATGTGCTATATTTTTTACACTTGGATTAAGTTGAAAGTAAGTTTTACCATCAGAATTTATAGGACCACCATGGATTAAGTTACTACTTTTAAGAGTATCCATTATTCCTGATTCTGATAGTATAGGAAGATTCTCAAGACTCTCTAACATACCTCTATTAGTTAACAGCTCACGAGCTCTAGCTGTATCAGGTATATTAGCACCATTACGGATGTAAGCCAACATTGCTTTATTTTCACCTAGTTCACTAGATAAAGCCTTCCATTCTTTACTTGATTTATTAGGGCAAGATATCATTTGTATATTATGTTTTTATATTAATTTACCTAAGCAAGATAATCTATTTAAAAATTCTTCTATTGTTTCTGTAGACTCTTTTTCTTTTTTATACATCTCAGCAATTTCTGAAGCTGGTGTAAATATACTCCAAGGAAGTTCTTTTTCTATCCAATTTTTTATTTTTTCTTCCATATCATTAATTACATTTCCTTGAGCATCCCTTGTAGGAGGAACAAATGTTCTTTCAAAAGGTTTTTTAGGTATCTTTTTTTCTTCTGTTGTTGTAGCTACAAACTTTTCTTGATTTACTACATTAGTTAAAGTTTCACCTTCTACCTTTCTTAATGTAAGAACTATTCTATAATCATTTGTACTAACAATATTATCTTTTTGACCAAGACCTTTGAATGCTTTATTTATTTTTAAACTAGGGAAACCTACCTCCATAGCTTTAGCATTTGTTTCTGGATCAAATACTATTTCATGAAAAACATTTCTATTATTACCACTAAATACAAGAACGGCTCCGTTATTAAGGGTGTATTCTGTCTTTTCAGCATTTTTAAATTGTTCTTTTAATTTATCAATAACAAACTGTTTGAGATTTGTTCCCTTTATTTTATCTATTTGTTCTGCATATTTCAATAAAGTATCAGGAGTTAGATGTCCATACTTAATATTTCCTTTTGCATCTTTAGCAGATGCTGGAATCAAATTAAGTTTTAATGCTTCCCCTTGTACAGCATTTACAGCAATTCTAAAAGCAGTATTATTAGTATCAGCAACACTAAAATCATTAGAATCTTTTAGCTCATAAGTTATAAACTTCATTGGTCTTCCTAATGATATAGTGATGATGGGACTTTTGTTAGTTTCTGTATTATCTTGATGTATAATTAAACTACCGTTATCAGATTTATCGTAAACAGAATTATAACTAGCATCGTATTGACTAACATCTATACCCATAGAAGATAGGTAATTTATTATATCTTGAGGAATAGAAGGAAGTTTATTACCGTTTTTATCAATGGTGGTATATCCATAAAGAGGAAATCCTTTAGAGTTACCAGTTTTGATAAACTCTTCTTTCATTTTTTGGGTAATTTCAACACCATTTAATTGTTTACCTATAACAAGACCTTCTCTTTGCTTTTCACTCATAGCATTTATTCTCATCCATTGCTTACCGTAGCCCCAAGAAACTGAACCAGCTGTTTGTTTAAAACTAGTCTCTTCAATAACTTGTTTAGATTGTTGTGCTATTCTTATAGTTTCAGCTTTGGATATAACATTTTCTGCTATAATTAAACCATCTTCATTTTTTAATATTTTAGGAGTTGTATTAGTAGTTTGTTTTGTCTGTTGAGATGTAATTAATACACCACCAAATGTTTTTTGGTATACGTTTCTGATAGCTTGTGCACCTGCTTCATTTAGATGTCTAGTACCAACACCTGCATATTTCTTAGTAAGTGTTGGTATTTCTGTAGCAACAAATTGTTTACCATCCCATTTATACCAACCCACAGCAGTTTTATGATTAGGATCAGTACCTTGATGGAATACATATACAGATCTATTACCAAGTTGTATAGCCATCTCTACAGCATATCCTGTACCACCATCAACCACTTGCTTACCTGCTTTATTTTCATACTTAATACCTTTACTTGATGGTTTACCAATTTCACCTGGATTAAGTATATCACTTATAGCAAATACAGCATCAGCTGCTTTAGCTTGAAGATAATCTCTAGTCATTAACTTACCGGCATAAGCTATTTTTGAATTTTTAGACTTAGGATCTAAGAAAGGTCTGTCTAAAGCTTTAGCAGCTGCCCTATAAGCATCTTCACACTCTTGATATTGTTCTGGTTTAAGTTTATCTAATGTCTCAGGTCTGTAGTCTACTTGTTTACCTATACCAACCTTCTTTCCTTCGGCAGCCCATGTAGCATCTCCACCTGGAGCAGCTCCTGAATAATTTGAATATTTAGCTGCCTCTGGATTAATAGTTAATGTAGTAGGTTGTTGAGATGTTTCTATAAATTTACCTAAGTCTTTAGCAACTTTTTCATAAGACTTAGCTAATACTTTAATAAAATTAGATTCCATTCCTTTACCTTCCCATCTACTTCCTTCAACACCCACTTCATGTGAACTGTTTTGTATAAATGCTAAACCACCTTGAGCATTTATTTCATCTATAAGTTCAGGATTTTTTTGAAACTTTTCTACTTGAAGTTTATACATAAGATTCATATCATCTCTTAATACTCCAGTTTTACCTGCTTTATATGGAGCTTCAACATCCATTAATCCAGAAGAATACCAATTAGGATTGGTTAATCTATTTGCTAATGAATTAGGATTTTCTTTATCTGATCTAATATTTATTCCTTTAACAGTAACAGCTGGTTTAGCTTTTTCTTTGTTAGAAATAAAGTTTTTTGTACCTACTCTCCTTGATCCTATATATAATTCATCACCTACATTATCATTAATATATAGCTCTTGTCTACTTCCTGGTTTTTCTAACACCGTATACTTACCTGGTTCTACAAACCAATGTTGTCCATCTATTTGTAACCAACTGTTAGCTACTTTTCTAGCACCTACAGCTAACATCATCTTCTCAGCTTCTTCAGGTCCATTAGGAATAGAAACTAATTCAAATTCTATAGCAGCAGCACCTGCATTAAATTTATTTAAAACATCAGCATCTTCAGCTCTCCATCCTTCTTTTTCCCATGTACCTTTCCATCCTGGAGTGAGATAATCATGTATAGCTGTTACACGTGCCATCACTTCTTTCAAAGTACCATCAGCTGATGTACCAATATGTTTTATAAGATCACCCACTTTAACATTGTATTTTTCCATTTCTTTAGCACTTCTAGTAGTTCTAGTTCTATACCCACCTATTACCATATCTATAGAGTGTGGAGCAGGCCCAAGAGCTTTAATAGTTTCATCATTAGCTGTAACTGTAGAACCAAAACTTTCTACACCACTCACTTTATTCTGAGGAACATTAGCCAGTCCTTTAACCCATGTAGGTTCTGCTTTAGGAAGACCATTCTTTTCAGCAGTAGATTGCCACACAAACTTTACATCTTTAGCATACCATTTACCACGACTACTAACCTCACGTGTAGGTGTAGCCACAGAAGGTAAATTAAAGAAAGTAGGATTGTTCTCTGTAAACAATTGAGAAAAATCTTTGAACAGTTCATACTTTTGTTTACCATCTAAGTTTGCATATTCTTTATTTCTTTCATCCATTGCATACCCGTATAATTTATTTACTATTCCTACAGGAGTAATTGCAGTGTAACTTACATCTGATGTATTCAAACCAGATTGAAATATAGAATATAGAGCTAAGTTTTTAAAGAAATCTTTAATAGGTTTTAAATCAGGATCAGATAAATTACATAGTCTATCAAACTGACTTATTATACTATCTTTCTCCACTCTATTAGAACTTCCTTCTATAATTGCAAAAGCATTTACACGGTTTTCATTAGTACCAATTGTATTAACTATATTTTTTACAAAAGGAAATTGATCATCTGCTGTAATTTCTTTAAAATCTTCTCTGTCTTTTATAGCATTCCACATATCAACAAGCTTACGAGTTTGAACAAGTTCAATTAAGTACTCATTAAAACCTTTATCTGTTTCAAAAGTTTCATGAAAAAACTTCATACCAGCCTCAGACTTGCTTATATTGTTTTGTAAAACGTAATTGATATAATCATTCTTTGCTGTTCTTGCAAACTTCAACATATCATCTTGAGTTTGAAATATTTTATTTCTTTTCAAATCTCCAATTCTATCAAACAAAAATTTATTAAATGTTATGTCATTACGTACAGGAAATAAATCAGAAAGAATGTGAGCTATGTCTGTAGACATATCAAGACTACTAATCATACTCTTTCTTCTAATATAATTAAAAGCATCTGCACTTAAAATGTTATTACCACTGCTATATTGTGTATCAGCAACTGCTTCTTTATAAGCTTCTGATCTAGAATAAACATCAAAAGAACTAGCAAAAGGATTAGTATCAAAGTTTAAAATTCTTTGAGCTTCTGTTATACTATTAGATTGTTCTTTTAAATTTTCTAATTCTAATATCATAGCTAGCTGTACAAGCTTTTCTTCTTCTGTTAAATCAGATATTTTAGTTTTATCTTTTTTTATAGAATCCAATAGTTTCTCTTCTGTAAAATATACATCTAAGTCTGTTATACCAAATGCTTTTTTTCTTTCATTGATGTAGTCTTCAATACTTTCTTTAGTATAATTACCATTTAAATCTTTTAAATTAATATATCCAAGACTATTTAATACATCAGACATTGCCAATCTTCTAGCACCTTTTTTGTTTTCTTCATCCTCTGTTTCTTCAATACCCATGTTATTAAGCTTGATAAACTTATTTTGGTATAAAGATAAAGTTTTAGTGTATTCTCTTATAGCAGGTTGGTTCATAAAGTTTAATATTTTACCGGACCCTATTCCAGCAAACTTCATATAAAACATTATAGGACTAAGTTCTGTTACTATATTAGCAGCAAATACATAGTCATCATTAGCAACATCCACAAAGGCACTAATAAATTCAGAAAAGAATTCTGATTTTAATACGTTGTCTTCATCAAATATGCTAGAGAAATCTATACCTCTTACATAGTTATTTGTTTTTTCTACATACAATGATGTAAAGAAAGTCTTTATACTTTTCTTACTTAAAAAAGATGTATTAGCTGAAGCATTAGCTAACTGAAATAATGCATTAAATGTATTAGCTACAGCTGCAATACCAAGATCATTCTTTCCTTTAAGAAGAGATAGAAACTTTTGATAGTTAAGTTCTCTCTCTAATATTTTAGTATTCTTATGATCTGTTGGTTTACGGTCTTTTCCTTCTTCTTTCATTCCTAATTTTTCAAATATCTTATCTAATAAAGGTAGGATATGAAAGTTAAAAGAAGGAGTGACAAGTTCCATGTAGTTAGATGGATGAAGAATAATATCAGCCATTGTCTCATACAACTTGTTTTGAATAACACCCTTAAGATCTTTATATTTATCAGGATCATTTAAATCTGCATCTGTATAATTACCATCCATATAGTTACCTTTCTCTGTAAGGTTAGGATAGAATACAAACATCTTATCAATATCAAAATCAGAACCTGACTTAATTACAACTTCACGAGGCATAACTATAGCATCTCCAACTGAAGCTGGAAGAAATTCTTTAACTAACATTACATCCAAAAAGTTTCTACCCTGTGTAGGAATACGGTATGCAATCATACTAAGTTTTTTCTCATGTAGCTTTCTCCAATCATCATTCTTTAAAGCTTCATTAAGACGTTCTATACTACCTATCTTTCTTTTATCTAATCCATCTAAGTTTAAAAGCCCAAGCCATTGTCCGGTGAGAGCTATCTTTACATCCATTTTACTTACAGTGTATCCACCTTGTCCATCATCTATTAAGTCATAATACTTAAGATTATCATCACCATATGTTTGCAAGGCTTTAGCTGATGAAGATTTATCAAATTTAACTCCTTCACTGCCGGTCTCTGCCATCTGAACAAGCATAGAACCATTAGTCTTATACCTTACAACCCTATTATTAATAGCAGATATAATGATACCTTCTAAGACCTGTGCTTGTACAGCAGCATCTAATGGTATTTCAAACTTACCTGTAGTCTCATCAAACTTCAATGCTTTCTTTACATTGATATCTTGATCTTTCTTATTTATCTCATTGAAGAAGTAATCTACAATCTTCTTCATATCTGTTATTCTAAGTCTATCACCTACTTTTTGAATACCCATCTCACGGTATAAAGATGTTTTTTCAAGCTGAGCAAGCTGACCTAAGAAATTAGAATACTTATTAGCCATTTCTACAAACTCAGGTCTATCAAGATTCATAAGTATAAGCTTACGTATCTGAGAACCAAATATTGCATTGTCATGTATCTCTGCATCAATTGTCACCTGCTCTTTAAAATGATTAAAGAATAACTCCTGCTCAGATTTAAATACAGCTTTTGGATCAAAGTTGCTTACCTCTCTAGCATTAGGACTAGTTTTATCATACTTACTATAGAAGTCATCTTTATCACTAGGAGTTTCCACTTTACTACCACTCTCAAACTTTACATATCCTACACCATTATATTCCATCTTTCTATTTAGAAACCAGTCAGATGTTTTAATACTACCTTTTTTAATTACTGTAGGGATGAGAGGCTGTAAAGAAAACTTATCAAATATTGGAGCAGCTGTATTATACTCTACACCATCTATAATACGATCATATTGTTCTGGTCCAGAGTACTGAAACTTCTTTGGAGGAAAATAAACAGTTTCTGTAGGATCATATCCAACAGCATCTCTTTTCTGTATATACTCAAGTCTTTTATCATCATCAGTAGTTTCATCAGCTAATTCATCATAGTGATTATATTCAACTATTTTTTTGTAGACAGCTTCTTGTTCAGGTAACCAAGAACTTGTTGCTATAGACATAATTCTATAAAAATCAAAAGTACATTTACCTTGTCCATCAGCTTCATTTCCTCCCATATATTTATCCATAATCACTTGACCAACACTATTCTGATATAGAGCTCTCATTTGATCAGAAATATATCCTTTACTTGAATTCATAAGCTTATCTATATTATTAGATATCTTATACACTTGTTCAGAATCAAATATAATATCCTTTAGAACTGCAGATTTAAAAGAACGTGAAACAACTTGTTTCATTAAAGCTTGATCTCTCTGTGTTTCATATTGTTTTTTAAGAGCTTTTTTTTCTTCTTCAGACATATCACTATTCTCAAGTTCTTCCATCTGACTCTGATACACTCTATCTATAAATCTTTTAGCTGATAAGTTTGTATAGGCACCATACCCTTGTGT
>Ga0114972_10001886_pt1 | contig 15663 bp, 13 predicted proteins | sample M_140807_EF_Meta_FD_87354 | JGI IMG/M metagenome (GOLD analysis project Ga0114972, IMG submission 87354) | Freshwater microbial communities from Lake Montjoie, Canada to study carbon cycling - M_140807_EF_MetaG | ecosystem: Environmental > Aquatic > Freshwater > Lake | place: Lake Montjoie... | reverse complement strand
CGAATAACTTTAGAAAGATAGGTTTTCCCAATTCTGGGTTATGTTTCAAAATTCGCAATAAGAGGGCATCATAAAAGGCAAACCTACCTCGGGTTGTTTTGGAATGTTCATTGTTAAGGGCATCTAATCCTTTTTCATTTGAATTAGTCAGGCAATCACCAATCGCAACCGCATGGCGATGCATATTTTTAAAAGCATATCCGGTACTGGGTTTCACCGAATAGTTTCTGCTGCCAAGCAGGCTAATTCCGGGTAAATTCTGGTTGATGATTTCGGCATTACTCATGGGAATACAGCCTCTTTCCACTGAATTCACTGTGAATTGCCCAAATCGGTCATTTATATAAACCTTAATTTGTTCTATACTTTCCTCTTCTCGGATCACATCTGAGCTGAAACGTGTCAATTCAACCAATGCCGTTTTAGCTGAAAAGGGAAGTAGGTATACAAATTGTGTTCCACCATTCTGCCTTATATTAAAGTCCATGAAGTGGATTGATTTTTCATCAAAAACAGGGTTTTCCGTTTCTATAACCAATCCAACAAAACTCTGGTGGATATGAATTTCATTCCGTTCAGCTTGCCGGAAAACCGGGGGTCTGGAATCAAAAATTCTGCGGGCACTAAGTTGATGGTCGCCTACGCAAACTAAAGTTCCTCCTTCATCAGCATGTATCGAATTAACAGGAATGCGTAAATGCTGACACTTATTTTTCTGGATGATTTCACAAGCTTGCTTGTAAAGAAGCTTGCCTGGAATGTGATAATACTGGTAAGGATTTATTGAGCAATTTTCTTGGTTCCCGGTTTTGGCTTCAGACCAGGAATGAGAAATCAATGAATGAAGGTTTTCGACAATCGGGTCTTCTTCTGCTGCCCAAAAGCAGAAAGTTTTGTCACTATTTTCCGGACTACCTGGATCAAGGATGAGAACATTGGCACCGTTCAAAAGATTACGGCGATCCATTTCTAGAAGCAGTAAAGAGGCACTTGCTCCGAACCCTGCAAAAATATAATCAAAATGGGTTTTGCTTAGTTCTCTGACTAAATCAGCTTTTGCATTGATTTGCTTGTTGCCCATTTTGTTGTTCCAAGGATGAAAAAAAAGGGGGAACGACAAAAGCCTTTCCCCCAAATGAACACAATTTATAAATGACTTAACTTAATCTTCGGATCTGGACAAGCTGTAGATTACAAGACCGAAGCCAATTTTGTTGATGGCATCCGCAATGTTGTACACGATATCCATTGAATGCGCAGCTGCAGCAGGGTCAGCTACCAATTGAATTCCAAAAAGGCCTCCTGGAGTTCCGAGGATATAACCCAATGGGTAGATGGCCCAACCTACCAAAACAAACCAGGCTAGAACACGAGTTGCTTTGGCAACTTGAGGACCTGCAGTTTGAGCAAGAGAAGCTACTTCTCCAAACCATACTAAATAAGCGATGTAAAAATATGCGGCACCGGAAATTACACCCCACATAACACTGCTGTCACGATCGATGGTTTCTCCGAAATAACCTGTTACCAACATAACAAGAGAAGCAAAAATCAACTTCCACAATAGGGAAATTTTAGCGCCTGCTTTTTTGGTAATGAGATAGAATTCAACGCACATCAATGGCACAGTAAGAATCCAGTCTACATAACGGAAAAAAGTTGGGGAATCGCCTGTCTCAAGGTTGTAACCTCTCATGTAATAATAGTGAACCGCGGCAATGAACGTAATCAAGCCGGAAACAAGAACTGATGTCCTCCATTTTGGTGAAGTGTTGTTCAGTTCGAAAAAGAAAAATACTGAAGATGCCATCATGGCCATCGTTCCGATAAAAAAGGTGAATGCGACATAATTATCGCTGGCAATTTTTAAATGCTCCATTTCTTAAAATTATTTGTGACCTACTCTTTTGGATTTTCGGATTCTCCGCGTTTTTTTACTTGATTACTGCCTTCAATTTTATACCAAACCAAGACAACAATTTTTTGTTTTGTGTTTTTTAAAAAAAGTTAAACAAAGTTTTAAAAAATGCGCGTTGCCTACTTTATTCTAATCCTTTTTTCTAATAATATTTTTGGCCAAATTTTACAATCCGGGCCAATGAATGGTTTTTCCGACCATCGCGAGGCTGCACTTTGGGTTCAAACAAAAGCCCCCGCCAAAGTAGGATTTCGGTTTCGTGAAATTGGCTCTTCATCCAAAATGCGACAAACGGAATCTATTCTCACAGAAAAGAAATCCGGATTTACGGCTACCATCATTGCCGATTCACTTTTGCCGGGAAAGCGTTACGAATATGAATTGCTTATCAATGGAAAACTTGAAAAAGTAGACCGAAAACTTGAATTTCAAACACCAGCTCTTTGGATGCATCGGACAGATCCTCCCAATTTTGATGTGGCTGTTGGCTCTTGTACCTATGTGAATGAGCCACTTTGGGACAGGCCGGGAAAGGGATATGGAGATAGCATGCAGATTTTTAAAACCATTGCAGATGCCAAGCCGGATTTAATGCTTTGGATAGGGGACAATACGTATACACGGGAAGGCGATTGGAATAGTAGGGGCGGATTCAACCACCGCTATACGCATACGCGCTCTCTGCCCGAAATGCAGGCACTTCTTTCGGTTGCCCAAAATTATGCCACCTGGGATGACCACGAATTTGGTCCAAATGATTCTGACAGAAGCTTCTGGAATAAAGACCTATCTGCTGAAACTTTTCGCAACTTTTGGCCAATGCCTTCCCAGCCGCTTGGAAAAGGCCCGGTTACCAGTACTTTTTCCTGGGGAGATTGTCAGTTTTTTATGTTGGATGATCGCTGGTTCAGGGCGCCCAACAACAGCAGCGACAGCAGCAGGGCATTTTTTGGAGAGCAACAGATTCAGTGGTTTCTGGATGCACTAATGTATTCCCGGGCAAATTTTAAAATTGTTGCCTGCGGTGGACAAGTGATCAATGATGCCCGCGTTTTTGAAAATTATGCCGTTTATCCGGTTGAGCGTAGATCGCTTCTTGAAAGAATTTCTGCGGCAAAAATTCCTGGGGTATTTTTCCTTTCCGGTGACAGGCACCATGCAGAACTTTCTCGTTTGGAAAGGCCAGGAAACTATCCGCTGTATGACCTAACCACCAGTCCGCTTACTTCGGGTGTTCACAATCCCGGCAATGAAGCCAATACGCTGCGTGTACCCGGAACCCTATTTAATGGGCATAATTTTGCAATGCTGCGTTTTAGTGGTCCTGCCAAAGATCGGGTTATGACAATTTCCCTAAAAGATAACCGGGGAAATACTGCCTGGGAAAAGCAAATAAAGGCATCAGAGCTAAAATAATCTTTCTGGAATGCCGAACGAAAAGCCTTATGATCTGGTGGTGGTTGGGGCCGGTGCCGCTGGCTTCTTTGCTTCTGCTGAAACTTTAAGGCTTTGCTCTGATGCGAGGGTTTTGATGCTTGAAAAAACCTCGCAGGTATTGGCCAAAGTTCGAATTTCTGGCGGTGGCCGTTGCAATGTGACGCACAACTGCTTCGACAATTCCCGCTTACAAATGCATTACCCCAGAGGAAATTCCTGGCTTTCCGGGGTTTTCAAGCGGTTTTCTGTGAAAGACACCCTTTCGTGGTTTTCTGGATTCGGGGTAAAAATTGTGCCAGAATCCGATGGCCGGATGTTTCCTGCCAGTAACCGAAGCGAAAGCATTGTGCAAGCACTGCAAGAGTCGGTTCGAAGCAACAATTTTCGCATTCGTGCCAATTGCCTTGTGAAGGCCATTAAACCTGAAAACGAAGGGGGCTTTGAGCTCTTGATAAAGGACTCAGAATCCATTTTTGCGGCCAATGTTTTGGTGGCTACTGGCGGGAGTCCCGGGCCAGCCGGATTTTCATTTCTTTCGCCACTACAACTTCCGTTGGTATCACCTGTTCCCTCGCTTTTCACCTTTAATGTTGCCAAGCACGATTGGGCTTCTTTGATGGGACTTGCGGTGGAAAAGGCTGCAGTTTCTTTGCCAGCATTTGGACTTTCATTTCAGGGCCCAGTGCTGGTTACCCATTGGGGATTTTCTGGTCCTGCTGTATTAAAATTATCTGCGGCAGCCGCCCGACTTTTACACGACTGCGGGTATATTTTTGAGTTTCAGATTGATTTTCTACCTGACCTTTCCCGGCAGGAGATTGAGCAAGTGCTTTTATCGCACATTGCATCAAATCCCAAACAGAAGCCATCCAATGCCCATATTTTTGAAATTCCCAAAAGGCTTTGGGACCAGCTTTGTCTGGAATCAGGCTTGGCTAATCACCACAATTGGGCGGAAGCAGGAAAGAAAAAGCTGTCCTTGATCGTAGAACTTCTGAAAAGCAAAAGGTTCCATGCAAGTGGAAAAACAACCTTCAAAGATGAGTTTGTAACGGCTGGAGGTGTTTCTTTGGAAGCCATTGATTCTAAAACCTGTCAGTCCAAGTCCCACCCGGGAATCTTTTTGGCGGGCGAAGTTTTGGACGTAGACGGGTTTACCGGGGGATTCAATTTTCAGGCAGCGTGGAGCACAGGTTATGTGGCCGCACTTGCCATTTCAGAGCGAATTTTAAAAAAGAATCAATGAAGCAATTGCAGTTTTGCGATCGCTTGCTCCAAGGTCATGGTTTCCTGTTGTCCGCTTGCCAGCATTTTCAGGGTTAGGGTTCCTGCCTTTATTTCATCTTCACCCAGAACAATCACGGCCGGAATTTTCCGGGTGTCGGCGTAGGAAAACTGCTTTTTGAGTTTGGCTGTTTCGGGGTAAAGTTCACAGGAAATTCCAGACTCTCTAAGTCGAGAGAGCAATTCCAGGTAGCGGGCAATGTGGTTTTCATCAAACATCACAAGCAACACTTTTGCCGATGCTGTTTCAAGGTCCTGCACTTTCCCTATTTCTGAAAGCAGATCGTAAATTCGGTCAATGCCAAAGGAGAATCCCACTCCGGGAATTCCATCCACGCCAAAAACAGAGGTGAGTTCATCGTAGCGGCCACCACCAGAAATGCTGCCAACCTTCACTCCTTGCGGCACCAATTCAAAAATCGGACCTGTGTAATACGACAAGCCCCTGGCGAGGGACAGATCGAAGCGCAGTTTTTCCAGCACAGAAGGAAATCCTTTCAAGTATTCGACAATGTTGCCTAGTTCGGAAAAACCGTTTGCAGCATCCGGTTCGGATTGCATGGCACTTGCGAGCTCGGTAATTTCTGGCCCTGTAACAGATAGCAGGCCCGTTCGGAGCTGGTTTAATTTTTGTGTAAAGGCTTCCGAAAAACCACGGTTGTGCATTTCAGTTTCTACAACTGGCCATTCCACTTTATCGAGTTTATCCAGACTTACACTCATTTCTGCTTCCCTTCCCGGCGCTCCGCAAAAGGCCGCAAGGCCAGATAAAATTTTTCGGTGGTTAATTTTAATGATGTAATCTGTAATTCCCAGACGATCCATTACCATGGTCATCATCTGGATAATTTCTGCCTCGCAAACCAAAGAACGGGTTCCAACCACATCGGCATCGCATTGCCAGAATTCCCTGTATCGGCCAAAGGAAGGGCGGTCGGCTCTCCAAACAGGTTGCATCTGGTAGCGTCGAAAGGGGAAACTCAGGTTGTGCCGGTTCATCACCACATAACGGGCAAGTGGCACCGTGAGGTCATATCGAAGGGCTTTTTCCGAAATTTTCCGTGTAAGTGGTTTGTATCCTGATTCGAAATCGGATGCTTGTACTTCGGAAAGAAAATCTCCGGAATTCAGGATTTTGTAGATCAGCTGGTCGCCTTCATCGCCATACTTGCCGGTTAGTACGCTTAGGTTTTCCATTGCCGGCGTTTCCAGTGGCATAAAACCAAAGGATTCAAATACAGATCGTATGGTGGAAAAGATGTGGTTTCGGACCTTCATCTGTGCGGGACCGAAGTCTCGCGTTCCTCTTGGAATTCCGGGCGTATCTTTTGCCATTGGTAATTTTTTATCAGCCCTTTACTGTCCTTTGCTCTATGCGCTTTTCAAAAGAGTCGCCTTTGAAAACATAATCAATGTAAATTCCGGGTGTGTGGATGTGGTTTGGATCTAAAGAACCCACAGGAACAATTTCCTCCACCTCTGCAATGACAATTTTGCCAGCTGTTGCCATCATGGGGTTGAAATTCCGGGCAGTTCCTTTGTAAATTAGATTCCCTTTTTCATCGCCTTTCCAGGCTTTTACAAAAGAGAAATCTGCTTTCAGCCACTGTTCCATCAGGTAGGTCTTGCCTTCAAACTCACGGGTTTCTTTTCCTTCCGCCACTTCGGTGCCTACACCAGCAGGGGTGAAAAATGCTGGAATTCCAGCACCACCCGCACGAATTCTCTCTGCCAAAGTACCCTGTGGAAGAAGCTCCACTTCGAGTTCTCCGCTGAGAAGCTGTCGCTCAAATTCATCATTCTCGCCTACATAAGAGGAAATCATCTTCTTTACCTGTCTGGATTGAAGCAGTAATCCGATTCCGAATTCATCCACACCAGCATTGTTTGAAATGCAGGTTAGGTTGCGCACCCCCGAGCGGAGAAGCGCTGTAATGCTGTATTCGGGAATGCCACAAAGGCCAAAGCCACCCAGCATTAGTGTGTCGCCATCTTTTACCATGGCCACAATCGGGTCGAGATCGTTAATTATTTTGCTCATAAGGAGAATAAGACTTAGGCTTGCAAAGAAACAGGGTTCACCCGATATTCCGACCATCATTTAAGCATACGCAAAAATCATCTCTATCAATTGCGGGTTTGCGTCATTCAGCACTTTTTTTCAATTTTGAAGCCATCCAAATTTCCGTTATGAAAATTCTACTTCAGTTTTTCCGCTACTTCACCGGTGCCCTCTTCATTTTTTCGGGCTCCGTTAAACTGATTGATCCGGTTGGTACGCAAATCAAGATGGAGGAGTACTTTGAAGTCTTCGCACAAGCCTTCCATCCGGCCTTTGAACATTTGGTTGGTTTGGCACTACCAATTGCGGTAATCATGTGTGTGGCTGAAGTTGTGATGGGCGTGGCCCTGCTGCTTTTCTATAAAATGCGGGTGAACATGTGGCTGTTTTTGTTGCTCATGATTTTCTTCACTTTCCTTACGGGATACACGGCAATGGCGCTTTATGCCAAAGAACATGTTGAAACGGGTTTTGCTCTGTGGTTTGCATCATTTGCCGGGGTGGCATCTCCTTCAGAAATTAATGCAGTAAGCGACTGCGGTTGCTTTGGGGATTTCATTAAGCTTCGTCCTTGGGAGTCGTTTTTGAAGGATATTATTTTGATGGTTCCTACCATCTTCCTTTTCTGGAAAAGAAAAGAACTTGAGTCGGAGTTAAGGGAGTCGGTGAATGTGTCTGCGATGGTGCTCAGTTTTGGACTGAGTTTCTTTGTGGCCTGGCACGCCATCAACCACCTTCCAAGGTTTGATTTCCGCCCATACAAGGTTGGTGCTGATATAAAGGCTAACATGCAACCGTCCGAACCGCTTCGTTATCTTTATTACCTCGAGAAAAACGGAGAAGTGAAGGAATTCACAGAATATCCAACCGATACTACCTGGAAATACAAATCCATGGAAGTGGCCAACCCAGATGCAAAGCCAAAGATTCTCGATTACAGTGTTTGGAATGATGATGGAGATTTTACCCAGCAAACCTTTGAGGGCATCCACCTCTTCATTATTGTGCGCAAAACACAAATAAACAAACCAGCCGAATATGGAAAGGCCGCTACACTTTGCCGCAATCTGGAAAAGCTGGCAAATCAGAAAATTAATTGCAGCATCCTTACTGGTAGCACAGGTCAGGACATTGACCAGCTCCGTCACGAAGCCCAGCTTGCAGTTCCTTATTACTATTCAGATGGCACAGTATTGAAAACCATTATGCGGCCAAATGCCGGTATTTGGCTTCTTAAGAATGGAATTGTGAAAGGAAAATGGCACCTCAACGATACTCCAGATGTGGCTGAGGTGCTCGCTGCATTGAAAAAATAGGTTTATTTTCCGTAGCTGAACCGGTCTTTCAGTTTGTTGATAGGCTGCTCAATTGCCAACCATGAAATGCTTGTAATCAGAAGGGTTAAGAAGGTGTAAATTATCCACATAATGCCTTCTGAAAAACGACCGATTCCAAGTGTGTCTAGCAACCAACGACTGAAATCTGGAATAAAAATATGGTACAGGTATAAGCCATAACTGATTCTGCCCAAATATTGTGAAACTGGATTTCCGAAAAGATAACCGGGAATTCCTTTCATGCCTTTGGCTGTGAGGTAAACCAGCATTGTGCAACCTGCAAAATAAAAGGGCAATACCTGGCTAAGAAAACTCATTCCATGAAAATGGAAACGCTTCCATTTCAAGAAAAAACTAATTCCCCAAAAGAGAACAAACCAAAGTCCTGCCAATGGAATCCGGACATTCTTCCTCCATAACAAGGCTAGCAGTGAACCCAATCCAAAACCATCAAACTGACTTACGGGAAACTTGCTGTATTGCGAACTTGGATCACTTAAATATAAAAAAGCCTTGCAAAAAATGGCCAGCAGAATAAAAGCGATTACAAGGTGGAAGTTGTACCGGGGTGGACAAAAAAGCAGCAATGCAGGCCATATCAGGTAATACTGTTCTTCGATGGCCAAGGACCAAAGATGTTCGATGTGGCCGGAATGCCAGTTTCCGGTTAAAAAAAGTTGAAAATTGTAGGTATAGGTGAAGAGCCAAAGCCAGACTTCTCTTACTTGTCCGGCCCCTAAAATCACCAAAACGATTACATACAGATAGTAAATCGGGAATATTCTAAGGGTTCTGCGGATGTAAAAGGTTTTTAGGATTTTTGATTTGATGGTGCTTCCGCCAGATTGGAAATGTTCTTGTTGCGAAAGGAGAATGTGGGTAATAAGAAATCCAGAAAGGACAAAGAACAATCCCACACCCATAGCCCCACCATAATAAAGAAGTGGAGTTTTGCTTCCTCGGTACCAATGGCTTACAATTACCAATAATACCGCCAGAGTCCGAAGCCCGTCAAGCTGGGGAAAATAGGTGGCACTTGGTTTTTCTTTCATCTCTGGAAATAGGAACCAAGCATTTTTTCGGCGTAATGTTCTACGGGTGCATAATCATCCTTCAAGACGATTCCGTTTTCCCAACCTAAATTTTTCAGGTTAATTTCTTTTGCCAGCATTTCATTGATTTCATTGGAAGCCGAACCTGGCAATACGGGATTTTTTGTTTTCATGCATACAAGTATGATGTTTTGTACCCTTTCATCCGGCACTTCCAATCTGGGTTTAAATGCCCGGATGTAGGGAAATACTTCCCCGCAGGTTTTTACCATGGAATGAACGAGGTCTCGGTTAGGGCCTTTAATTGGACTCAGCAAATTAACAATCAGCACACCGTTTGGGTTCAATGCGTCTGACATTTTCTCAATTGCTTCCAAAGAAACAAGGTGGAAGGGAATGTTAAAGAGTGAGTGGTAGGCATCACACATAACCGCATCGTATTTTTTTTTGTTGTGGTTAAGAAAGGTTCTTCCGTCTTCGTGAATAGGTACAATTCGTTCTTCTGGATTAAAGTTAAATTTGGCTTGAGCAATTTGGGTTAAGGCCGGGTCGATTTCCAAAACATCCATGCTCAGGTTAGGATTTGTTTTCTGGAAATATTTAGGCACCGAATAGGCACCTCCGCCAATCAGCAGGGTTTTCGTCGGTTTTTGGTTGAAATAATAAATTAGTTTGTAAAACTTGCTGTATTGGAAAGCCAGACTATCTGAATCCAGAAACATCCCTGAGCTGTATTCATTTCCCACTTTTAGAACCCGGCAAACTTTAGAGGTTGGATAAGGATGCGGAGCCGTGAAAACCTGGACAGAATTGTATTCGGTGTCCTGAATTTTGAGCAGGTTGTTTTTCCCAAATGATTGAACAAATGGGGCCACAATGAATAAAATCAAGGCAAAAAAATTGTCTTTGTTTTTATAATTAAAGCTGGCAAGCAAAAGGCTAAGTCCAGAAAGAATGAAGAGAATGTTGCGGCTGCCAACCCAAGCCATCAGGTAAAAACCAACAAGAAAAGTACCTACAATACTTCCAAGTGAAGATAAGGCATAAAGCCTTCCGATGGTGGAGCCTGAGGTTTTTAAGTCTGTCATCCGAATGCGTACAGCCTGTGGCGAAACCATCCCAAGAAGGTACGCAGGCGGACCGAAAAGTATTGTTGCAGATACCACGGCCGGCCAGCGGATGCCTGGAAAAATATTAACCAGGTATTGCAATATAGATTGGTTAATGAGCGCGCCTACCCCAATGCTAACTCCCGCCAGAAATAAAATTTGGCCCAGCCTTTTCTGACTAGGATCCGCATCTGCTTTGATTCCGCCGTGGTAGTAACCAAAACTAAGGCTTGCCAATATTACTCCAATCAGGCTTGTCCAGATAAAGGTGGAGGTTCCAACAAAAGGAGCGAGAATTCTGGAACCTGTTAGTTCCAACATCATCACGATTGCGCCGCTCAAAAAGACGGTTAATTCCAGAGAATATTTTTTCATTTTCTTTTCGTGAATGCAAAGAACATCAACTGTCTTGATTTTTCCCCTTCTTTTTTTGGAAGCTTTTGAACCAGAATTCTGGAATTTCTTGTTGCATAAAAAAAAGGCCGGAGTACGGCCTTTTTTTTAATTCTGTAACGGTATGGCTTAGTGACTTGCCAGGTAATTGGCTACACTTTCGCGGGTTTCTTTGAGGGCGTCTTTGCCTTCTTCCCAGTTTGCCGGGCAAACTTCTCCGTGTTTTTCAGTGTATTGAAGCGCCTTAACCAGACGAAGAGAATCCTCAATGTTTCTGCCAAGTGGAAGGTCGTTTACAACAGCGCTTCTGATAATGCCTTCTTTGTCAATCAGGTAAGTTGCCCTAAGCGAGAATGGAAGTCCTTCAAATACCATTTCATCGTTTTCGTTGTAGCCATAATCACCACCCAAAGCACCAAAATTGGTAGCAATTGTTTTTGATTGGTCTGCAACCAATGGATAGGTTACGCCTTGAATTCCACCCTTATTTTTCGGGGTACTCAGCCATGCTAAGTGAACATCGTGTGAGTCTGTAGAACAACCAACTACTGCTGTGTTTACACTTTCAAATTCTGCCAGTTTTTCCTGAAAGGCAAAGATTTCGGTGGGACACACAAATGTAAAATCATTCGGGTAGAAGAAGAAAACTACATACTTTTTACCCAGATACTGTTCCAGGGAGAAGTTCTCATCTATTTCATCTCCATTTATGATTGCCCTTGAACTGAAAATGGGAGCCTTTTTTCTAACGATATTCATGATGTTTAAATTAAATTACTTTTCAATTGTTGATAAATGACCTGTGGTAGTTTTTTTTCTGCCAAAAACCTGCACATCGATGTTTTCAATTTCAAAACCAGAACCAATTTTCTGGGCAATCAGGTTTTTGATTTCTTCAAACAAGTCGGTGTCTTCTAGGTCGGTTAGTGACTTTCCTTCCACAAGATGCAGATGGTCGCCTCTCTCCCATTCGTATTGCCGGACCTGATCGGGCAATGCCACCATTCTCAAAATACCCGCTGCGCGAAGGTCCTCAAGGTTTTTATACACAGTGGCCAGCGACAAACCCGGAAGCGTATCCTTCAAAGATTGAAAAAGGTCTTCTGCAGAATAATGCCCCTGAGGTTCGCTTAACTTCTTCAGAAGAAGAAGTCTGGCGCTGGAGGCCTTGAGTTTTTTACTCTGCAATATTTCCTTGATGGAATCCAAAACAGGAATGATTCTTATTTGCAAAAGTAAGCAAGAATTGAAAGCGAACAAATTTTCAGGAAATTCGGATGGGAATTTTGCTTTTTGTGTGCCAGAATTGCACCCATGCTTTGTATAGTTCCAACTCCCATCGGTAACCTGGAAGATATTACCCTCAGGGCCATTCGTATGCTTCAGGAATGCGACCTGGTATTGGCCGAAGACACAAGAACCAGTGGCTCTTTATTGAAGCACCTTAATATAAGTAAACCACTATCCAGTTTTCATATTCACAATGAGCACCAGAAACTTGCTGGTTTTATCCGTCAGTTGAAGGAAGGACGGAAAATATGTCTGGTTTCAGATGCTGGTACTCCGGCCATTTCCGATCCGGGTTTTTTGCTTGTAAGGGAGGCCATACGCGAAGGAATAAAAGTGGAGTGCTTGCCAGGTCCAACCGCTTTTGTGCCGGCTTTGGTTTGTTCGGGTTTTCCTACAGACAGGTTTATTTATGAGGGTTTTATTCCTCAGAAAAAAGGCAGGCAGACAAAACTGAAAGAGATTCTCTCACAAAACTGCACGGTGGTTTTGTATGAATCTCCGCACCGGATAATTCGTTTAATGGATGAAATTTGTACGCTTGGTTCTTCGGAAAGGCAAATCTCAATCTCCAGAGAAATCTCAAAGCACTTCGAAGAAACTTTGCGGGGCACTGCGGCTGAGCTGGCCTTGCATTTCAAAGAGAAAGCGCCGAAGGGAGAGTTTGTGGTTTGTATTGCAGGCCTTCCGGATTGAACTATGTTTAAGTTTTTGGAAATCTATTCCAAGCCTAAACACCTTCAAATCAAGCCACTCATTTACAAGACAACAGCTGAGTTAAGTATTTTTTGCATTTTGGACTTTCGTGCAGAAGTTATAACATAAGTGCCATTCCCCTATATTTTTAACTTGGCATAAGCTGATTCTTCTTCAACCATGAAATAGCGAAGCGTATTTTACTTAAGTTAATAATGTTCTTTTTGCTTGATCAAAAAGAACCAAAAAATCAAGAAAATCCGATCGGCCTCTACAAGGGCAACGCGCCCTCCGCGGATTTTCTTCCTCCCCGCGCAGGAAACAAGTTTTTAATAGGGAAGCGCCGACAGGATGAAAAGCTAACACTTGGTTAAATATTACGAATATTTGGTCTAGAAATTCTGTCAGCCAATTCTTCCTTTGGAAAACGGATTAAATCAAATTCCACTAAACAAGGAATAGCTTTCTAGGTATTCCGGGATGATTGAATTCCAGCCAAGTCTATTTTTGATGTAGTCTCTCATGGCTACACAAGCGTCAATTTCACCATGCACCACGAAGGTCATTTTGGGATTCTGCTGAAAACCCGAAAGCCATTTTTTTAGTTCTTCCCGGTCGGCATGTGCCGAAAAACCCAGAACCTGGTCCACATGGCAATAAACTGGAAAAAACTCACCAAAAATTCGAATTTCAGGTCTGCCGTCAATCAAATCACGGCCTCGGGAGCCTTCCACCTGGAAACCGATAAACAGAATTGTATCCTCTTTTCGTGGTAAGCGGTTTGCAAGGTGATGCAAAATCCTTCCGCCTGTGGCCATTCCGCTTGCCGAAATAATAATCGCACCCGATTTTATGTCATTCAAACCCACAGACTGACTTTGTTCGGACACATAATGCAGATTGGGGAAGTCAAAGTAATTATCCTCCTTTTTATCACGACTCAAAGTGCCTTCCAGGTAATGCCGGTAGAGTCCTGTTGCTGCAATCGCCATCGGACTATCCACATAAACCGGGCATTCCTGCATTCTTCCGGATAGAAAAATTTGCCGCAAATAATAGAGGATCATTTGTGTCCTGCCAACCGCAAAAGCTGGAATTACCACACAGCCGCCTCGTTTTAGCGCCGCCCTCAATTTGCTGGCAATTTCCTCAACAAGGTCAAGATGAATGGGTGATTTGTTGGCATAGGTAGATTCGATAAAAAGCGCATCTACCTTTTGAACTTCTGTAGGCGCAGGATGTAATGGATCCTGGTATCTTCCCAGATCACCAGAAAATAAGATGGTTTTTTCCTGGGAATTTCCTTTCAGCATAACCTCCACCATTGCCGCACCAAGGATATGACCTGCTGCTTTCATTCGGATGCGAATCGCGGGGTTGATTTCATGGGTTTCGCCGAAATTAACGATCCGAAAAAGCGGCAAGACCTTTTCAACATCTTTTTCATTGTAAAGAGGTTCGGGGTTTCTGTGAATTGAGTAACCCTTTCGCCTCGTGTATTCGGCTTCTTCTACTTGCAATTTTGCGGAGTCACGCAGGAGTAGTTCAGCAAGATCGGCAGTGGCTGGGGTGCAAAAAATAGGTCCGGAAAATCCATCTCGTACCAGCCTTGGCAAATACCCGGAATGGTCGATGTGGGCATGCGTAAGCACAATCGCGTCGATGCTGGAAGGATCTATTGGAAAACTTTCCCAGTTTCTCAGCCGAAGCATTTTCATGCCCTGAAACATTCCGCAATCTATCATCAGGCGGAAGTTGTCTATTTCCAGCAGGTGTTTAGAGCCGGTTACCGTGCGGTCTGCGCCAAGAAATTTTACCCGTACATCCATGGTTTTAATTTTGGGGAATTGGTGATTTTTCAGAAATGCCTTCTTCAAAAAATACGGATACCGGAGAAATCACCTTTTTGCGACTTAATTCGAATCGGTCGAAGGTTTCACGGCGAAGGTATTCCGCAGCCTCTTCCACCGAATCCGTCAGAAGAAATAGGTCAAGGTCTTCTGGTAAAATGGTTTCCTCGGTTTCCATCTTGTTCATCATTTCTACGAGGGGTTTCCAGTATTCTTTGCCAAAAAGAATCATCGGAAAGTTTTCAATCTTGCCAGTTTGGATGAGGGTTAGAGTTTCGAATAACTCATCGAGTGTGCCGAAACCTCCCGGGAAAATCACAAATGCATAGCTATACTTAACCAGCAGGGTTTTCCGCACGAAAAAGTATTTGAAATTGAAATATCGGTCCACATAAGGATTTTCCTTCTGTTCGTGGGGCAGGATAATGTTGCATCCAATCGACAATCCACCCCGCTCGAACGCCCCGCGGTTGGCCGCTTCCATGATTCCGGGACCGCCTCCTGTTAAAACAGTAAAATTTTGTTCTGAAATTTTGGCTCCCATTTCCCTTGCAGCAATGTAATACGGGTGGTCTTCCCCGAATCTTGCAGAACCGAAAACGGTTACACAAGGGCCGATAAAATGAAGTTTGCGTATGCTGGTGATAAACTCCCAGAAAACAAGGACCGAAAACCAGAATTCACTTTCGCGGGGGCCAGGTCCAACCAGGAAGGTGTGCATTCGCTTTCGGCGCTTGTCCTCCATCAGCAGAAGGCGGCGGTATTCCTGATAGCGATTCCATAATCCCATGTTTACTGCGAACTCTTATAGTCCAACAATATAGAATTATTGTCTGTGAAAGAATGTTTTTAATACTGCTTCCAGCTTACTAATATCATTTTCTGTTGTGTAAAGTGGTGTTGCGGCCAGGCGTATAATTCCGGGCTCTCTAAAATCTACCACAACTCCATTGGCCCGAAGATGGGCAAAAAGTGCTTTTTCATTACCAGCCTTCAGTTTTACAGAAATCTGCGCACCGCGACTTTTCGGTGTGACGGTGATGATTTCCTGAAATTGGTTGATTACCTCTTGTAGCTTGTAATTCAATAAATTACGCCTTATTTCCAGTAGGTCTGGGTTAACAAGGTCAAACAATTCAAGGGAGCCTCGAATGGCCGCCAAAGACAAAATATTATCGTTGCTGAGTTGCCAGCCCCGGGCACCTGGAATCGGGTTAAATCCTTTTTCCAGGAGAAAT
>Ga0114972_10001882_pt1 | contig 15676 bp, 11 predicted proteins | sample M_140807_EF_Meta_FD_87354 | JGI IMG/M metagenome (GOLD analysis project Ga0114972, IMG submission 87354) | Freshwater microbial communities from Lake Montjoie, Canada to study carbon cycling - M_140807_EF_MetaG | ecosystem: Environmental > Aquatic > Freshwater > Lake | place: Lake Montjoie... | reverse complement strand
CCATCACCTTCGTCAGCGCCGCCGTCAGCGTCGTCTTACCATGGTCAACGTGACCAATCGTCCCCACGTTCACGTGCGGCTTGCTACGCTCAAATTTTTCCTTCGCCACGACCGTTACCTCTGTGATCTTGCTGCTGTCTGGAGAGAAAACTCAGCTGGCCTTTTTCAACACCGCATCTGCGACGTTGTTGGGCACTTCCTGATACTTGGAAAATTCCATCGTGAATGTCGCCCGCCCCTGACTCATGGAGCGTACCGAGGTCGCATAGCCGAACATCTCGGCAAGCGGTACTTCGGCGGTGACGACCTTGCCCGAGATCGCATCCTCGAGCCCCTGAATCTGTCCGCGCCGGCGGTTGAGATCGCCGATGACGTCCCCGGAGTAATCCTCGGGCGTCACGACCTCGACTTTCATGATCGGCTCGAGCAGTACCGGACGCGCGCGACGCACGCCTTCCTTCAGCCCGATCGACCCCGCGATCTTGAACGCCATTTCGTTGGAGTCCACGTCGTGGTACGAACCGTCGAAAATGGTGACCTTGACGTCGACCACGGGATAGCCGGCGATCACACCGCCCTCGAGCGCTTCCTTGACACCCTTGTCGACGGCCGGAATGTACTCGCGGGGCACGGCGCCACCGACGATGCCGTTGACGAACTCGTAGCCTTTGCCTTCGGGCTGCGGCTCGATCTTGAGCCAGACATGCCCATATTGGCCGCGACCGCCGGATTGGCGAACGAACTTGCCTTCCTGCTCCACCGAACCGCGGATGGTTTCGCGGTAGGCGACCTGCGGCTTGCCGACGTTGGCCTCGACCTTGAACTCGCGCTTCATACGGTCGACGAGAATTTCGAGGTGCAATTCGCCCATGCCGGAAATGATGGTCTGCCCCGACTCCTGATCGGTGCTGACGCGGAAGGATGGGTCTTCCTTGGCAAGACGCTGCAAGGCCAAACCCATCTTTTCCTGATCGGTCTGCGTGCGCGGCTCGACTGCGACGGAGATGACCGGCTCGGGGAACTCCATCTTCTCGAGCTGAATCACGTTCTCCGGGTCACACAGTGTGTCGCCCGTGGTGACGTCCTTGAGCCCCACCGCTGCTGCGATATCGCCGGCGCGGACTTCCTTGATTTCGGCACGGTCGTTGGCATGCATCTGCAACAGCCGACCGATGCGTTCCTTCTTGCTCTTGCCAGGCACGTAGACCTGGTCACCGGAATTGAGGACGCCCGAGTAAACGCGGAAAAAGGTGAGATTGCCCACGAACGGGTCGTTGAGAATCTTGAATGCCAGCGCGGAGAATTTCGCGTCGTCGCTTGCAGCACGAGTGTCTTCGCCGCCGCTTTCCGTGAGCCCCATGACCGCAGGCATTTCCACCGGCGAGGGCATGAACTCGATCACGGCATCCAGCATTGCCTGCACGCCCTTGTTCTTGAACGCGGAACCGCACAGGGTCAGACAGATTTCATTGCGGATCGCGCGGGCCCGCAGCCCGGCGCGGATTTCCTGCTCCGTCAGCTTGCCGCTCTCGAGGTAGGTGTTGAGCAACTCCTCGTTGGCCTCAGCCGCCGCCTCGACCATCTTCTCGCGGTACTCGACGCACTGGTCCAGCATCTCTGCCGGGATATCACGGTACTCGAAGCGCATGCCCTCGGTCGCGTCGTCCCAGTAGACCGCCTTCATGCGGATCAAGTCGACCACGCCGACGAAGCTCTCCTCGGCGCCGATGGGCAGTTGGATGGGCACCGGATTGCCGCGCAACCGCGTGCGGATCTGCTCGACGCAGCGCAGGAAATTGGCGCCCGCCCGGTCCATCTTGTTGACGAACGCCAGGCGCGGGACGCGGTATTTGTTCATCTGCCGCCAGACCGTCTCGGACTGCGGCTGCACGCCACTCACCGCGCAGAACAGTGCGCAGGCGCTGTCGAGCACACGCAAGCTGCGCTCGACTTCGATGGTGAAGTCGACGTGTCCAGGCGTGTCGATGATATTGATGCGATGCTCGGGGAAGGTTTTATCCATCCCCTTCCAGAAACAGGTGGTGGCCGCGGCAGTAATGGTTATGCCGCGCTCCTGCTCCTGCTCCATGTAGTCCATGACGGCGGCGCCGTCGTGGACTTCACCGATTTTGTGCGAGACGCCCGTGTAAAAAAGGATGCGCTCGGTAGTAGTCGTCTTGCCAGCGTCGATGTGCGCCGAGATACCGATGTTCCGGTAGCGCTCGATCGGTGTGTTGCGTGGCACGATGGTGGCTCAGGCGATGCACGGCAGGCCGCAGGGCCTCACCAGCGATAGTGCGCGAACGCCTTGTTGGCATCGGCCATGCGGTGCGTATCTTCACGCTTGCGCACGGCCGCACCACGATTTTCAGATGCTTCGAGCAGTTCGGCGGCCAGACGCTGCGACATGGACTTCTCGCTGCGGGCTTGCGCGGCCTGAATCACCCAGCGCATCGCCAGCGTCTGGCGGCGGGGCGCACGGACTTCGACGGGCACCTGGTAGGTGGCACCGCCAACGCGACGCGACTTCACTTCGACCATGGGCTTGACGTTGTCGAGGGCCTGATTGAGCAGGTCGATGGTCTGTTCGGCGGGACGGCCGGTCTTCTCGGCCATGCGGTCGATGGCGCCGTAGACTATGCGCTCGGCGACGGACTTCTTGCCGCGCTCCATGACCATGTTCATGAATTTGGCCAGCAGCACGCTGTTGAACTTCGGATCCGGGAGGATGCTGCGGGTGGGGGCTTGTGATCTGCGGGACATTTATCGCACTCGTTGTGTTGTCTGGTTGCCGTAGCCGGGTGACCGGCATGCTGCGTGGTCAGGGACCGTCATCAGCCGCCCTTCGGCCGCTTGGAACCGTACTTGGAGCGGCCCTGACGCCGCTCGTTGACGCCGGCACAGTCCAGCGTTCCGCGCACCGTGTGGTAACGCACGCCAGGCAGGTCCTTGACGCGGCCGCCGCGGATGAGCACGACCGAGTGCTCCTGCAGGTTATGGCCCTCGCCGCCGATGTAGCTGATCACCTCGTAACCGTTGGTGAGGCGGACCTTGGCTACCTTGCGCAGTGCCGAGTTCGGCTTCTTCGGCGTGGTGGTGTAGACGCGCGTGCAGACGCCGCGCTTTTGCGGCGAACTGTTCAGCGCCGGCACCTTGCTCTTCTGCGTGGCCGTGCGGCGGGGGGCGCGGATCAGTTGATTGACGGTAGACATTGTGCGGACCAACTCCAATACGTACTGCGACCACTGCCTTGCTGACAGGCCGCCAAAGGAACATCGGGCTGCCCGGAGGCAGCCCGATGTCAGTTCTGGATCAGGAGTTGCGTCGGGTGGATGGCCGACGGACTCCGGACGAAAGGGCCAAAATTTTAGGTACCAGCGCCGGCCCTGTCAAATCCAGAGCCGGCCAGCCCTCTCCGGTCGGCGGTCAGCCGGCCGGATTTTCGGCCTGATCGGTGGGTTCGGTGCCCAGTTCGGCCGCCGCTCCACCGGTCGGGAGGTCACCGAAACCGCCCGTCGAGGGTTCCTCGACCTGGCGGCGCCGGTTCTCGTGATAGAACGAGCCCGTGCCGGCCGGGATGAGGCGACCGACAATGACGTTCTCCTTGAGCCCGCGCAGGTCGTCCTTCATGCCACGCACCGCAGCCTCGGTGAGTACGCGGGTCGTTTCCTGGAACGAAGCCGCCGAGATGAAGGATTCAGTCGCCAGCGATGCCTTGGTGATGCCGAGCAGCATCGGGTCGATCTTGGCCTGCTGCTTGCTGTCCGCCACCGCAGCGTCGTTGGCATCCAGCACGCGGGAGCGGTCCATCTGCTCACCGCGCAGGAACCCAGTGTCGCCCGTCTCGGTGATTTCCACCTTGCGCAGCATCTGCCGGATGATGACCTCGATGTGCTTGTCGTTGATCTTCACGCCCTGCAGGCGGTAGACGTCCTGGATCTCACGCACGAGATAGTTGGCCAGCGGCTCGACTCCCTGCAGACGCAGGATGTCGTGCGGGTTCGGCTCGCCGTCCGCGATGGTCTCGCCGCGCTCGACGTGCTCGCCTTCGAACACCGTCAGGTGACGCCATTTGGGGATCAGCTCCTCGTGCTTCTCGCCCTGATCATCGGTGATGATCAGGCGGCGCTTGCCCTTGGTTTCCTTGCCGAAGCTCACGGTGCCGGAATACTCAGCGAGGATCGCCGAGTCCTTTGGCTTGCGCGCCTCGAACAAGTCGGCCACGCGGGGCAGACCACCCGTGATGTCGCGGGTCTTGGAGCTCTCTTGCGGGATACGCGCGATGACGTCGCCCACTGATACCTGTGCACCGTCGACCAGGTTGACCAGCGCCAGCGGTGGCAATGCGTAGACGGCCGGGATGTCAGTATTGGCAAAGCAGATTTCTTTGCCCTTGGCGTTCACCAGCTTGATCACCGGTCGCAGGTCCTTGCCGCCGGCACCGCGCTGCTTGGGGTCCATGACCACGGTGCTGGACAGGCCGGTCACGTCATCGACCTGCGTCGATACGGTGATGCCGTCGATGAAGTCCTGGAAGCGGATGAAACCAGCAACCTCGGTGACCACCGGGTGGGTGTGCGGATCCCAAGTGGCGATCACCTGACCGGGCTGCACAGGCTTGCCCTCGCTGACACCAATGGTTGCACCGTAGGGGATGCGATACCGCTCGCGCTCACGTCCGAAATCGTCGATCACGCCAACTTCGCCGGACCGCGAGACCGCGACCCAGTGGCCCTTCTCGTGATGCACGGCCTTCAGGTTGTGCCAGCGCAGGGTGCCCTTGCTCTTGATTTCCACGGAGTTCACGGCAGCGGCGCGCGATGCGGCACCACCGATGTGGAAAGTGCGCATGGTCAGCTGCGTGCCCGGCTCACCGATGGACTGTGCAGCGATGACGCCGACGGCCTCACCGATGTTGATGCGATGCCCTCGGGCGAGATCGCGCCCGTAGCACTGGGCGCACACGCCATAGCGCGTGGCACACGTGATGGGCGAGCGCACCAGCACCTGGTCGACGCCGGCCTGCTCCAGGTGACGGACCAGTTTTTCGTCGATCAGCGTGCCCTGTTCGATCAGCACCTCGTCGGAGCCGGGACGCAGCACTTCAGCCGCAGTGACGCGGCCGAGCACTCGCTCACCCAGGCCCTCGACCACATCGCCACCCTCTACGATCGGCATCATGCTGACACCATTGCTGGTACCGCAGTCGATCTCGGTGACCACCAGGTCCTGCGCCACGTCGACTAGGCGACGGGTGAGGTAACCCGAGTTCGCGGTCTTCAACGCCGTATCGGCCAGACCCTTACGCGCGCCGTGGGTCGAGATGAAGTACTGCAGAACGTTCAGACCCTCGCGGAAGTTCGCGGTGATCGGCGTCTCGATGATCGAACCGTCAGGCTTGGCCATGAGGCCGCGCATACCAGCCAGCTGGCGAATCTGGGCCGGCGAACCACGCGCACCCGAGTCGGACATCATGTAGATCGAATTGAAGGACTTCTGCCGAACGGCATTGCCGGCGGCGTCGGTCACCGGTTCGGTGCCGAGCTTCTCCATCATCGCCTTGGCAACCTGATCGTTGGTGCGCGACCAGATGTCGACAACCTTGTTGTAGCGCTCGCCATTGGTGACCAGACCAGAGGCATACTGCTCCTGGATCTCCTTCACCTCATGCTCGGCAGAGGCGAGGATGCGATCCTTCTGCTCCGGTACGACCATGTCATCCACGCCGATGGAAACACCGGCACGGGTGGCGTACGAGAATCCGGTGTACATGAGCTGGTCTGCGAAAATCACGGTCTCCTTGAGACCGAGCACGCGATAGGCCTCGTTGATCACACCCGAGATGGCCTTCTTGGTCATGTCGCGGTTGATCAGATCGAAAGACAGACCTTTCGGGAGGATCTCGGCGAGCAGCGCACGACCGACCGTCGTGTCCACCACGCGCGACCTCTTCTCGAGCGAGTCGGCGGTGCGCACGTACTCATTCAGCCGGACCTTGACGCGGGCCTGCAGGCTCGCGTGGCGATTCTCGTAGGCGCGATGCACTTCGGCGAGGTCGCTGAAAAGCATGCCCTCACCCTTGGCATTGACGCGCTCACGGGTCATGAAATACAGACCCAGAACCACGTCCTGCGACGGCACGATGATCGGATCACCGTTGGCCGGGGAGAGGATGTTGTTAGACGACATCATCAGCGCGCGCGCCTCGAGCTGAGCCTCGAGCGAGAGCGGCACGTGGACGGCCATCTGGTCGCCGTCGAAGTCGGCGTTGAATGACGTGCAGACCAGCGGATGCAGCTGGATCGCCTTGCCCTCGATCAGGACAGGCTCAAACGCCTGGATACCCAGACGGTGCAGCGTCGGTGCGCGGTTCAGCAGCACCGGATGTTCGCGAATGACTTCTTCCAGGATGTCCCAGACCTCAGGACCCTCGCGCTCCACCATGCGCTTGGCCGCCTTGATGGTCGAAGCCTCGCCGCGCAGCTGCAGCTTCTGGAAGATGAACGGCTTGAACAACTCCAGCGCCATCTTTTTCGGCAGGCCACACTGGTGCAGACGCAGGGTCGGGCCGACCACGATGACGGATCGGCCGGAGTAATCCACGCGCTTGCCGAGCAGGTTCTGCCGGAAGCGGCCCTGCTTGCCCTTGATCATGTCGGCCAGCGACTTCAGCGGCCGCTTGTTGGTACCGGTGATGGCACGCCCGCGACGACCGTTGTCGAGCAGCGCATCGACCGATTCCTGCAGCATGCGCTTCTCGTTACGCACGATGATGTCGGGCGCGTTGAGCTCTAGCAACCGACGCAGACGGTTGTTGCGGTTGATGACGCGACGATAGAGATCGTTGAGGTCGGAGGTGGCGAAGCGGCCACCGTCCAGCGGCACCAGCGGTCGCAGATCGGGCGGCAGCACCGGCAGGACGGTCAGTACCATCCACTCCGGACGATTACCCGACTCGATGAAAGACTCGAGCAGCTTGAGGCGCTTGGTGAGGCGCTTGATCTTGGTCTCGGAGGAGGTGTTGCCGATGTCCTCGCGGACCCGGACGACCTCAGAGGGGAGATCGAGGCTCTTCAACAGCTCGTGGATGGCCTCAGCGCCCATACGGGCATCGAACTCATCGCCGTGCTTCTCGATTGCTTCCAGGTACATCTCGTCGGATAGCAACTGGCCGCGCTGCATCTCGGTCATGCCCGGATCGATCACCACGAAGGCTTCGAAATACAGCACGCGCTCGATCTCACGCAGCGTCATGTCGAGCATCAGACCAATGCGCGAGGGCAGCGACTTGAGGAACCAGATGTGCGCGGTCGGACTGGCGAGTTCGATGTGGCCCATGCGCTCACGGCGCACCTTGGCCTGGGTGACCTCGACGCCACATTTTTCGCAGACCACGCCACGATGCTTGAGGCGCTTGTACTTGCCGCACAAGCACTCGTAGTCCTTGACCGGCCCGAAGATCTTGGCGCAGAACAGACCATCCCGCTCCGGTTTGAAGGTTCGGTAGTTGATGGTTTCCGGCTTCTTGACCTCGCCGAACGACCAGGACCGAATCATCTCGGGGGAGGCAAGCGCGATGCGGATCGAGTCGAATTCCTCGACGATCGGCTGCTGCTTGAACAACTTCAACAGGTCTTTCATGTGTTCACCCTGTGGATTGAGCGGCTGAGGTACCGGGACCTCAGCGCTTTTCCTGCTCGAGCTCGATGTTGATGCCGAGGGACCGGATTTCCTTGACCAGCACGTTGAAGGACTCGGGCATACCCGCATCCATCAGGTGGTTGCCGTCCACGATGTTCTTGTACATCTTGGTACGACCGGTCACGTCGTCCGACTTCACCGTCAGCATCTCCTGCAGCGTATAGGACGCGCCGTAGGCCTCGAGTGCCCAGACTTCCATCTCGCCGAAGCGCTGACCGCCGAACTGCGCCTTGCCGCCCAGCGGCTGCTGCGTGACCAGACTGTAAGGGCCCGTCGAACGCGCATGCATCTTGTCGTCAACCAGGTGGTTGAGTTTCAGCATGTACATGTAGCCCACCGTCACCTGGCGCTCGAAGCGCTCGCCGGTACGACCGTCATAGAGGGTGGTCTGGCCACTCTCAGGCAGGTCGGCCAGCTTCAGCATGTACTTGATCTCGGTCTCCGCGGCACCGTCGAACACCGGCGTTGCCATCGGGACGCCTTTACGCAAGTTGCCGGCCAGCACCTCGATTTCCACGTCGTCGAGCGACTTGAGGTTCTCTGCGTGACCGCCGCTGCGGTTGTAGACGTCCTCGAGGAAACCGCGGATCTCAGCGGCCTTGCGCTGCTCATCGAGCATGCGACCAATCTTGTTGCCGAGCCCTTTGGCAGCCCAGCCGAGGTGGGTTTCCAGAATCTGCCCGATGTTCATGCGCGAGGGCACGCCGAGCGGATTCAGGACGATGTCGACCGGGGTGCCGTCCGCCATGAACGGCATGTCCTCGACCGGCACGATGGTGGAGATCACACCCTTGTTACCGTGACGACCCGCCATCTTGTCACCTGGCTGCACGCGTCGCTTCACGGCGAGATAGACCTTGACCATCTTCAGCACGCCGGGAGCGAGATCGTCGCCCTGGGTGATCTTCTGGCGCTTCTCCTCGAGCCGCCGCTCGAATTCCTTGCGCTGGGTGCTCATGCGGTCAGCAGCCACCTCGAGCGCCTCGTTGGCGGACTCGTCTTCGAGCCGGATCTCGAGCCACTGCTCGCGCGGGAGGTCAGCGAGGTATTCGGCCGTCACCGGACTGCCGGCCTTGAGCTTTTTCGGGCCGGCGGCGGCAAGCTTGCCGACCAGCATCGAATGCAGGCGCGAGAAGAGGTCTTCCTCGAGGATGCGCTGCTGGTCAGCGAGATCCTTACGCACCTTTTCGATTTCCGACTTCTCGATCGACACGGCACGGGAATCCTTCTCCACGCCGTCGCGAGTGAACACGCGCACGTCGATCACGGTGCCGTCCATGCCGGGCGGCACGCGCAGGGAGGTGTCCTTCACGTCCGAAGCCTTCTCGCCGAAGATCGCGCGCAGCAGTTTCTCTTCCGGCGTCAACTGGGTCTCGCCCTTCGGCGTCACCTTGCCGACGAGGATATCGCCCGCCTTCACCTCAGCGCCGATGAAGGCAATGCCAGCCTCATCGAGCTTGGCGAGCGCAGACTCGCCGACGTTCGGGATGTCGGCCGTGATTTCCTCGGAACCGAGTTTGGTGTCGCGCGCGACGCAGGTGAGTTCCTCGATGTGGATCGTCGTAAAGCGGTCTTCCTGAACGACCCGCTCGGAGATCAGGATCGAGTCCTCGAAGTTGTAACCGTTCCACGGCATGAACGCGACCAGCAGGTTCTGGCCGAGCGCCAGTTCGCCGAGGTCGGTGGACGGGCCGTCTGCCAGCACATCCCCCCGCGCAATCACATCACCGGCGTGCACCAGCGGACGCTGGTTGATGCAGGTGTTCTGATTCGAACGGGTGTACTTGGTGAGGTTGTAGATATCGACACCGGGCTCGCCTGCAACCGTTTCCGCATCGTTGACGCGGACCACGATGCGCGAGGCATCGACGGAGTCGACCGTACCGCCGCGGCGGGCAACCACGGTGACACCGGAGTCGATGGCTACCGACCGTTCCATGCCGGTACCAACCAGCGGGGTCTCCGAGCGCAGCGTCGGCACAGCCTGACGCTGCATGTTGGAGCCCATCAACGCACGGTTGGCGTCGTCGTGTTCGAGGAACGGGATCAGCGAGGCTGCCACCGAAACGATCTGCTTGGGCGAGACGTCCATGTACTGGATCTTGTCCGGCGCCGACAGCATGAATTCGTTCAAATGACGACTGGAGACCAGATCGTCGGTGAACTCGCCCTTGGCGCCCAGCGAGGCGTTGGCCTGCGCAATGACGTACTGCGCCTCGTCGATGGCGGAGAGGTATTCGATCTCGTCCACCACGCGGCCGTCCACCACTTTGCGATACGGTGTCTCGAGGAAACCGTAATCATTGGTACGGGCATAGACCGCCAGCGAGTTGATGAGGCCGATGTTCGGACCTTCCGGCGTCTCGATGGGGCAGACGCGCCCGTAGTGGGTCGGATGCACGTCGCGGACTTCGAAGCCGGCGCGCTCGCGCGTGAGGCCACCCGGGCCGAGTGCCGACACACGGCGCTTGTGCGTGACTTCGGAGAGCGGATTGTTCTGGTCCATGAACTGCGAGAGCTGCGAGGAGCCAAAGAACTCCTTCACCGCGGCCGCAACCGGCTTCGCATTGATCATGTCCTGCGGCATGAGACCTTCGCTCTCGGCGATGGTCAGACGCTCCTTGACGGCACGCTCAACGCGCACCAGACCGACGCGGAAGGCGTTTTCGGCCATTTCACCGACGCTGCGGATGCGGCGGTTGCCGAGGTGGTCGATGTCATCGACGATGCCGTTGCCGTTACGGATATCGATCAGCGTGCGCAGCACGTCGATGATGTCCGAGGTGTCACCGAACTGTTCGATCAGCCCCTTGGCGAATTCGTCACCGCGACGGGTGAAATGCAGCGGGTCATACAGGATGCCGGCGCCTTTCACCTCGGTGCGACCGACCCGGCGATTGAACTTCATTCGACCGACGGCCGAGAGGTCGTAGCGCTCGGGGTTGAAGAACAGGCTCTGGAACAGGTTCTCCGCCGCGTCTTTCGTGGGCGGCTCGCCCGGACGCATCATGCGGTAGATCTCGACCAGGGCTTCCATGCGATTCTTCGTCTGGTCGATGCGCAGCGTGTCGGAGATGAAGGGGCCGCGGTCGAGGTCGTTCACGTACAGCGCGCGGATTTCCTCGATCCCGGCAGCAACCAGCTTGCCGACCGTGACGGCCGTCAGCACTTCGTTGGCCTTGGCTAGGATCTCGCCCGTCTCGGTGTTCACGACATCGTGAGCGAGCACCTTACCTACCAGATACTCGGTGGGTACCGGCAGGCTCTTCACGCCGGCTTCCTCCAGCTGGCGAACGTGGCGCGCCGTGATGCGGCGGCCCTCCTCGACGATCACCTTGTCGCCGACGCGGATCTCGAAGCTGGCGGTCTCACCGCGCAGACGGCTCGGCACCAGCGCCAGTTTGATCTGGTCCTTGCCCAGGTAGAACGTGTTCTTGTCGAAGAACAGGTCAAGCATCTGCTCGTCGCTGTAACCAAGTGCGCGCAACAGCACGGTCACGGGCAGCTTGCGACGGCGGTCGATACGGGCATACACACAGTCCTTGGCATCGAACTCGAAGTCGAGCCAGGAGCCGCGGTAGGGAATCACACGGGCATTGAACAGCAGCTTGCCCGAGCTGTGGGTCTTGCCGCGGTCGTGATCGAAGAACACGCCGGGGCTGCGATGCAGCTGCGAGACGATCACGCGCTCCGTGCCGTTCACCACGAACGTGCCGTTGTCAGTCATCAACGGCAATTCGCCGAGGTAGACCTCCTGCTCGCGGATGTCCTTCACCGGCTTCTTGGCGCCGGGGGCTTCTTTGTCGAGCACGATGAGGCGAACCTTGACGCGCAGCGGCGCCGCGTAGGTCAGGCCGCGCAGTTGGCACTCCTTGACGTCGAACACGGGTTCGCCGAGCCGATAGCTCACGTATTCGAGCGAAGCATTGCCCGAATAGCTGACGATGGGGAACACACTGCGGAAGGCGGCCTGCAGGCCCGCGTCCTCGCGCGCACCCTCGGCCGTATCGGCCTGCAGGAACTTGCGATAGGAGTCGAGCTGGATGGCCAGCAGGTAGGGCACCTCGAGGATGCTCGACCGCTTGCCGAAATCCTTGCGGATGCGCTTCTTGTCGGTGAAGGAGTAAGTCATTGTGATCACCCTCTCATGGCCGCGTTCGCGGCCGCCTGAGCGCGGCAGAACAAAAATTCATAAAACGCGGAAGACCGGCCGTTGGCGCTGCGCCAGCGACCGGCTTCCGTTGCGTCGGGCTCGTGCCCGCGCATCGCGGTTACTTGATTTCCGCGGCTGCGCCGGCTTCTTCGAGCTTCTTCTTGATGGACTCCGCATCCGCCTTCGGAACGCTGTCCTTGACCATCGAGGGCACGGCCTCGACCAGGTCCTTGGCTTCCTTCAGACCGAGGCCGGTGATTTCGCGGATGACCTTGATCACGCCAACCTTGTTCGCGCCGAAGCTCGTCATGGTCACGGTGAATTCGGTCTGCTCTTCGGCGGCAGGCGCGGCCGCGGCGGCAGCGCCACCACCACCGGCTGCAACCATCGCCACCGGGGCGGCGGCGGTCACGCCGAACTTGTCTTCCATCATCTTCACGAGGTCGACGATGTCCATCACGGACATGCTGGAAATTGCGTCGAGGATCTCTTGCTTGCTGGCAGCCATTGTCTTAGCTCCTGTCAGAATCGTTGATTTGAATACCCGTCAATGCATGCAAGCCGCCTCAGGCGGCTGCGCTCTTCTGGTCCTTGACCGCGGCGACCGTACGCACCAGTTTCGCGGTCGGTTCCGCGAGGGTACGAACGAATTTGCCAATCGGTGCCTTGAGGACGCCGAGCATCTGTGCCAGCGCCTGCTCCTTGGTGGGCAGACTGGCAACGCGCTCGAGATCCTTGGCCGGCAACACGGTCCCACCAAGCGACACCAGCGTCGGAACGAGCTTGTCGTTGTCCTTCGCGAATGCCTTGATCAGCCGTGCAGCCGCACCCGGGTCTTCCTGCGAGAAGGCGAGGATCAGCGGACCCTTGAGCTGGCTGCCGACGCACTCGAAAGCGGTTCCGGCAACAGCCCTGCGGGCCAGCGTGTTCTTCACCACACGCAGATAGACTCGGGAGTCGCGGGCCTTGGCACGCAGCTCGGTGAGCTTCGTGACCGAAAGACCGCGGTACTCCGCGGCAACCACGGACAGCGCATTTTGCGCAACCGCGTTAACCTCGGTGACCAGCGCCTTTTTGTCGTTCAATCTAAGCGCCATGTCTAAACTCCTGGCCTGAAGATCAACACACGAACGCCCTTCCCTGAGCGCTCACCCTTTGAGGGCGGACCTTCGGCAGTCGGACACTGACTCGGGTACCACCATCTGCGCAGGCTGCAGCGATTAAGGGGTGGCCACGCCTCCCCGCCTGCGGTCTTCGATGATGACCGGGTTGCCCCGTCGACACCCTTGGGTGCCGCTTGGCAGCCGGCCCTGCATCAAAATCAAAAAACAAAACGTCTAAATCTGTCACACCAAGCGGTCCGGCCCGGCCGGACCCGCACCCCGTCAGCCCGCTGCGGCAGTGAGGGTCGACTGATCGACCGGCACGCCCGGACCCATGGTCGAGGACACCGAAATGCGCTTGAGATAGACGCCTTTCGATGTCGCCGGCTTGACCTTCTGAAGGTCGGCCAGCAGCGACTGCAGGTTCTCCCGCAGCAGGTTGGTGTCGAAGCTCGACTTGCCGATCGTGCAGTGCACCACGCCGGCCTTGTCTGCGCGAAAGCGCACCTGACCGGCCTTGGCATTGCGCACCGCGCCAGCTACATCCGGCGTCACGGTGCCGACCTTGGGGTTCGGCATCAGGCCACGCGGACCGAGGATCTGACCAAGCGCACCCACGACGCGCATGGCGTCGGGGCTCGCGATCACGACGTCGAAATTGAGATTGCCGGCCTTCACCTGCTCGGCGAGATCTTCCATGCCCACCACATCGGCGCCAGCCTCGCGGGCCGCATCGGCATTCTTGCCAGCGGTGAAAACTGCAACGCGCACCGTCTTGCCGGTGCCGTGCGGCAGCACGGATGAACCGCGCACCTGCTGGTCCGACTTCGAGGCATCGATGCCCAGATTGACCGCCACGTCGACCGTCTCGTCGAACTTGGCGTTGGCGAACTGCTTGACGATGGCCAGCGCCTCGTCGATCGCATACTGCTTGCCCGGCACGATCTTGTCGGCCCAGGGCTTCATACGCTTGGCTACGGCACCCATGTCACACTCCCTCCACGTCGACGCCCATGCTGCGGGCGCTGCCTGCGATGGTTCGCACCGCGGCCTCGAGATCGGCGGCAGTCAGATCGGGCGTCTTGGTCTTGGCGACGTCCTCGAGCTGCTTGCGCGTGATCTTGCCGACCTTGGTGGTGTTGGGATTGCCACTGCCCTTCTCGATGCCAATCGCCTTGCGGATCAGCACGGACGCCGGAGGCGTCTTCATGATGAAGGTGAAGCTGCGATCACTGTAAACGGTGATCACCACCGGGATCGGCAGGCCCTTCTCGAGCGACTGAGTCTGCGCATTGAACTGCTTGCAGAACTCCATGATGTTCACGCCTTGCTGACCGAGCGCCGGACCGATCGGCGGACTCGGATTGGCAGAGGCTGCAGGAACCTGCAGCTTGACGTAGCCCTGTACTTTCTTAGCCATCTTCCATCACCTCACGTTGGGTTCGAACGCCCTTGCGGGCTCCCCGATGCTCAGGCCTTCTCGACCTGGCTGAAATCAAGCTCCACCGGCGTTGATCGCCCGAGGATCTGCACCGCCACCTGCAGGCGGCTCTTTTCGTAGTTCACCGACTCGACGACGCCATTGAAGTCGTTGAACGGACCATCCGTCACACGCACAACCTCGCCGGGCTCGAACAGCACCTTCGGGCGCGGCTTCTCGGCACCTTCCTCGACCCGACGCAGGATCGCGTTGGCTTCCTTGTCGGTGATCGGTGCCGGCTTTTCCGGCGTGCCGCCGATGAACCCCAGCACCTTCGGCGTCTCGCGCACCAGATGCCAGGTGTCCTCATTCATATCCATCTGCACCAAGACGTAGCCGGGGAAGAACTTGCGCTCGCTCTTGCGGCGCTGACCATCCCTCATCTCGACCACTTCCTCGGTGGGCACCAGAATCTCGCCGAATTTCTCGTCGAGCGCGTGCAGCTTGATGCGCTCGCGCAGGCTGCCGGCAACCTTGTGCTCGAAATTCGAATACGCATGAACGACGTACCAACGCAGCGCCACGGTCAGCCTCCCTGCCCGGTCAAGGCACGCGTGATGGCACCCAACACCCAATCGAGGATCCAGAAGAAGATCCCCATCACCAGAATCGCGACGAACACCACCAGCGTGGTGTTGCGCGTCTCTTCCTTGGTCGGCCAGACGACCTTGCGCAGTTCGACCCGCGAACCCTGCACAAAACCGGCAAAAGCGCGACCCTGCTCAGACTGCAATGCCACGGCGATGCCGATACCCAGGCTCGCAAGCACGATCAGCCAGCGCAGCGCAGTCGGCAGGTCGCCAAGCAGGTAGAAGGCGGCAATGCCCCCCACCAGGATCGCCACGGCGGCGATCAGCTTGGCGGTGTCCAGCGCGGATCCGCCAGCAGTTTTTACCTGTTCGGTCATGCAGTATTCCGGGTTAACGCCACGTGTCGAGCCATCGATTGCCGGTCTGCAGGCTGGCAGGCCAGGAGGGAATCGAACCCCCAACCTGCGGTTTTGGAGACCGCCGCTCTGCCAATTGAGCTACTGGCCTGCGATTGCAATCGATATCGGCGCGTGAACGGACCTCGTCAGTCGTTGAGCGGGCTGTTGCAGTGGTCGCGGCAACCTTGGATTACTTCAAGATCTTTGCGACGACGCCGGCACCGACGGTGCGACCGCCCTCGCGGATGGCAAAGCGCAGGCCTTCCTCCATCGCAATCGGGCTGATCAGCTCAATCGTCATCTTGATGTTG
>Ga0114972_10001881_pt1 | contig 15677 bp, 19 predicted proteins | sample M_140807_EF_Meta_FD_87354 | JGI IMG/M metagenome (GOLD analysis project Ga0114972, IMG submission 87354) | Freshwater microbial communities from Lake Montjoie, Canada to study carbon cycling - M_140807_EF_MetaG | ecosystem: Environmental > Aquatic > Freshwater > Lake | place: Lake Montjoie... | reverse complement strand
ATGAGGAAGTAACTCTAGATGACATTGTAATGAGGGCTACATCTATACCTATGACTAATTTCTTTGATTTTGCTTATTTAACCAAAATGGAAGAAATCAAAAGTAAAAAGAAGTTAGGGACTTCTATAAAGATGAAAGCTTCTGCAGAGATGCTAATGGTAAAATCAATCTATGGAAGCTTTACAACCTGTTTACAGGAGCTAACAAGAGTACATACATTGATAGCTTTTTAGACAGGTCTGTTAATGCATTCAATTTTGTAGAACAAGTGAGGTATGGATTGGAGGGTAAGAATGAATGTTGGTATTTGGGATAAAAGCAAATCCATCCTCTTATTATGAGGATGGATTTTTGTATTTTTATAAAAAACAATTTGATGAGTTACTATAAAGATTTTTTAAATGGGATTCCTTTAAGAACCCTAAGCTTATTAGACTATTACGACAAGGAAAAAGAAAAAATAAAAGTTCATCAAAACAACGTTGAGCAGACCTTTGAAGTCACTTTATTAATTTCTTTAGCTATGCCTGTTTTTGTTATAACTAACGAGGAAATTAGGCATAAGGAACAAAATCTTAAGCAAATGGAAAAGCTCAAAGATGAATTAATAAATGAAAGTCCAATCTTTAATGATTTAGGTAATATCAAAATAGGCAAAAGCAAAAAAGAATTATTCTCGAAGATTGAATTTAATGAAGCCAAAAACAACTTAATTTCAACTGAAAAAAAAGTATTAAATATTTTAACACATATTAGGAATTCACTTTCGCATGGGAATATTAAGTTCCAAAAATTAGATGGTAGTGAAGATATAAAAGCGATTCTTTTTGGAAGCAAAAATGGATCAAGTAAATATACACTTTCTGAAAATTTATATTCTGAAATCAAAGAAAAATCAGAAAGTCATAACTATGAATTTAATTTTGATGAGCTGGTTATAAAAGAAAAAATATCAGGCTGGGATATTCTGTTAATAGAAATATCTGATTTCAAAAAACTATTGATTAATTGGTGTAAATATTTACAATTGTACAAAAATCCCATGAGTATAGTTAGGCAATTAAACAAGCAAACAACTGAAGAATTAAGAACTGGTACATATGACTAAAATTGCTTTTTACCCCTGCTGTGCTGATGATCTTGAAGAATCTTATGCAATACTTGATGATCTGGTTGATGAAATTATTTATTGCGATATGAATAAATCTGCACAAAGAAAGTTTAATGAAAAACGTGCATCTTTCCCAAAAGCTCATTTCATTTTAAAAGATGCTATAGAAGCAATCAAAGAGATGGATTGCATTGATGTTTTCTTTTACAGAAAAGATTCAAATGGCGAAGGTGGAAGTGCTATTTACTTTTTTGGCGATAAAATATTTCCATTTATTGTTGAAAAGCTAAATAAGAATGGTGCAATAATTATAAGTGATGGTTCTAATGCAAGAGGTTCAAATTGGAGAAAAATGACTAGGAAAAATGGCGTTAAATTATATGAGCGATTTTTCAAGCCTGCTGATGAACAGAAATATTTAGAATGTAGGGGAAATGGACCTGTGATTACAATTTTTGTGGATTAACAAAGGAGAAATATCAGATTAATTCTTAACTATTTTAATTAAAATGAACGAATCGCCTTGATACCAAAAAAATAATTCATTTCTTGGCAAGTCTGTTCACCATTTGAAAAATCAATGACCCATGAAGAATTGTTAGAGCATTGTGTAGAACTCCAATAAATTCCATCATCTTCATTAGAAATAGGATTCCCCAAAGCATCATATTGTGATTCTTTTTTTAATATATTTTTATTGAGTCTCATTAAATTTAATTCGTCTTTGGAGGGTAGCCTCCAAGTATTTCCTAGATGATTACATGCACTAACTGCTTCACTCCAAGTACCAACAGCTCTTTTTGTTGTTGCCCAAACACGATTATCAAATGCAATTAATCCATGAGAACCAGTATTGTCGAGATAAACTATGATTCCATTATCACCAATTCTTTGGCCAATGTTGTATTTTTTTGAATTTGTACTTTCATTTGATGATTTCGATTTGTTATTTTCATACCAACCATTTGCTATTGCTGCTAATCTGGCTGATTTTGGTGGATGAGTAAGAGATCCTTCTTCTGATACAAGGTTGTTTATAGCAGCTTGAGCATCCTCCAAGTTTGCTCCAAGGGTAGCTAATACAAAGCCAGAAAATTTATCTGCTTCTAATTCTAGAGAAGGTCTACTACCTCCAGGCATTAAACTATGACCATTTAAATGATGGCCTATTTCATGTGCAAGTATACTAACAGATGCCCAATAGTTTATTCTTTTTTCTATATTATACATAAACGTTTGATTATAAATAATATAACGTTCTGGTTCTTTAGTTTTAGAATTTAATAAAATCACAGCTACAGCATTTGGTACATTTCCAGCAACTAATTTAAAATTTGAAGATAAACCTGATGCAGATAAAATCATGTTTAAAATGCTTTGAGCTTCTCCATCAGAACTGAATGTATAAACATTAGTTGGAGTTTTTTCACCATAGTAACTACATGATTTATTAATTGTTATTTTATTCTGAGAAAAGCCAGAATAAAACAACAATCCTAGTAAAATTGAGATACTTAGCCTTTTGAACATTAGTTTAAAAAAGTTAGTTAAATAAAATAAACACAATGTACCACTAAAAATAATCTATATCAGAAGTAACAGCTATATTTCATCGAAAACAGAACAATTAAGTTACTATATTAAAAAAGTAGCTCTACAAAAAATAGTTCAATTTTAAAAGAAAAGTTGGGTATGGTAATTTGAAAAAGAGGGACAATATTATTATTGTCCCTTTGATAATGAAATTTAGTAAATATTAGTACCCACGTTTTGGAACATACGTTTTGTTCCCATTGCTATTTATGTAATATTGTCCACCCTTTGGTCCTTCATAAATTGTTTGACCAGCACCATAATTACTACTTTCAGTAGAATAGTCTCTTGCTTTTGTACCAGATTGTTGAGTGTAAGGGTTATTATTACCTTGAGTAGAGTAATTGTCCCAATTTGTATTATTGGATTTTGTTTTATTATACCCATTTACATAAGTATTTGTTGAAGGTTTATAATAACCATTCACATAAGTGCTATTGTTATTATAAGTTTGCGATTTTGCTATAAACACTAATGAAGACAGCAATAAAGAGAAAAAGATTTTTTTCATAAAATTATTTTTATCAAATCTATTGTATTTTATGGCATAAAGAAGGATTACTTAGATGTAATTTATATTCGTGTAATTAAAGGTGGAAATCGTGAAAATTCTTGAATTTATTACCTAAAATGATTTTTATTCGATTGAAACTAATTTTTTAAAGGATTATGTATTATGAGCAAAAAAAATCAGCAGTAAAATCTTTTTTAATCTTTCACAAGCCTTACATAACTGCCATCTTTTTTATAGTATCTATCTCTTCCAATACTTGAAGTAAAATGTGATAACCATCGACACCATACAATTTGAGGATCTGATGGATCCACTGTTTTGCTCCAGAATATTGTATTTTCACCTATTCCACCAAAACTTAAGATAGTAGTAGTAGATCCACCAGTCCCATCACGAAATCCACCAGGTAAACCAAAAAAACCTGCGCTATTAGAAGCTCCTGTGTTTGGACTTAACCAATGAGAAGTACCTGTTTCTTTCATAGCTCCTCCTGCTGAAGTACTTTGAATATAACTTGAATAAGAAATATCTGCATTGGGGTCTATGCACCTAATCAAATTGCTCCATTCAGCATCAGTTGGAACATGCCAACCTTGTGGTGCTAATCCTCTTGCATCATTTAATGCATACCAATTGTAGATTTTTCCATAAATGGAGCCATTATTTGCATTGTTGTTATAATAACACCATGCTCCTGTAGTTAAATTCCTCCATGTTGTTGAATCTGTTACTTGAGGTATTATATCTCCATTTCTATATTTACTTACGTTAAGATTTTTAGCTGTCCAAGTTTGTCCACAATCTGAAATGATTGTAGGATATGTGTTACCATCTATATCAGTTATAGGAGTTCCTTGGGTATAAGTTTGACCTCCATTGCCATTTGGGTTTGGATTGTCTGGGGTACAACTTAATAATAAAGTCGTAATGGTAACTATTCCAAAAATTAGATTTTTCATTTTTCTAAATTTATTTAAAAATATAAAAAAATACAATATGGACCCACCCCAATTTACATTCGTGAACAAATTCAATCAAATTGAGTTTATTTGTAATTTTTAAAAGGTAATTAATGGATTGGGAGATAAAGGAATAAATTATACCACATTCAATTGATTGGAGTAATTTAATTAGTTTAATAATTTAATCGAGTTAAGAATTTATTCAATGCGTAAGGCATAGCAATATCATATAATAGATGATTAAAATATGACCTAATTATTAGTTTTATTCTTTTATACACCTAACACTTGCTCCAGCGTTCTTACTAAAATAAGGGTCTCTTGTGACTTTTGAACGATAGCTATCAATCGTTAGAAACCAGGGATGATTAATATCCCAATCTTTGTTGAGGTACTCCCTCGAGCTTGTCCACCATTGTCCACAATGTTTAACCCAATAATAAAAAATTCCATCTCCTCCTCGCCAATCTCCTCCTCTGGCTGAAAATCCTGAAATATTTGTTCCCAAATCTGTATTCCAATATTTTATTCCAATTTCCTTAAGCATAATCGCACTATTAGTGTCCCCACCTAAATTATAAATTAAACTTAAAAAATCATTTTTTGTAGGCATTTTCCATCCTACAGGGCATATGTTTCGTGAATCTGTAACAGCATACCAATTATATAATTTAGCATAATCCTTGCCAATATTTATGTCATTATTGAAATAGCACCACGCACCAATACTTACATTACTCCATATATTTTTGTCTACAATATTTAATATTTCATCTCCATTAGAATAATGGGAAACATTTAGATTCTCTGCCATCCATACTTGGTCATTTATTCTAATGGTTTTGTACTTATTCCCATCAAAATCTTGACATATTAATCGATTGTTTTCAAAATCAGTAGTTTTATTATTCTTGCTATTTAAAATGGTTAATGTATTTGTGTTTAAATCTAGTTGAACCACACCCAATTTATTTATTGCAGTTTGACCAAGTAGTAAAGGTGCATTCAAATTTGTCACAATTGAAGCCTTTACATTATATAGTTTTAATCCCTGAATATCAATCTCCCTCAAGTTAATTATTTCACCAGCTGACAAATCTCCATTTGCATCAGAATAGTAACTTTTTTTTCCTGTTATATCTGAAGAATTTAAGTATCCATTCTTAAGCATAAAAAGTGCTTCAGTTAATGAGATTGTTACATCTGATGCTCCTGTATCAAAGATAAAAGAAAGACGAAGTCCATTCACTTTACATGGAATAATAGATACTCCACCCTGTCTTTTCATTTGAATCACAGTCTGAGATGATGATACAAGTCCAGTCAAAAGGATTGTGACAATAAAAAATAATTTCTTCATATTATAAAAATAACAAAAATTATGGACCCTCCAAAAATCAATTTTATTAACAAAAACACATTATTTGTGATAAACCATAAAGGCAAAATACGCCAGCTGTTTACACCGTTTAATGTACAAGCGTTACAAAACACTGAACATTTTAAAGAAAATAGCTGGGTGGTTGTTGAAGAAATAATACAACACCCACAACACATCCTACTTTATAGGGTCATCAACAACTGGTGGCCCTATTTCATTTTCAAACTTGATGTTCGTTTTTAATTCCACCCCTAGTCCTCTGTAAAATACAGGGGACTTTTTTTATTCATTTCAAAAAATCTACAATCATGACAAAAACAGAAACCAAGGTGGCTGAAATATCTGTAAGCTATAAGCCATCAAAAGCGTATAAACCACTAATTAAATCCTCTGATGATGCTTATTATCATCTACTAAAATTCTTTCCTGAAGATACCATATCATTGTATGAATCATTTGTTGTGGGCTATCTAAATCAAGCTAACAGGTTGATTGGAATTTATGAACTTAGCAAAGGTGGAATCACAGGAACTGTTGCTGACCCAAGATTAGTTTTATCTGTTGCATTAAAAACTGCAGCTACAGGTATAATATTGGCGCATAATCATCCTAGTGGAAATTTAAAAGCGTCAACAGCAGATGAAGAAATAACGAAAAAAATTAAAAAAGCCTGCGAGTATTTGGACATCAAATTGTTGGATCATTTGATAATCGTGCCAGAGGGGAAATATTTTAGTTTTACTGAAGAAGGTCTGTTGTAGCTGGTAGGGAGTCGAACGTTTGTTAGCCTTTTCTGTACGAGAACATGAAAAGGTATTTTTTACTATATTTGTTGAGTAAACTAATTTTTAAATAAAAAATGATGCAATAGGCTAAAAGCACATTGAAATAGGATACAACTTAATCGTTGCTTCTTAATCTGAGAAAAATCGAAAATTCTAAACTATAAGAGAGGCAAAGATAGAGTTGACATAAACGTGGGTTAAACTCTGTTTATCATATTGGCGGCTTTGTATTACATTCAATTACAAATTAAATATTTTTAGCTAACGTATCTTTAACAATCTATTTAAAAAACATGAAATCACTTTTAACAATTATTTCAATTTTAATAATTAAATCCAGTTTCTGCCAATCTTGGAATCCGCAAAATTTAAATTTACCTGAAAATGGAGAAGTTACCGTAAAAAAATTAAAAGTGATTTATTTAAGAACAGCTGGTGTAAATAATGGGCATCAATATTTGAATCTAAATAATGAGAAAATATATTTAGGTACAGTCAAATTTTCAAAGAAATATTTTGAAATGCAACTTAACAATCAATTCGGAGAGCATCTACAAACTTTTTACTTTTTTAATAAATTTAATTTTAAAGTTGTAGAAAAAAAGGATGACTTTATGGTTAAATACGCTTTTGATGATATTCAAAAAGATGGCGCAAAATCATCTTTTGAAATTAGTATTATGTCTCATACTCCAACTTATGATGATGTTTATTTTAAATTCTCATACACTAAAACAATAAATTCAAAAGTAGTAGAAGCGTGTATAATGTCTTCTTATTAGTTAATGTTAAATTCAAACGTGTATATAAAATTCAAAATAAAATTCTAAAAAAATACTTTGAAAATTTTTAGACAAAATAATCTGGACACTAAGAAAAATTAATAACATGATCTACGCATTATATTATCTTGTTTTCCTCCTTTTATTAAAGTTATATGCAGCGTTTCCAAAAATAAAAAAAAAGTATTTTTCAAGTCCTTCAACCAATAAAAAAATCTATAAATCATCAATAAATGAGTATTTGGCTATTTCTTTAATCCGATCAATAACTTTATACGGTACTTTATGGGTTATTTTTCAAACACTTATAGGGATTATTTTAATAATATTTAATTATAGTTTTTACAATGCATTTCTTCACGTTGATAATGAAACAGGAGAACATTATAATGTATTATCAGCATATAAAACTATAATTTGGGGGATAATATTAAATTTTCTATTATACAAACCATTATTTGGGAAAAAAACTATTGAACTGTGGCTTCAGTACACAAGGTTTATTTCTCATTTTTTATGACAGAATTTAAAACGTTTTTTTATGTGGTTACTTATCGGTATTCTCGGTTATTTTTTAGGTAATTTCTTTATTGGAGCACCTTTAACATTTGTTTTTAATCCAAAACAAAGAGATAATCCAGATTCTGAAAATATTTATGGAAAAATTGGTGGTTTGATTGGATCTATAATTGCTTTATTCATTTATTTGAACTGATCTTTAAAACAACAAATAGTCAATTAAGATTTCAAAAAAATATAGGATGAATTCTTTTATAATGTTATATAGTTAAATTTATTACATTTCCATTACGATTTCATTAATCGTTTTTAGATATATTATATTAAATATAATTTCAAATAAAAAATAAAAGCAAATGATTTACTTAATAGTTGCAATTGGAATAATTGTGTTCGTAAAAATTTCATATAGTTGGATGTTAAAAAATGGTCCAGGTTCTGTAGGAGAATCAACAAAAGTAATAGCACAAAATTTCAGAATAAACTCTGATCCTAAATTGAGTGGTAGACCAACTGATACAAACGATGTACAAAATATTTTCTTTTCTATGTATATGGATAGGGCAAGCCTAAATCTATCATATCCTCAGCCTGGTGATTTAATACTTGACATGAATTTCATGGAATTTATTTCCAAAACACCATTTGAATTGCTGCTAAAGAATGGGAATGAAGATTTAGGAATCTTTGTTTTAAAAATACTCTTTTTTGAGAGTAGTAAGTGGAGAAAAAGTATCATGTCTATTTCAGAACAATCAAGAGAAAAAATATTTTTTACAATTTATTCTACAATTTTGCAAGAAGCCCCTAAAGGATTAAAAATGTCACAAGGCGATTTCATCAAAGCTTGTCATTTGTGTGTAAATAGGTGGAGAAAAGAAATGCATTATTTTTAATTAAATGTTTTATTCTTTTTCTTGTTTCAATTTTTTTTGATAGAAATAAAAGTAATGTTTAATTTCAGTTTTTTAAATTGCCAAATCTCATTAGCAGTCATATGTAGCAAATTTGAAATAACTAAAGTTGCATTGATTAATAAAATATTTAAATCTGACTTAAAAAAAGTATGAAAAATATATCAAACTTAATTTTGCTTTTTTCAATCGTTGTAATGTGCTCTTGTAACAACACTAATGATGATAAAATAAAAAATATTGAAAAAAGAATTCAATTACTTGAAATTGAAAATGCTATTCTAAAAAACAATGTAGAAAAAACTCATCAAGTTTCATTCAGTGATACAACAAGTATTTCTACGTTTAAATGGTTTAGATTAGGGGATACTTATTTTGATATAGTAAATCATTACTTTGAAGTAGCACAAGTAAAATCAGAATACATAAATAATGGTTATCAAATTACAGGCATAGTAACAAACTTGCTATCATTAAATATGTCTCAAGTGAAAATTACAGGAGCTATTGAAAACAACTCTAAGCAAATGAAAATAATAACAGGTAGTGTTGAAATCCCAAGCCTGATGCCTGGTCAAAAAACAATTTTCAATCTTTTTATACCAACATCTCAAACTAATGTTGAAAAAGTTGGTATAAAAGTTGAAATGGGAAGGATGTAATTATTTATTATCATATTTTTTCCCATTTCCTTTTCCAACTTTGTAACAGATACATATGAATAATGATGTATGATTTATTATTAAGAAGCCACAACTTCTGAAATATACTTCCAACAATATCATCTTTATCTTAGGTTAAAATAAAAATAAACATTGGATATTCTTGATGCTAATTTTTCAGGATAATTCTGAGTATTAAATTTATAAAATTAGGGTCTTTTTCACTTTTAATTGTTTCAATTATTTCAAAAAAATAAAATCAATGTTGTTTTAATATGTGTATTCAAATTTATGCAAAGTGTATTCACCCTTATTATTTTTGTATGTGTGTCGGAGTGACTTATCTTTAATTAAACCTTTTTCATCGTATTGAATTATAGTTAAAAACGCATTTTTGTCACCTCCAGGAAATATGAATGTTTCATCGATTTTTACACACTTTCCTTGATTATCATATTTTAAAAATGTATAGCTAGTTTTATTATTGTTTTCAAGATTGAATCGCTCAATTACCAATCCCTTTTCATTGTATACATAATTTAAATTGCCTTCGGTTGCTAATAAGCCATCACTATTATATGAATACTTTATTGTCTGCTTTTCAAAATTGTTTGAATTAAAAATGTTTTCAGAACTGCTATCAGTTAATGATATTATTCTGCCCTTATCGTCGTAAGTATAATTAAAATATTGTGAAAAAGAAGGTGTATTATTATTTTCATTACTAATTTGAATTAAGTTGTTCATTTTGTCATATGTATAAGTCTGAATATTTTCAATATAATTAATTCCGAGTTCTGTAGATTTATGCGTTTCTTTTTTCACTAATCGCTTATACCTATCGAAAAAACAAAAGGTGCTATCATAGTATCCATTTGGTAAATTTGTTTCGACTTTCCTAATTAGTTTGGCTATGTCACCTATTGTAATTGGTTTGGGTTGTCCGGTTGTGTCTTTTTGTTGCATTACATATTTTGGGTATGTAATCAAATAACAAAGTCCATTTTCATCGAAATAATTGATTGATCTTATTTTGTTTCGCGAAATCATCTTTCCTTCATGAAAAAGTATGGTTTCTTGATTTGTTTCGGTTGGAATTTCATACATAATTCTCGTTTTTACTTTTTCCTTTTTGATTATTTCAGGATTATAGTAATTCTCTTGGAAATACTCTGACATGAATTTTGAAATTGGCTTTTCATTGCAAGAACTGAAAAACAAAATCAACAAGATGAAAATCAATTTTTCTAATTTATATTTAGTAGCAACCATATGATGTTGTTTTTATTATGTTTTCTTTAATGTTGTTTTTTAAATTGTCACTTTCTTTAATTTCAAATAAAACTTTTGCTGATGATATTGAATTTTGTGTACTAGAAACATGTTGAGATGTGTTGGAAAAAGCAGGTAGATTAGTTATGAAGATTTCGTATGTATCAACAAGAAAGCCATTTGAAGAGTAAAAATTAACTTGTGCTTTGATGTCTCCATAGTCAAGATTATACGGGGAGTTATTAGATAGAATTACATTACCACTTACAAAACCCCAACTATTTGAAATTTTTTGATTTGTGGTTATTTTGTCGTGTATCGAGTTTAATTCAATTTCCATAAGCGTGTTTAATTTGCTTCTCAATCTTTTATCAGAAATGATTTTTTCCATTTCTACATCTTCTTCGCTTCCAGTTAAGCAACCAAGTTTTTTTCCGTACTCAAGTGTTTTGTCATAATAAGCATAACTCACACCTCTTGAATTAACAACTTTCCCATCTCTGTTTACAACAATCGAAATAGGATAAACTTTAAATTTTGAAGCTTCATAAACAGCATATACATCATAGTTGCCGTCATCCCTTTTTGTAACACTATTTATTTTGCACAATAACGGTGTTACTACTCTGGCGCCATTTCCTAATAATGGGTAGGCTTCTTCAAATTCTTTGTTTGATCCTTTTATCATTAATATATTAAAAAATTTTTTTGCCGTATTTCTTGCCATCTCTTCAGTGAAGGAAAATTTTTTATACAAAAAAAAGCCACCGAATATAACAACGATTATTATTAAAATTGCTCCAACCGTATCCTTATTTTTCATTTTATTAAAATTGTTATCTTTTTAAATGGAAATAAAAATAATGCTTTTTTACTTCAAATAATATCAATTTCATGCTAAGATTTTACGTCATTTAATAAACAAAACGTAAAAATTTTCACCTCGATTTAATAACTGTGCAATTTATCCAGATAAGCGTGTCGTTCAATCATCAAACCTAAAAATACCCACAAACGTTTATCAAAATAATACTATATTTTTACAACTACTTAATTAACATAAAACATGATCACCGGAGAACTCAAATCTCAGATAGATAAAGTATGGGAAGCATTCTGGACGGGCGGATTATCAAATCCACTTACCGTTATTGAACAAATGACCTACTTGCTTTTCATACGCAGGTTAGATGAAATACAAACCCAGAAAGAACAGAAAGCCAATCTGCTAAAGAAGAAAATCGAAGAGCCTATTTATAACGAAGATGAATATGAATTGCGTTGGAGCCGTTTTAAAAACATGGATCCAGAGGTAATGCACCGCATGTTTACCAAAGACCAAGGTGTATTTGATTTTCTGCGTAATGTAGGCAACAGAAGTGCAGCGTTTTCTAAGTTTATGAAGGGTGCCACGTTTATGATACAAACACCACGATTACTGGCTCAGGTAGTGGAGATGCTTTCTAATATTGACATGAGCGACCGTGATACCAAAGGAGATGTGTATGAGTATTTGTTGAGTAAAATTGCATCAGCAGGACAAAACGGACAGTTCAGAACCCCACGTCATATCATTCGTATGATGGTGGATATGGTGCAGCCAAATTTGGAGGATGTGATATGCGATCCAAGCTGTGGAACCGCTGGTTTTTTAACCGTTGCTGGTGAATACATACGCGAGCATTACGAAAATGAATTGTATAAAGATGAAGTGAAAAAGCATTTTCAGGAGAAGATGTTTATGGGAATGGAGTTTGATCCTACCATGATACGTATTGGTGGAATGAACTTGATGTTGCACGGAATTGAAAACCCTCAACTGATTGATGTAGATGCGTTGAGTGAAGCCAATACTTCGTTTACCAATAAAGCAACTTTGGTTTTAGCCAACCCTCCCTTTAAAGGAAGCTTGGATAGGGAAGCGGTGGATGGTAAAATATTAAGTGTGGTAGACAGTAAGAAAACAGAACTGTTGTTTTTGGCACTGATATTAAAAGGATTAAAATTGGGAGGAAGAGCTGCTGTGATTGTACCTGATGGTGTATTGTTTGGAAGCAGCAACGCCCACTTACAAATCAGAAAAGAAATTGTTGACAAGCAAAAACTCGAAGCGGTTATCAGTATGCCAAGTGGTGTATTTAAACCTTACGCAGGGGTTAGTACAGCTGTTTTAATTTTTACCAAAACAGATAGCGGTGGTACAGATAAAGTTTGGTTTTACGATATGCAGGCAGATGGTTTGAGTTTGGATGATAAACGCCAAGCTATTGAAGCCAATGATATACCTGATATCATCAGCCGATACCATAATTTAAAAGCAGAAAGTAAACGAAGCAGAACGGATAAAAGCTTTTTGGTGCCGGTTAAAGAAATACGCGACAATAAATATGACCTTAGCATCAACCGCTACAAAGAAGTGGTGTATGAAGAAAAAACGTACGAAAAACCAGAAGTGATTATTGGACAAATTGAAGCTATGGATAAAGAGCGTGCCGTATTGTTGAAACAATTAAAATCAATGTTGGCATGAGTTGGGAAAAAGTTCAATTAAAAAAAGTTGCAAAAATTGGGGCAGGTCAATCTGCACCCAAGGATTCTGATTTTTCTTCAAATGATGGATTGCCATTTATTCGGGCAGGTCATTTAGAAAAATTAATCGAATGTGATAGTATTTCAGAATTACCTACTGTAAATGTTGCAAATGCTCAAAAAAACAGATTGAAAGCAATAAAAAAAGGCAGTATTTTATTTGCTAAAAGTGGAATGAGTGCAATGATGAACAGGGTTTATTTAGTAGATCAGGATACATACTATGTTAGCCACTTAGCTTCTGTCACACCTGATAATTTGATTTTGGATTCTAAATTTTGTTTCTATTTTTTAAAATACTTTAAAACTTCCAAATTAATCAAAGACTCTGCATATCCAAGCATAGGATTGCCAGATATTGAAAACCTCCTCATTCCCCTCCCTCCACTCGCCACCCAAAAGCTCATAGCCGAAATCTTAGATGCAGCAGATGCCTTAAAACGCAAAGACCAACAATTGCTTAAAAAATACGATGAACTGGCACAAGCTATTTTTATTGATATGTTTGGAGATCCGGTGAAGAATGAGAAGGGGTGGGAGGTAAAGAAATTAAAAGAAATTTTAGAAGTTGATGCAAAGTCTGTTAATCCAACTACCCTTAAAGAATATAATTACATAGGATTAGAACATATAGAAAAAGAAACCGGCAAAATACTTGTTATTGAAAAAGGCAAAGTTGTTAGTAATAAGTTTATTTTTTCTGATGTTCATATTTTATATGGAAAACTTCGTCCGTATTTAAATAAAGTTGCAACCCCTAGTTTTAATGGTATTTGTAGTACAGATATATTTCCACTTAAACCGAGAAACAGTTTAATGAAAGATTTTATAGTTGCTATTCTAAGGTCAAAGGATTTTGTAAACCATTCTGACACAAATGCTGTAGGCGCTAATCTCCCAAGGGCAAACAAAGAAATTATTTTAAGTTATGAAACAATAGTGCCAGACATCGATACAGTACAAAAGTTTTCTAGTTTTACAAGTTCATTAAAAAATCAGCAATATAAAGTTGATGATAATTTATTGAAATCTGAATTACTTTTCCAAACCCTAATCCAAAAAGCCTTTAATGGAGAATTGGTAAATTAAAGAGTATGAAATACCTATACTTTATTTTTTTATTGTTATTCGTGAGTTGCGGTAGGGATGAGGATGATTCCTCTGAAGGAAGATCAATCTTAACAGGCAAATATGAGGACGGCACTTATTGTGCGGATGTAAAATATCATAATCCTAATACAGGAACAACCAATAGATATACACTTAACGTTGAAGTAGAAGATAATAATCTTACAAAAATTTATTGGGGTAATGGAGGTTGGTTAGATGAAAGCCATTTTAGTCCCGAGGAATTGGATAGTCAAGGTTATTGTTCATTTACCAGTGATAAGGGCTACGAGTATGACGTTCAAATAAATGGCAGCGAATGTAGTTCAACAGATAATCCAGGAGCGAGTTCTGATGAAGAAGAAGAAGAGGAGAAATCCATTTGTCCAAAATGTGGCGATGAAAAGGATGAGTATGATAAATATTGCTACTGGTGTGAAAGGAAAATAAAAAATGCTGAAGAAGAACAAAAAGATAGAGAAGAACACACATGCCCAAAATGTGGGCAGTATGATGCATATATGTATAGCTCTGACGATGAATGTTCTGATTGTAAACGCAGAAGAGAAGACGAAGAGGAAAGAGAAAGGCGAGAAAAAGAAGAAGAAAATAATTGATTGAAATGAAATACCTGTACTTTTTATTTTTATTGTTAATGGTGAGTTGTGGTGAGCACGATACAACTGTCGATGTAGAAGAGCCACAAGCGCCTAAATTTCCTGATGGCACTTATTGTGCTAATGTAGATTATTACAATCCAAGTACAGGTACTAAAAGAACGTACACGTTAAACGTTGAAGTTGAATCCAACGAGGTTACAACAATACTATTTGGTAATGGCGGTTATTTGGATAATAGCCACATTTCTCCAGAAACCCTGAGCAATGGTGGTTACTGTTCTATTACTGATGACAAAAACCGAACGTTTGATATTAGCATCAATGGTTCAGCATGCTCATCTATTGATAATATTGATGATGGTGAATCTGGAAGTGAAGAAAAAAAAATAACGCTATTGCAATGTGCTTCAATCATAAATATGACGGAACAAGAAATGTTAGAATATGAAAAAGAATTTAATGAAAGTCGCAATGATTTAATTACAGATGATTGGTGTAAAAAATTTATGGAATTTATAGAGCAGTCAAGAGAACATAAAAGGAAAAAAGAGGAAATGGAGCGTCAAATGAACGAAGGATATATTCAAACACTAAAGTCACTTGGAGATGATGATAATATCAGTTGCCAATCTATGATTGTTAAAAGATACGGTCAATATTATTTATTGGAGGTTGCAGGTCCAAGACGAGCTATGATGGGATTGACAAGCTTTACTACAGGTAGTTCAAATTGGCAAAATATTTACATTAAAGAGAGCTTTGATAAAACAATGTACATGTATCAAGCAAGAGTTGTTGACCAAGCTTCGAGTATGTCGGCTTTACAAAATGAAATGGATAACTATTGCAATTAACTATGAGCAATT
>Ga0114972_10001880_pt1 | contig 15677 bp, 16 predicted proteins | sample M_140807_EF_Meta_FD_87354 | JGI IMG/M metagenome (GOLD analysis project Ga0114972, IMG submission 87354) | Freshwater microbial communities from Lake Montjoie, Canada to study carbon cycling - M_140807_EF_MetaG | ecosystem: Environmental > Aquatic > Freshwater > Lake | place: Lake Montjoie... | reverse complement strand
TGCCGGGTGAGGGGATCGAACCCCCGACCTTCGGTTTACAAAACCGCTGCACTACCGCTGTGCTAACCCGGCCCTGAGCCGTTGCAGTCTAGCAGAGGCAGGGTTTTGACCCAAGCCGCGGGTGGCGGGGCGCCATGCTCGCAGACGCTTGCCTTGGCGTCGCGGGGCGCTTGGAGGGGGGCCAACGGATGCGACAGGCCGGCCGCACCGCTCCAGATGCGCCTTGATAACCCCTACCGGCTCGGCCGATTCGATGCTGTCGCTGCATCAATGCCGGTGCGCTGCAACTGGCGCTCCTCTGACGGCGATGGAAACCAAAGCCCTCGACGTCAGGCTCGACCCCAAGGGCGATGCACCGGGCGAACGCCTTTGGCCGCTGGCGGCGGCAAGACCCTGCACGCCCGCTGCCCACGCCCGCTGCCGAAAGCTGGTGAGCGCGGCGTGATCACAGGCGTCGGACTTGCGCATCACCCGGGCTACCCGCGGCCAGCCTCCGGCAGGACTGGCTTGGCGGTACACGGCAAGCCCGGTTAGCATTCTCGAAAGCAATGGGCCGGGCATGCCGCAATCTGAGCCAGGGACGACCAGCGGCCTTACCGCTGCAGTGATGCTGGCCCCTGCCGGCCTGCTGTTTCTGCTGTTCTTCGCCATCCCCTTCGGCGTCATGGCCATGATGAGCCTGCTGACGGCAAATCCCCTGGTGCAGCCCAATGCCGGTTTCACGCTGCAGCATTATGAACGCATCGCCGGGGATATCTTCTACGCCGAAGTGCTCTGGCAGACCCTGCGCCTCGGGCTGCTCACCACCGTGCTGTCGCTGCTGCTGGGCTACCCGCTCGCCTTCCTGATTGCCCGCGCCCGGCGTCCACTGACTCGCACTCTGCTGCTGATGGCGGTCATCGCACCGATGGTCATGGGGCTTGTCGTTCGCACCTATGCCTGGCTCGGCATGTTCTCCAATACCGGGGTCATCAACGGCACCCTGATGAAGCTCGGCATCATTGCGGAGCCCCTGGCCATCCTTGGCAGCGAGGCGGCGGTCGTCGTCGCGCTCTGCCACATCTATGTGCCCTTCATGATCCTGACGCTAACCGGCGTTATCGCCCGCATCGACCCGAAGCTGGAGGAAGCCGCGCGCGGGATGGGCGCGAGCCGCATCCGAGCCTTCCTCGAAGTCACCCTGCCCTTATCCGCCCCTGGGATTTTGGCCGGCGCGCTGCTGGTCTTCGCGCTGGCAATCAGTGCCTATGTCACGCCGATCGTCATCGGTGGTTACGAAATTCTGACGCTGCCCATGCTGATCTTCCAGCAGGTCTCCTCCAGCTTCAATCTCGGCTTCGCAGGCGCGCTTGGTGTCGTGCTCCTGATCGTCGCCCTCGTCCTCGTCTGGGCCTATGGCCGGGCGATGCGCCGCGTTGCTGAAGGCGCGGTCTGATGCGGCCTGCTTTCCTTGCCGCCTGCGGGCTGATCCTGGCCTTCCTGCTCACCCCGGTGCTGATCGTGATCTGTTTCGCGCTGAACCCGGAGCCCTTCATTGCCTTTCCTCCGTCAGGGATATCGCTGCGGTGGTTCGGCAAGTTCTTCACCAGCCGGGACTTCATGGCGGCCTTCTGGCTCTCGCTCGGTCTCGGCCTCGCCACAGTGGTGATTGCTGGCCTTATCGGCACGCTCGCGGCCATCGCCCTGTCCCGGGGCCGCTTCCCGGGCCGCGCCGTCCTGGTTCAGCTTTTCCTCTCGCCGATCGTGTTGCCGAGCATCCTCACGGGCTTCGCGCTCTTCCAACTTGCGATGGTTGCAGGCCTCGGCCGCAATCTCGGCATCTTGCTCGCTGGCCATCTGGTTGTCGCGACGCCCTACGTGTTGCGGACTGTGCTGGCGATGCTGGCGCAATCCGACCGGGCGCTTGAGGAAGCGGCACGCAATCTGGGTGCGACGCCGGCCCGCGCCTTCCGCGAGGTCACCCTGCCGCTGATCCGCCCAGGGGTGATGGCGGGCATGCTCTTCGCGTTCATCGTCAGCTTCGACCAGTTTCCCGTGAGTCTGTTTCTGGTCTCGCCTGGGCAGGAGACGCTGCCGATCGCAATGTTCAACTATCTCCGCTTCGATTTCGACGGCACGATCGCGGCTGCAAGTTGCGTATCAATCCTGCTCGCCGTCATCCTGGTCATCGGGATTGAACGGATGATAGGCTTGCAGGAATACACGAGGCTCTGATGGGAACCCCGCGCATGCTGAACCGCCGCACGCTGCTGGCCGCGACCGCCGGTACGCTCGCCGTCCCGGCGCTGACCGGGGCGCAATCCGCCAATACGCTGCGCATCACCGGCTGGGGCGGCCGCTGGGGCGAGATCATGCGCCAGGACATCATCCCCGGCTTCGAGAAGGCGAATAGTTGCCGGGTCGAGGTCGATACCGCCTTCCCCTTCGTGCCGAAGCTGATGGCATCGCCTCGCGGCAAGCCGGTCTATGACGTCTTCCACTCCAACACCAACGAGCAATGGGCGGTGTTTGAGCAGGGGCTGGTCGAGAAGCGGCCCGACCTGACGAAGGTTCCGAACGCCGCGGCAATCTATCCCTACGCGACCTCCGACGACATCGTCGGCATTGTGATCTTCACCAGCGCCATCGGCCTCGCCTGGCGGCGCGACAAGGTGGCAACCCCGCCGGTGAGCTGGAAGGATTTTTGGGACCCGCGCTTTGCCGGCCAACGCGGCGCCTATGTGATCCCCGCAAACTCACTGGGCCAGGCGCTGTTCATGATGGCTGGTCGCCTCTACGGCAGCGGCTACAAGGACCTCGATGCCTCGTTCAAGGCGATGGAGCGGATGCGGCCGGTGCGCCTGTTCGACTTCACCGGTGGTACCGAGAACGCCATGCTTTCCGGCGAACTCTCTCTCACGGTGCTGCATGATACCGCCGTCTATCGCAACCAGGACAAGGTACCCGTCGAGTTCTGCGCGCCGAGCGAGGGCGTCATCTCGCTCGAACAAGTGCTGTCAGTGACCAAGGGCACGCAGATGTCCGCGCTGGCGCATGAGTGGATCAACTACATGCTCTCCCCACAGGTCCAGAAGATGATGGCGGAGGAGGTCTGGTACAGCCCGGTCCGGCGGGACATGCAGCTGGGCGAAAAGTATCGCGGCAAGCTCCTCACCACGCCAGAACAGGTGGCGACGCTGATCCAGATGCCCTGGCAATGGTACAACGGCCAGAAGGACCGGATCGACGATCGGGTCAACCGGATCTTCCGGAACTAGCCGGTGGCCGAGGTTGCGCTACAGGCTCTGGTGAAGGTGTTTCCCGGCGGCACGCGCGCGGTCGATGGCATCGATCTGACGATCGGCTCGGGGGAGTTCTTCTCGCTGCTCGGCCCCTCCGGCTGCGGCAAGACGACCACACTCCGCATGCTCGCCGGCTTCGAGCAACCGGATGCCGGTAGCATTCGCGTTGGTGGACAGGACATCACCGCCTTGCCGCCCGAACGGCGCGACATGGGGATGGTGTTCCAAAGCTACGCGCTGTTTCCGCACCGCACGGTTGCCGAGAATATCGGCTTCGGCCTGAAGATGCGCGGCACCGGACGGGCCGAGATGACGCGGCGCGTGCAGGAGGCGCTCGACCTTGTCCGCCTCACCGGGCTGGAGGAACGCCGACCCGCGCAGCTCTCGGGCGGTCAGCAGCAGCGGGTCGCGCTGGCCCGGGCCATCGTCATCAATCCGCGTGTCCTGTTATGCGACGAACCCCTGGGTGCGCTGGACAAGAAGCTCCGCCAGGCCATGCAGTTCGAGCTCAAGGCCCTGCACGCGCGCCTCGGCCTTACCCTTGTCTATGTCACGCATGACCAGGAAGAGGCGCTGACCATGTCCGACCGCATCGCCGTAATGCGCGGCGGTCGCGTGGCGCAACTCGGCACGCCCCGCGACATCTATGACCGGCCCACCAGCCGCTTCGTCGCTGATTTCATCGGCGACACCAATATCCTCGAAGGCGTGGCGGAAGGCGCCGCGCTGCGGCTGGCGGCGGGCTGGAGCAGCCCGCTTGCCGCGCCGCCGCCGGCGGGGGCCACCGCCATCGCCCTGCGGCCGGAAGCAGTCCGACCGGTCGCCGCGGGCGCGGGCCTGGTGGATGCGACGGTCGAGGTTGCCAATTTCCTGGGTGATTCCGTCCTGCTGAAGCTCGCCCTGCCCGGTGGGGTTCCCCTGCTCTGCCGCGCCCCGCGCGACGCCGAGGCAGCCCTTTTGGCGCCAGGCGCCATCATCGGAGTGACTTGGCGGCCGACCGATCCAGTCCCGCTTGCCGCATGAACCTCACTGTCTTCACCATTGGCCAGGCGCCACGGCCGGATTTGCTCGCGGAAATCGCCGCAGCAGCGCTTGGGCTTGCGGTTGATCTGCACGGGGCCCTTGATGGCCTCTCGCGGGCTGAATGGGAGGCTTTCCGACCGCAGGACGGCGCCGATACGCTCTTCACTGTGATGCCGTCGGGCGAAGGCATCACCGTCTCGAAGACCATGGTCACGCAGCGCTTGCGTGCCCGCCTGGCGGCCACGCCCGGCCCCGTCCTGCTGGCCTGCACCGGCGCCTTCAAGGGGCTGCCGGAGCGGGCCGATCTCGTGCAACCCTCGGCGGTGCTGAACGCGCTGGCCGAAGCGCTGCTGCCCGCCGGCCGGCTGGGCCTGGTCGTACCGCTCGCCGAGCAGATCCCGACCCTCCGCGCCGCCCGAGAGCGCCCAGGGCTGGAGGTTGCGGCGATTGCCCACCGCCCCTTCACCGACCCCGCGCCGGCGGTCGCCGCCCTCGCGCCCTTCCGGCCCGACCTGATCCTGCTCGACTGCATCTCCTATCGGCGCAGCGACAAGGCGGCCTTCGCGGCGCTCGGCTGTCCCGTGCTGCTGGCGATCAGCGTGGCCGCCCGCGCCACCGCGGCCCTGCTTCCGGAGTGACCATGCGGACCCTCACCCTCGACGATATTGAGGCGCTTGCCGTCGGCGCCTGGGTGCTCGGCACCGGCGGCGGCGGATCGCCTTATCTCGGCCTGCTGAACATGCGCCAGCTTTATGCGGCCGGGCATCGCGTGGACCTGATGCAGCCGGAAGCGCTGGCGGATGACGATCTCGTCGCGGTCGTCTCGAACATGGGGGCGCCGCTGGTGGGCCAGGAACGGCTGACCGATAGCCGCAACATCGCCCGCGCCGTGACCTTAATGGAGGAGTATCTGGGCCGCGAGTTCCGCGCCATCATGTCGGTTGAGATCGGCGGCAATAACGGCATCCAGCCGATGATGGCAGCGGCGCATCTGGGCAAGCCGGTGGTGGATGCGGATGCCATGGGCCGCGCCTATCCGGAAGCACAGATGACCAGCTTCGCGGTCGCCGATTTGCAACCCTGGCCGCTCTCCATGGTCGACCCTCGTGGCATCGAAGGCATCGTCGCCAAGGTGCCCAGCTGGAAATGGATGGAGCGCCTGTCGCGCAAGATGTGCGTCGAACTCGGCTCCATTGCCGCCACCTGCAAGGCGCCGCGCAGCGGTGCCGAGGTGAAGCGCTGGGGCATACCCCACACCACCACCCAGGCCATCAAGCTGGGCCAAGCCATCCGCCTGGCGCAGCGCGAGCATCGCGATCCGATCGCCGCCATCCTGGCGAACGAGGACGGCCGATTGCTGTTTCGCGGCAAGGTCATCGATATCGCCCGTCGGACCACCGAAGGCTTCCTGCGTGGCACTGCGAAACTGGAAGGGCTCGATGAAAATCGCAGCGAAGGCTTCGAATTGGCATTCCAGAACGAATGGGCGGTCGGCTGGCAAGATGGCGTCGCCCGCGTCATGACCCCGGATCTGATCTGCGTGCTCGATAGCGTCAGCGGAGAGGCGATCGGTACCGAGACGCTGCGCTATGGGCAGCGCGTGACAGTCATCGCTCTGCGCGCCCCAGACGTGTTCCTCAGCCCGCGTGGGCTCGAATTCGTGGGCCCCCGGGCCTTCGGCTACGATCTCGATTTCGTCAGCGTGTTCCCATGAAGCGGCGGATCGGGATCGACGTTGGCGGCACTAATACGGATGCCGTGCTGCTGGAAGACGATCGCGTCCTGCATGCGCTGAAGACGCCGACCACCGCGGATGTGATGTCGGGCGTCAAGGCCGCGCTGGCTGGGGTTGCCCCGGCCATCGGTCCGCAAGGCGTCCAGGCCGTGATGATCGGCACGACGCATTTCGTGAATGCCGTGGTCCAACGGCGGGGTCTCGCCCCCATTGGTGCGCTGCGCATCGGCCTGCCGGCGGCCGCCTCACTGCCCCCGTTCTGCGACTGGCCCGCCGACCTCGCCGCCCTGGTCCGCGGGCAGGTTCACCAGGTTGAGGGCGGCCATGACTATGACGGCCGGCCGATCATGCCGCTCGATGAACGTGCTGTAGCCGCTGCCGGCCGGGCGATGCGGGCCGCCGGCCTGGAAGCGGTCGCGATCAGCAGTGTCTTCTCGCCCCTTGATCCCGCGATGGAGAGCCGCGCGGCGGAGATCCTGCGCCAGGAAATGCCGGGCGTGGCGCTGACGCTCTCGCGCGATCTAGGCCGCATCGGGCTGCTGGAGCGCGAGAATGTCGCGCTGCTGAACGCCTGCCTCGCCGCCCTGGCCCGCAGCACCGTCCGCGCCTTCGAGACCGCGCTGCAAGAAGCCGGCGTGGCGGCGCCGCTATTTGTCACGCAGAACGATGGCACTGTCATCCGGGCCGAGCTCGCGGCCCGCTTTCCCGTACTCTCCTTCGCCTCCGGCCCGACCAATTCGATGCGCGGCGCCGCTTTCCTGACTGGCATCAAGGAGGCGTTGGTGGTCGATGTTGGGGGCACCACCGCCGATATCGGCGCGCTGCGGCACGGCTTCCCACGAGAGGCGAATGCTGTGGTGCGGATCGGTGGGGTCCGCACCCTGTTCCGGATGCCCGATCTCTTCTCCTTCGGCCTCGGTGGTGGCTCCCTGGTGCGGGAGGGCCCGGGTGGTGTCACCATCGGCCCTGACAGCGTCGGTTTTCGGTTGCCCGAACGGTCCCGCATTTTCGGTGGGCCCGATTTGACGACCAGCGATATCGCCGTCGCTGCTGGCCTTCTTCGCCTGGGCGATGCCGCCCGCGTGGCGGATATCACGGCCGAACGTGCCGGTGCAGTGTTGGCGGAGGCCGCCCGGATGCTGGCCGAAAGCATCGATCGCATGAAGACCGATGCCGCTCCGGTCCCGCTGCTCGCGGTGGGCGGCGGCGCCTTCCTGGTGCCAGAGCGGCTGCCCGGTATCTCTGAGGTGCTGCGCCCCGCCCATGCCGCTGTGGCCAATGCGGTCGGCGCTGCCATCGCCCAGGTGAGCGGCGAGGCCGACCAGGTCTTCCAGGGCCTGTCGCGTGTGGAGGCAATGGCGGAAGCCGAGGCCATCGCCCGCGCCCGGGCGGTGGAGGCTGGCGCCGATGCCGCCACGCTTGCCCTGGTGGATATCGAAGACCTGCCGCTGGCCTATCTGCCTGGCGGATCGCTGCGGGTCCGGGCCCGCGTGGTCGGCGAGATCGCCGCTTGAACCTGAGCGCAGCCGAGGGGCGATGGCGATCGTTCCCCCGACCATGGCGGCTTCAGGATTGGGCTAGTCTCGGCAGCAGCGGGCCAAGAGAGAGGCATTAGAGCGGGATGCGTTGAGGCGGAAGCGCCGAAGGCGCTGAATCCCGCGACCCAACAAAGGCTAGAGCAGGGTGCGTGAACGCAAGTGAACGCAGCATGCTCTAGGACGGCGGCTGATCCATGAAGGGAACGTGCCCGAACGCATGGCGCGACCTGGGTCCGCGTCCCCGCTTTCACGCTGCGGGCCGCGGGACCATCAGGCGGCATTAGGCATGGCCCACCGGGCCGAAGCTCTCGGCATCTGTGGCCCGGACCACGGCGGCGAAAAGCCGCAGCGCGTCCGGCCCGCCTTGGTCGTGCAAGGCGCCATGTTCCATCTCACCGGCCAGCACCTCGGCATGCTCCGCCAAGGTGGCAGCGGCGTGGCGCAGGGCTTCGCGCGCCAGGGCTAATTGCTGTTCATCCGTTAAGGTCGTCCAACCGGCGTGTTGCATGGGATCTCCGGATCCAACGCCGTTTTGGCGAACCAAACCTCCCGCGGGTCGCGGCTCTGCGATGATGTCATACCAAGGTTAACCGTGGCTTTCCCGCTCAGACAAAGGTGAGCTGGGCGGCGCCAAGCAGGTCGAAGCGGGCGTCGACCGCACAGGGGCCGTCCAGCCAGATCGGCGGCGTGACCGAGCCGAGCCAGACCACCTGCCCGGCCCTGAGGCCGCCGAACGCGGCGGCCGCGCCCGAGGCGGCAAGCCATGCCAAGGCTTCGAACGGATGCCCCAGCAGGTCCCGGCCATCGCCTTCGCCCACCACCTGGCCCGCCACGGTGAAGACGCCATGTGCCGCGCCCAGGTCGAGCCCCTGCCATCCCGCAACCGGCGCGCCGAGCACCCCGGCGGCGTGGAAGACCTGGTCGGCGATCAGGGTCGGCGTGCCGAGGACGGCGAGGTCGCCATAGCGGCGCTCGACAATCTCGATCGCCGGAAAGACTTCGGCCACGGCGTCTGCGGCCGTCGCGCGGCTGGTCGGTCCGGCTGGCAGATCCCGACCTAGCCGGACGCCGATTTCGCATTCGACGCCCGGGGCCTGGAAATCGGCAAACCGCAGCGTCGCGCCGTTGGTGTGCAGCGAAGTGGCCGGCACGAAGCCGGCCGCGGGGCCTTCCAGGCCGAGGTATCGCTGCATCGTCTGGGCGGTGGCGCCGATCTTGAAGCCGGCCGGCGGCACCGCGCCCAGCGCCGTCGCCACCTCTCGTTGCAGCGCATAGCCCGCCGTCACATCCGCCGGCGCTAGCGCGCCAAGCGGCGCCAGCACCCGCCGCTCTCGCCGGGCGCTGAGGATCATTTCGACCGCTGGGTTCATACCTCTGTCCTCCTCAGTCCAAAGGCTCCACCCGCATGATGGAGGCGCCATGGTTGCTGCCCGCCCAGAAGGTCACCGGATTGGTGCTGTTGTCCACCCAGATCCGGCGAATATCGGTGCTGCGCGGGAGGGATATTCGACGTCGGTCCCCGTCTCCGGGTGCAACCGTTGGATGCTGTCGGTGCCCGGATCGACAGGGTGTGGCGCTTAGCGCGACGTCCGTTCAGACGGAATCGTCTGAACGGATCTCCTGCTCTAGAGCGCGATGCGTTGAGGCGGAATCGCCGAAGGCACTGAATCGCGCGATCCAACAAAGGCTAGAGCGGGCTGCGTGAACGCATGTGAACGCAGCATGGTCTAATCGGGCGGCTGGTGCCTGACCAGCTCGTAGAGGGCGACCGCAGCCGCTGCGGATACGTTCAAGCTTTCCATGGCGGGTGCGATCGGCAGGCGGGCCAATTCGTCGCAATGTTCGCGCGTCAGGCGGCGCATGCCGTCCCCCTCGGCGCCCAGCACCAAGGCCGGGCGCCGGCCTGACAGCCCGGATGCCGCTTGGGCCAAGGTGACGGGCGCCGCGCCATCAAGGCCGATCACCCAGCACCCTGCGGCTTTCAACTCATCGATCCCGCGCGCGATGTTCACGACGCGCAGCACGGGAACGAGTTCCAGCGCGCCCGAGGCGGCGCGGGCTAGTGTCCCTGTCTCAGGCGGGGCGTGCCGATCCTGCATCAGAATTGCCGCGGCGCCGAACGCCGCCGCTGAACGCAGGATGGCGCCGACATTGCGCGGATCGGTGACCTGATCGAGGACCAGGATTGGCCCGTTATCGTGTGCGAGCACCCGTTCGAGGGAAAGCACCGCCAATGGCTCCACCAGCAATGCGGCACCTTGATGGACGGCATCCTCTGGCAGGAAGGTGCCGAAGCGGCCGCGCTCAACCCGTTCCGCGGCGATGCGCCAGGGCTGCGGCAGCCGGGCGGCGAGCGTGGCTTCCGCCTCAGGGGTCAACAGCAGCCGCCGCAGGCGGCGCGCGGGGTTGGCCAAGGCTGCCGCGACCGGATGCAGCCCATGCAGCCAGAGCCCGGCTTCCCGTGCCATTGCCGGCCTGGCCTGCCGCCCTGACGGAGCCGAGCGGGGTGCCGAGGGGTGGGGGGCGGGGGGTGGGCGACGCATCGGCACCCTCTGCGCCCCACCGCAAGGGCTGTCCATAAGGTTGCGAGCGCGGCGCGATGGCCAACCACTGCCTCGTCCTTGCCGCGCCGGTAAGCCCGGGCGTCGGCCATGGCCTTCAGATTGTTGTTGCGCGCACGCGGTGAAGGCCCACCGGCCAGGACCGGGACCTGTCGTTTACCCGCTGATCAGCAGGCGTTTCAGCCGCGCCACCGCGCTGTCCGGCGTCGTGAAAACTGGCAGACCGGTCGCCGCGCCGACCGCCGGTGCGGCGCGGGCCAGGCTGAATTGCGCCAGCGCGATGATATCGACCGGCGGGAGGCGGCGCGCCGCCTCGGCCGTCAGCCGGTCATGGGTCGGCCCATCCCCGGCATCGAGGGCAGCAAGCGCGCCATCGGCCAGTATCGGTACCACGTCGACGCTTGCCGGAAACTCCGGGGGCATGGAGACGAGCGTCGGCGCGAAGCTGGCGATCAGGCCGATGCGCGGCCGGCGCCCGGCGGCACGGGCTATCGCCGCAGCCACCGCGTCCTCGATCATCGCCTCGTTCGGTTTCAGCACCGGCATACCACCGCTATCGCCGGCCACCGCGTCGATGCAGGGGCCGAAGGCAGAACAGGTGAAAAGGATGCCATCCGCCCCGGTGCCCCGCGCATAGGCGCCGAGCCGGCGGAACCGTTCGGTCATGGCCGGCGTCAGGGCGCCATCGCGGGCGAGATCGGCGGAGAGGCTGTCGTCGAGTAGGTTCATCAAGGTTGCCTCCGGCCAAGCGGCGGCGAAGGCGGCCTCAATTGGCGGCGGGGAATGCCGCAGCGCGTGGATGAGGGCGATGCGCATAGCGCTACTTCGTCCGGCAGCGACGGAGCGGCGAGGGGAACTCGGTGCAATTCGGAAAGACGATTTCATCCGGGCCGTTCCGCTCAACCCGCAGCATATCGGGGTTCGCGCAGCCGAAGGCGGCGTCGGGCGCCATGCGGGGACCGAGAGCGGTCATGATCGGCGGTGCCGGGCTGAACCGGAAATCGAGCCCTTTCGGCTGCTCCGCCACCGTCTCCAACAGGCGCTGGCGATAAGCCGCATCGATCTGGGCGACGCGCATGACCACGTCGCGGGTGAAGATCACCGTCGCGTTTCCGAAGCAATCTGCCCCCTCGACATCGCCGGGGGGGAATATACCACCGATCCAGGCGCCCCATATCCAGGCGTGCGGCGCCGTTGGCCGCTGCTGAGCCCCGGCATCGATCGCCGTGGTCAGCGGCAGGCCGAGCATCGTCAGCACCAACATGTTTCGCGCCAAAGATCGCATTCGCAAATCCCCCGAGAACAACCGCCTTCTTCAGCCATCTTCTAGAGCAAGAACCCGGCGGGCGGAATCGGGCCGATGGATTTCTTGCGCGGTGTTGCCAAGCCGGGTCAGGGCGGCCGACCCTTGCCTCGTCTCCTGTCACATGCCACTCCCGGTCAGCCTGTCCGGGAGAGCCGCGTGCTCCGTAACCTCTATGACCGTGTGCTCGCCCTCGCGGCGAATCGGCGCGCGCCAGTCTATCTCGGCGCGGTGAGTTTCACTGAAAGCTCGTTCTTTCCGATTCCGCCGGATGCCATGCTGATTCCGATGTGCCTGGCGCGGCCCAGCCGGGCTTGGCACTACGCGCTGATCTGCACCATTACTTCGGTCCTGGGCGGTATCCTTGGCTATGCGATCGGCTTTTATCTGTTCGATATGCTCGCCGCGCCGGTCCTGCGTACCTATGGCTATACGGATGCCCTGGCGCGCTTCCAGGGTTGGTACGAGCGTTGGGGAGCGGCGGTGATCCTGATTAAGGGCCTGACCCCCATCCCCTATAAGATCGTGACCATCGCCTCCGGCGCCGCGCATTTCGATTTCTGGACCTTCCTCGCCGCCAGCGTGGTGACCCGTGGCGCCCGCTTCTTTTTGCTGGCCGGTTTGCTGCGCCGGTTCGGTGACCCGATCCGCGACTTCATCGAACGCCGCTTGACGCTTGTTACCAGCGCCGCCGCAGCGGCCATCGTCCTCGGCTTCCTCGCGCTGAAACTGATCTGATACCAACGGCACGAGGCTGTGACTCGTGCCGAACACCCGAACGGGCGCCGCCGCCAGTGCCGCGCAGCCCAGGAAACCGGAGGTTTCCGCCCGGCGATTGAGGGCCAGCAAAAGCCAATACCAGCAGGCAAAAGATTTGACCGCTGGTATGAGGTCGCGGCCGGCGCGCTGATCGCTTCGGCGCGCGCCGCCCCCGTTGCCGGCTGGCCTTGCGGCGGCGCAAGGGCTGCCCGGCCAGGCAAGGCCAGGCGGCGGGCCCGGGGCAGTGCGAAAGCCCAAGGTCAGCCGATGCCACTACCCAACTCTCTCCGACCCCTGCCTTGCGAACCGCGTGACGCGCCCCGCCCTGGCTCCCAGTTCCGCTAGAGCATGCTGCGTTCACATACGTTCACGCAGCCCGCTCTAACATTTGTTGGATCGCGCGATTCAGCGCCTTCGGCGATTCCGCCTCAACGCATCGCGCTCTAGACCATGAGTGCCATGATTTCGGCCACGTCGGCGACTGAACGGACAGGTCGCGGATTGGTCGCAATCGGCGGCCCGCCATCCCATTTCGTTGCCAGAGCTGGAATCTCGTCAAGGCTGATCCCCACCTCGGCCAGCGTGGTTGGCAGCCCGAGGCCACGAATGAAGCTGCGCAACCCCGCGGCGCCGGTCGCACCGCCGAGCAGGCGCGCAATATCCTGCTGGCGGTGTGCGTTCACCGGCTCGTTCCAGCGCATCACCGCTGGTAGCCCGAGGCAGGAGGTGATGCCGTGCGGCACGCCGCGGCCACCGCCCAGAAGGTAACCGATGCCGTGGCTCGCGCCGACTGCCACCCCCGACCAGCCACCCATCACGGATAACCACATCGCCTCCTGCGCCATGGCCCGGGCCTGCAGGTCCGCAGGTGTTTGCCGGACCCGCGGCAGCGCCGTGGCCAGCATCTCCATGGCTTGGCGAGAGACAGCATCGGAGAAGGCAGTCCGCTCCGTCGCGCACCAGCGCTCGGCGGCGTGATCGAAGGCGCGGATGCCCGAAGAAAGCAGCAACTCGGCTGGCGTATCCAGCGTCGCGGCTGGATCGAGGATGACCGCGCGGGGCACCTGCATGGAATCGAGGAAGCGGTATTTGCGTCCCTCCTGCAGGTCGGTCACCCCGGCGTGCGGCGCGAATTCGGCGGCTGAAAGTGTGGTGGGCACAGCGATGAGCCGAGGTGTTGGCTCTTCCCGGCGCCAGCCTTCCCGCTGTGCGCCGCGCCCACTGGTGCGGGCGAGCAGGGTGGGCCGGTCGGCGATACCCTGCCAAACGGCGAAACAGGCCACCTTGGCGCCATCGATCACGCTGCCGCCGCCGAGCGTGACCACGCGCTCCGCTCCACTGGTGCGGAGCAGCCCGGCCAAAGCCAGAACGTCCTCAACTGGCGAGTGCGCACGCATGGCTGCCGTCTCAGCGACAAGCCGGCTGCCGATGGCCGCGCGCACCGCCGCGGCGATGCCGCTGCCAGCCAGCGAACGGGTGGTCGCCAGCAGCACTTTTCGGCAATCGGCAAGTTCTTCCGGCAATGCCGCCGCGACGGAGGAGTGATGCACGCGCTGCTGTGCTGGCCATTGATGCACTGTCGGGGCCATGTGCCTGCCTTTCCTGTTTGCGTCCTGGGAAGCCGGTACTAATCGGCAGTGGCACCGGCGGCCTGGACCACGGAAGCCCAGAAAGGCCTCTGCTGGGCGATGAAATCCTCGAAGGCGGCGGTGCTGGCCGAAGGCAGCGCCCGGAGGCCATCGCCCGCGAAGCGTGCCTGCACCACTGGGTCGGCCAAGGCTGCGTTGAGCGCCACGAAGGTTCGGTCGCGGAGCGGTGCGGGCAGTCGGGCCGGTGCCCAGAGCCCATACCAGCCGGCAATGTCGAGCCCAGGCAGGCCGGCCTCTCCCGCGCCTGGGACCCCAGGGATCACCGGCGAGGCGGCGCGGGTCGTGAGGGCAAGCGCCCGCAGTCGTCCGTCGCGCACCTGCGGCAGCACCACCGGCGGGGTTGCGATAATCACCTCGATATCGCCCGCGAGCAGGGCGGTGAGCGAGGGAGCGCCGCCTCGGAAGGGCACATGCGTCCAGTCCAGGCCGGTGACCTTGGCGAACATCGCGCCAGCGAGATGGCTTGGCGTGCCGATCCCAGGCGTGCCGTAGTTCCATTTGCCGGGATTGGCACGCATGCGGGCCAGCAGGTCGGCAAGCGAGGTGACGCCGCTGGCCGCACTGACGGCGATAATGGTTGGCAGGTCGCAGACATGGCCGATCGGCGTGAAGTCAGCGATCGGGTCGAAGCTGACCTTCCGGTACATTACCGGATTCACGCAATGGCTGAAATTGCCGCCGAGGAGCAATGTCTCACCATCCGGCGCAGCGCGGGCGACGTATTCCGTGGCGATGTTGGAGCCAGCGCCCGGGCGATTATCGATGATGAGCGTGGCGCCGAGGCCACGGCCGAATGGCTCAGACATCGCGCGACCGATGAAATCCGCTGAGCCGCCCGGGGGAAAGCCAAGCACCAGCTTGACCGCTCGGCCCTGGGCCCGGGCGAGCGCCGGTAGGGCAAGCAAGGCAAGGAGACCACGGCGCCCTGGGCCTGTACCAGGCCACAGCCGCCCGACCGTCGTCCGGACCATTGCTCCCTCCCTTGCTTTGACGCCGCTATGGTGGCGGCAAATGACGCGAAGGGGGAGGGCCATGGCGGCGCGTAAGGTGGTGCTGATCACGGGTGGCGGGCGCGGTATCGGCGCGGCCTCTGTGGCTTTGGCGGCGAAGGCCGGCTGGGATGTGGTCTTTACCTATGCCGGCAATGCCGAGCGCGCGAAGACGACTGAGGCGGCGGCACGGGCGCATGGCGGAGAGGTATTGGCCGTGCGCGCCGATGTCGGTGATCCCGCCGGTATCGCCGCCAGCTTCGCGGCGGTGGATGATCGCTTCGGGCGATTGGACGGTCTCGTCAATAATGCCGGCATCACCGGGCCGAAGGCCAAACTCGCGGACAGCACCGATGCGATCTGGGACCGGGTTCTGCGCGTGAACCTGATCGGCGCCGCCGCCTGCTGCCGGGAAGCATTGAAGCGGATGGGCAGAGGGGGAGCGATCGTCAACGTCTCCTCCCGTGCCTCGACACTGGGTGGGGCGGGCGAGTGGATCCACTACGCTGCCAGCAAGGGCGGGATGGACAGCCTGACCATCGGCCTGGCCAAGGAGGCTGGGCCGCTTGGCATTCGGGTGAATGCGATCAGCCCCGGGCTTATCGAGACCGAATTGCACGCCGCGGCCGGCATGCCGGACCGGGTGGCGCAGATGGTCGGTGGCGTGCCGCTTGGCCGGGGCGGCACGGCGGAGGAGGTTGCCGAGGCGGTGATCTGGCTGCTGTCGGATGCCGCCCGCTATGTCAGCGCCGCGATTATCCCGGTGGCGGGCGGCCGTTAAAGGTCGAACCCTATCGCCAGACGAGGGTTGCTGAGACGGCGTAGTTCCAGACCAACGT